>Ga0163154_10002423_pt1 | contig 27298 bp, 20 predicted proteins | sample OliLakLV19MP9P1_FD_148649 | JGI IMG/M metagenome (GOLD analysis project Ga0163154, IMG submission 148649) | Freshwater microbial mat bacterial communities from Lake Vanda, McMurdo Dry Valleys, Antarctica - Oligotrophic Lake LV.19.MP9.P1 | ecosystem: Environmental > Aquatic > Freshwater > Lake >... | reverse complement strand
CACCCGCACCAGCTCACCCGGCACAAAGCCGATTTCCAACAGGCGCAATACCAAGTTGGTGTCATGTCCGTGGCCCAATTTCGGCAAACGGACCTCCCGGACACGAGCGAATTGGCCTTTACCGACCATCGCCAAGTTCATCGGCGCGGTTTGCACAGCACTCGGGTCTAAGCTGGACATCGGCACATCAGTTGCGCTGGACAACATAGAAGGAGGGCATTGGTCAGGATGAGGCGCAGCTTAGCGGCTTGCAGGCTGGACGTAAATGCGAATGACTATCAAATCACGCGAAGCACGGTCGGCTGTTCAGGCCCGCGAGCGCAGCTCAGGTGCTGCTATTCTGCGCGGCCCTACTTACTAGCCTTGGCCGCCGTGAAAGAGCATCTTAATGAGCTCGTGATGCAGGCGCTGCTCGACGTTCGTCGCAAGCAGCGGGTTGAATTGCCGGAAACACCGGAATTCGTCATCGAGCGCACGCGTCAACGTGAGCATGGCGATTTCGCAACCAATGCCGCACTGGTGTTGTGCAAGCTGCTCGGCATGCAACCACGCGATTTGGCTGCGGCCATCGTTGCGCATTTGCCGCCTTCACGGCATGTCGAGAAGGTCACGATTGCTGGACCTGGGTTTATCAATTTCACCTTGAGCAAGAGTTGCTTATTGGGCACTTTGCGGCGCGTTTTGGAGCGTGGTGAGGCCTATGGTGTTGTCGAGCCGGATGAAAACGAGCATTACACCGTCGAGTTTGTCAGCGCCAATCCGACCGGACCCTTGCATGTGGGGCATGGCCGTGGGGCGGCTTTTGGCGCCAGTTTGACCAATATTCTGGAAGCCTGCGGCATTCGTGTGCAGCGCGAGTATTACGTCAACGACTACGGTCGACAAATGGATATTTTGGCGACCAGCGTTTGGCTGCGTTATCTGGAACTCACCGGCAATCCCCTGCGCTTCCCGGATAATGGCTACAAGGGCGATTACGTGGTGGACGTTGCCCGAGCGCTCAAACATGCGCATGGCGATCGCTTCCGGCGCAGTCCGTTTGAGGTCATCGCCGATTTGCCGCCCGATGAGAGTCAGGGCGGCGATAAAGAGATCCATGTCGATGCATTGATCCATCGAGCGCGCAGTTTGCTCGGCGCCAGTGAATTTGATGTGGTCTACAAATCGGCACTGGATGCCTTATTGGCAGCGATTCGCGACGAATTGCTGGCTTTCAATGTGCGTTATGACCAATGGTTTTCGGAACGATCCTTGGCCGATTCCGGCGCGGTCGGGCGCGCAATCGAGCGGCTCACGCGGCTCGGTCATATGTATGAGAAAGATGGCGCCAAGTGGTTTCGCGCTACGACCTTTGGCGACGAGAAAGACCGCGTGGTGATCCGTGAAAACGGCGCAACCACCTATTTTGCGTCCGATATCGCCTACCTGTTGAACAAATTCGAGCGCGGTTACACCCACGCGATGTATGTGCTGGGCGCCGATCATCATGGTTATATCGCCCGTTTGAAAGCCGCCGCCAGTGGTTTGGGCCTGAATCCCGCGCGGGTGGAAATCGTGCTGGTGCAATTTGCCAAACTGTTCAAGGACGGCAAAGAAGTGTCGATGGGCAAACGCGAAGGCAATTTCGTAACGCTCAAGGATTTGCGCACCGAAGTGGGCACCGACGCCGCGCGCTTTTTCTATGTGATGCGCAGTCACGAACAACACCTGGATTTTGATTTGCAGCTGGCAAAGTCGCAGACCAAGGATAATCCGGTCTATTACGTGCAATACGCCCATGCGCGCATCGCCAGTGTGTTCCGACAACTGGCCGAGCGCCGCCTGAGCCACAACCGCTCTGCCGGCGATGCCGCGCGCCAGCAACTGAGCAATCAGCACGAGTTGGAGCTGTTGAATATGATGCTGCGCTACCCGGAAACGGTGGAAAAAGCCGGCGAACAACGCGCACCGCATTTGATCGCCAATTATCTGCGCGAGTTAGCGTCGGCGCTGCACGCTTATTACGATGGTTCCGGCACCAAAGTGTTGTGCGAGGATGACGATCTGCGCAACGCCCGTCTGAGTTTGCTGCTGGCAGTCAAACAAGTGTTGAGCAATGGTCTGAAGTTGATCGGCGTGTCAGCGCCTGAGAAAATGGAGCGCCAGGAGGCTTGATGAGTTACGTCTTCCCCGTGCCTATTCCCAGTGTGCCGATTGCCGCTAGCGAGCTACGTTTTCCGGTGCATCGTATTTATTGCATCGGTCGCAATTACGCCGAGCACGCCAAAGAAATGGGCAGCGCGCCGGAAAAGGGCGAGCCGGTGTTTTTCATGAAACCCGCTGACGCCGTGGTCAGCGACGGGCGCGATCCGCGTTTTCCGTCGGTCACCAAGAATTTGCACCACGAGGTGGAGTTAGTGGTGGCGCTGCAAACGGGCGGTCGCGACATCGCCGTCGCAGACGCGCTCGAATGCGTGTTTGGCTACAGCGTTGGCGTCGATTTGACCCGTCGCGATCTGCAAGCGGCGGCCAAAGCCAAGGGTAATCCCTGGGATATCGCCAAGGGTTTTGATGACAGCGCGCCGATCGCGCCGATTGTGGTGAGCGGCGGTCGTCACCCGATCGCCGAGCGCGTCGTTTTGAGCGTCAATGGCACGCAGCGTCAAGCCGCAAGCGTCGCCGACATGCTGTGGTCCGTGCCTGAGATCATCAGCGAGTTATCGAAACTGTACGAGTTGCAAGCGGGCGATTTGATTTATACCGGCACACCGGCCGGTGTCGGGGCGCTGCTGCCTGAGGATCGGGTGCAATGCAGTCTGGATGGCTGGTGCACGCTGGAGTTTGGCTTCAGCCGCTGATGGGCGCTTGGCTGCTCACGCACGAGAGCGCGCTGCGGCTGGCTGTTTTTGTGCTGGTCTTCGCGGTTTTGGCGCTGTGGCAGACGCTGCGCCCGTTCCGTGAACTCAAACAACGCACGCGGCGTTGGACTAGGCATTTGGGGGTGTTACTAATCGGCGCGGTGCTGGTGCGTTTGTGCGTGCCGCTGGCCGCTAGCGCGGCGGGTGCTTGGGCGGACGCGGCGCAGTTTGGTCTGCTGCAATTTTTGGGTCTACCACACTGGCTACTGATACTGAGCGGCATTGTGCTGCTGGATTTGGCCATCTATTGGCAACACCGATTGTTCCACAAACTGCCATGGCTGTGGCGTTTGCACCGCATGCACCACAGCGATACCGCATTTGAGGTGTCGACGGGGATTCGCTTTCATCCGCTGGAGATAGCGCTGTCGACGCTGATCAAAATCGGCGTGGTGCTGATGCTTGGCATTCCGGCGCTGGGCGTGCTGCTGTTTGAGATTCTGCTCAATGCCACGGCGCTGTTCAGTCATAGCAATGTGCAATTGCCTAGCGCAGTGGAACGGCGCTTGCGACCGATTTTGGTGACGCCGGACATGCATCGCATTCATCATTCGACGGTGCCCCTCGAAACCAACAGCAACTTCGGCTTTTGTTTGTCGATCTGGGATCGCTGGTTTGGCAGCTATCGCGCGCAAGCCATGCTCAATCCTGCCGTGATGCCCATTGGCATTGAAGAATTTCGCGGTGCCGCAGATCAGACGCTGCGCGCGCTGCTGGTGCAGCCGCTGCGCTAGCGCATCATCAATCCACTCGCCGGTGACGCGCCCATGGCGTTAGACTGAGGGTCTCAGCACATACCGGAGCTTGCCATCATGGGCGATATCAACCGCTATCGTTTGGTCACCCGCAGCGATTTCGATGGTTTGGTTTGCGCGGTGTTGTTAAAACAACGCGGCATCATTGACGACATCAGCTTTGTCCACCCCAAGGACATGCAAGACGGCAAGGTTGAAATCGGGCCGCGCGATATCACCACCAATTTGCCGTTTGTGCCCAGTTGTTACTTGGCTTTTGATCACCACGCCAGCGAAGTCAGCCGCTTAGGCGCGGATAGGCCAGACAACTTGATTATCGATCCGAACTCGCCATCGGCAGCGCGGGTGGTATATCAGCATTTTGGCGGCGCCGAGGCATTTCCGGGTATTTCTGCAGCGATGATGGACGCGGTCGACAAGGCCGATTCAGCGCAGTTCAGTAGCGAGGAAATCCTGCAACCCAGTGGTTGGGTATTGCTCAACTATTTGATGGATGCGCGCACCGGCTTGGGACGCTTTCGCGAGTTCCGGGTGTCCAATTACCAGTTGATGATGGAATTGATTGACTACTGCGCCGCTCATTCGATTGATGAAATCTTGGCGCTGCCGGATGTCAAAGAACGTGCCGATTTGTATTTTGCGCACCGCGACCCGGCGCAGGAGCAAATCCGACGTTGCGCGCATGTGCACGGCAATCTGGTGGTGCTTGATCTGCGCGACGAAGATCTGATTTTTGCCACCAACCGCTTCACCATTTACGCGATGTTTCCCGACTGCAACGTATCGATTCACGTGCTGTGGGGCCTGAAACGCCAAAACACCGCATTCGCGATCGGCAAATCGATCGTCAACCGCAGCTCGAACACCAACGTCGGTGAGCTGTGCCTGAAACATGGCGGCGGTGGACATCAAAACGCCGGCACCTGTCAGGTTGAAGTCGCCGCAACCGAAGAAGTGTTGGCTGAGTTAGTTGCTGCGATCACCACCGACGGCTAGCAGCCTGTCGGGCTTTGCGCGCACTCGCGAGTAAAGCCCGACCGGGCTGCCAAGCACGAGCTTGCTCGCGATCCGGGCTGTTCTGTGTTCATCAGCGTTCTGCAAGCGTGGCAGAACCTGCGCAACCGCAACAGCGTTCGGACAAGTACGAACCCACAACCCACAACCAAGCTGTGCACCGATCGTGTGCCTGTGCGTTGAACCACACTCGTGCACAAGGAAAGCCGGCCATGACAGACATTCGGATAGGGATTAGGTTGGGCCAGCACCTAGTATTGGCCAGCGCGTTGTTTGCGGCAGGCGGTGCCAGCGCGGCGCAGTTTTGCACAGACCTGAGTGGCCTGCCCGTTACCCCCAATGTGCTTTGGCCGCAGGTTTGGGAAGCACTCAACAATCAATCATCGTGCACGCAGAACTGTCATTTGGGTGGTTCGCCGAGCGCGGATTTGGATTTGTCGGTGCCGAATATTTCCATCTATTTCCTGGTCGGTCAGCAAAGCAGCCAGTCTCTGGAAACTATGCGGGTAGAACCCGGCAATCCGCAGGCTAGCTTGTTCTGGCAAAAAGTCGCTTGCGCAGTTCCTGATGTGGGTACCGCCATGCCGCCACCGAATGGTGGAATCTCTATCGATTTGCAGGCGCTGATTTACGATTGGATTGATCAAGGCGCCTACGGCGAGAGCAGTGAAGACCCGATTCCGCGCGACTATCTATTCCGCGCCTCAATGGAATCGCTGCGGCGCTGAGCGCCGATATGTGAATATCCGCGCTCAGCAAAGCGGAGCGCCTGATGGCCGGTATCCAACGTGAACTGACTTTGCGCTTTTTGGCGCAGCAGTGATGGGCTGGATCGATCAAGCGGCGTATGCGCTGGCGGTCGGTTGGAGTGGCCATGACGCGGTCACTGTCTACGTAGGTGGTATTCAATTTGAGGCGCCGGTACCGATTGGCAGTTTCGCGCACGCATTTTGTATACCGGTACCTGCAGCATGCATATCGGCGTTGACGTAGTTGCCTTCAATAGTTTGTCCCGTAGACATCTATTTTGCCGGAAATGTCGCGAAATCAGGTCCTACGCACGCCACTTAATAATTCGCGGCCCTGGGCGTCGAGCAGCACATAAGCATCGATGTCATCAGCGCAACGATGCAAACTGGTTTCGCAAGGCAATTCGACCGGCCTTCGGAAACGAATGCTTAGTTCGCGCGTGGCATTGCCCGATAAACGGCCAAGCTCGGCTTCGATGCGCGCCATGCTTCCAACGCCATGCGCGATGGCGCGTCGAAAACCAAACAGTCGCGCCAGCCACCCCGCCAAATGAATGGGGTTGTAATCGCCCGACACGCGCGCATAGCGGCGACCAAAATGAGCGGCGAAACGCAACTGCGCGATGCGTTCGCCGGCGTGCACGGCCGCAGGTGCTGCCTCGCTGGCGCTGCCTGCACGTGGGGCGCCACGCACGCGGGTGAAACAACCGCTATCCATTTCGATCAATGTCTGGCCGTGCTGCTGGATCAGCGTGCGCAGCGTGAACTCGCGGCCCCGACGACGCACACGATCCGCACTGACACTGACCGACAAGGCAATAGACTGACTCAAATCCACCTCACCCAGACGCCGCGTATGATTGTCGGCGTGCACCAAACCGACACAACGCACGGGAAAATCAGGCTGATTGATCAGGTGAAAATGCGCCGGTTGCGCCAAGACGTAGGCATAGGCCAAAGGCAGCGCCTCGCTACCGCCGACAAACGCGCGATAACGCGCCAAAGCTTGGGTGTCGATGCGCAAAGCCGCGACATGCAGGGTGTGGCGCGGGATCGCTTGATCAAAAGCCAGCCCTGGCTTCGAATGCGCAAACGCGTTCCAATACTCGCGGGCTAGACTGGGCAAAGTGTCAAGGTGCATGGGTGCGTGCATCTAGCGCTAGAACGGCGCGCATGCTGGCACATGCGCGCTGAACGAATCGAACAAACTGCAACAAATCATGCGCAATGGCTCTCTTCCTAGCGGGTAGTGGATGGTCGCAAAAATTGACTTGATGGTCGCGCGCGTTTGCTAATCTGATCACAGTGCAGGTGTCTTTTTAAGGGGCGATGGTGCAGCAGACCGAAGTTGTCGAGACCAAAGTACTTGTTACCCGGCTCAAGGTTGGCATGTACGTCTGCCGACTGGATTGCTCTTGGCTGGATACGCCGTACACCATGCAAGGCTTTCTGGTCAATACAGAAGACGATATCGACGAGGTTCGCCGCTATTGCGAGCATGTCTTTATCGACGAGAAACGCAGTGTGATGTCGCACCGTCGGGTCAATTACAGTTATCTCGAACCCATGGTTAAAGGCGCGGCTTTGGAGCGCCTGAATGCCTTGGGGTTTCGCCGTATGCGCGAGCACGGCCGGCCCATCTTAATGCCGGTTATCTACCCAACTGCCATTGAACTGGCGAAAGAACTGCCGCGCGCGCGCGCGGTGTGGAAACAGGCACGCATTGTGGTTAATCAATGTATTGCGCGCGCGAAGGCCGATAAACCGATTTCGGTTGAAGAGATCGAGAATGCGGTCGAGCCGGTCATTGAAAGCGTGGTGCGCAGTCCCGATGCGGCTATGTGGTTGGCCGCGCAGCGCCGCACCGATCCTTATCCGACCAGTCATCCGTTGAATTGCTGCGCGATCGTGATTGTATTTGCCCGATTCTTAGGATTTCCGCCGGAAATTCTGTTAGCGCTCGCGAAAGCAGCGTGGTTATTTGATATCGGGATGTGGCGGCTAGGTCAGAACTATTACATTGATCGCGAAACCAAGGACCCAACGGGCAAAGAGCAAATTCGCGAACATGTATTAGTGGGTCTGGATTTTCTGCGCAAAAGTGAGTTTATGGATCCAGATGCGTTGTTGGCGATCTTGCATCACCATGAACAGCACGATGGCAATGGTTATCCACGCCAGATCCGTGGCGAACGGGTGTCACTGATGGGTTTCATGCTGCAAATTGCCGATACCTTTGACGCCTTATGCAGTAAGCGCAGTTACAGCCCGGAGCACACCTTACAATACGCGCAGCAGGCGCTCCATCAGTATCGAGATATCAAATACCCGGCCGAAGTCGTCGAGGCTTTTGTGCAATCTTTGGGTGTGTACCCGACCGGTTCGCTGGTTGAACTGAGCAATGGTGAAATTGCCGCAGTGTCTGGGCAATCACTGCAATCGCGTTTGTATCCACGTTTGGTGCCACTAACCTTTCCAGACCGCCAAATGCGCACGGAATTTCGCGAGATTGATTCTTCAGTGTTAATCCAGCGACCGGTGCCGGTCAAAATCGCCCGGGGCGTACCCACCAATACCATCAGTGTACGTTTAGACCAAATCGAACTAACTGCCAACTCGGGTTAATCTTTTTTTTTGGTGGACCCCGCCACACACAGCAACCGTGCGTGAACCCCAAGTAGTTGAACATCTCCGGTTCTCCCGCACTGCGCTTGGCTCAATTGGCCAGCGCGAACCGATCAAACTCCAGCACCGGGGTTCCTTCGAGTGCAAGCTCAGTCCATACAGCGCACTCGCGAAGAAAGCCCGACAGGCTGCCAAGCTCGAACGCAGTGGCTTCCCCACGCATAGCATGTCGTTTACGCTTCTATACTCGGGCGCTTCGAGGTCTGGAGGGTACTTAGGATGATCCGCGTCGTATTCAATCAAAAAGGCGGGGTTGGAAAATCCACGATCGTCTGCAATCTGGCCGCCATTGCCGCCAGCCAAGGTCAGCGCACCTTGATCGTCGATCTAGACGCACAGGGCAATTCCTCGCGCTATGTGCTCGGTCCTGCGGCAACCGAGGTGCCTCTAGGAATTGCCGATTTTTTTGAAGAAACCTTGTCCTACCGCTTGCGCGCCCGCAATCCAACTGAATACGTGACGCCGACGCCATTTGAGAACCTGGCGGTGATCACAGCCGATGGGCGCTTGGCTGATCTACAGACCAAGCTGGAAACCAAGTTGAAGATCTTTAAGCTGGGCGAAATGCTGGCCACGCTGCGCAAAGAATATTCGCAGGTCTTCATCGATACGCCGCCCGCGCTCAACTTTTACACCTTATCTGCGTTGATCGCCGCCGAACGCTGCTTGATCCCCTTCGATTGTGATGATTTTTCGCGACAAGCCTTGTATCGCTTGCTGGAGAACGTCGACGAGATTCGCGCCGACCACAACAAAAAACTCAAAATCGAAGGCATCGTCGTCAATCAGTTCAACGCGCGCTCCAATCTGCCCAGGCGGGTCGTCGAGGAGTTGATCGCCGAGAAACTACCCGTGCTGCCGCAATACATCTCTAGCACCGTTAAAATCAAAGAAAGCCACGAGGCCGCCAAGCCGCTGATCTATCTGGAACCCGGCCACAAAGTGACCCAGGAGTACAACGCACTCTACGAGTTGCTCGACAAAAAGAAGCGCTGACGCGCTCTCGCGTTTATGCTGGGCCACAGGGCGCTTTTTTGAAACCCTAACAAGCGGACTTGTGCGAGGCGCCCGGAGCGCCTAGAACTCGAATGTGGGTGTTTGTACATGAAGTGCCCGAGCACCGCGAACTTGGTTTCCTAGCAGCTCCTATCACTGACTACCGTTGCACAGGAGAACCCCATGATTTTTCAAAAGTTCTTTTCCTCCATCCGCGCGCAGTTGAACAAGCTCGCCAACTTCTTCTGGGAGGCCGATCCGATCGCCCAGATGCAATATGAGTACGACAAGTCCGTTGAAGAACTGAAATCGGGCCGCATCGGCCTGGAACAGTATCGTGGTTTGGTTGAGCGGGTGTCGCGGCAGGTCAAAGAGGGCGAACGCCACATAGCGCAATTGGAGGCGCAAGCCAAGGCCTATTTGAAGGCCGGCGACCGCGCCACGGCAGCGAAATTCGCGCTGGAAATGGAAAAAGCCAAGAAGGACCTGGGCGCCAATCAAGAGCAATTGGCGATGCACGAGAGCTCCTACAACAACAATTTGCAGAAGATTCAACACGCTACCAAGAAACTCGGCGAAGTGCGCCAGAAGATTCAGAAGTACGACGCTGAAATCAAGATGAGCGAGGCGGAAGCCGAAGTTGCCAAGCTCTCCGAGAGTTTCAACTTCAACGTGACCACCGACTTCGGTCAGTTGGAGCAAGTGGTACAAGAACGCATCGACAAAAATCGCGGCGCAGTGCGCGTGGCCGCCGATTTGTCCAGTCGCGGTGTCGCCGAAATCTCGGCCGAGCAAAATATGGAGAAATTCATGGCCGAAGACGCCCTAAAGCGGATGGAGATGGATATGGGCATCATCACCCCGGAGACCGCACAAGCCGCGCCGGCGCAGAAAGAGCTGGGTCCGGCGCAGCCAAACTGAGGCTTCACGCGGGCAACGCTAGAGTCATAGGGCAGACTTCCTCTTTTCACCCTTTTTTCATGGTAATCCAATGAACGGTCAACCTAAACCAGGATTTTATTTCGTCGTCTTGTTGGTCATTCTGAGCTTGGTCGGTTACGGGATGTACCGACTGAAAACGCCGTCCGGCTCGGACGCCTCGCCCGCCGTTGTTGACGCCGGCCAGCAGACCGATAACAGCGACACCACTACACCAACGCCCACTGACGGGGGCGCTGAAGCGCCCGATACGGCCGGCATTACCACGGTGAAGGAATACGCCTACGTTCCCAGCCAGCGCCTGCCGGATGTCAAGGGTGTCTCCAATTACTCGGCAATGAACGCTCGCACGGTGCGCTTTGCGATCAATGTGTGGGCAGGTTGGGCGCCCATCGTGTACGCCAATGGTGGCTTCAAGCCCGGCAAACTGTGGCAAGTGCCAGGTGGCCAGCCGTTCAAGGTTGAGTTGGTGCTGATCGACGATCCGGTGTCGATGCGTGACGCCTACGCGGCGGGCGATGTGCATATCGGCTGGGCGACCGTCGATATGCTGCCACTGTTGCTGGAGAGCCTGCAAAAAGACAGTCGCGTGATGCCGCGCATCTTCCAGCAAGTCGATTGGTCAAACGGTGGCGACGGCATTGTGGTGCGCAACTCGATCAAAACGGCATCCGACCTGCGTGGCAAAACGGTGGTTTTGGCCCAAAACAGCCCTTCGCACTTTTTTGCACTCAATGTATTGATTAACTCGGGTGTGGAACCAGCAGAAGTCGATTTTCGCTTCACCAATACCGCATTTGAAGCGGCGGCTGCCTTCAACGCCGATAAGAAGATCGCTGGCGTCGTGAGTTGGGCGCCGGATATCTACAACCTGTCAGACATTAAGGGCAATAAATTGTTGGTCTCCACCGCGACCGCCAACAAGCTCATCGCCGACGTTTGGTTTGCGCGCGCCGATTTTGCCAAAGACAATCCAGACATCATGGAAGGTTTAGTGCGCGGCATTTTCGACGCGATGGTCGAATTGGACGCGCAGGAGGCCAAACAGAAGGTCGCGACCTGGTTAGCGGAAGGCTATTCACTGCCACCTGCTGACGCCTTAAGCATGTTGCCAGATGCGCATTGGACCAATTACGCAGAAAATCGCGAGTTTTTTCTCAACCGCAATAACCCTACCAATTTCGAGCGCACCTTTAACACGGCCTATGTGTTGTACCGCAAAATCGGCGCGGTCAGTTCGCGGGTGAATTTCGATCAGCTGGTTGATTTTAGCGTGCTGCAGAAACTCAGTTCGGAAGCCAAATACGCCAATCAGCAATCGAGCTATGGCATCAATTTTGCGCCGATGAGCGCCAGCGCGATTCAATCCGAAAGTCCGGAAATTCTGACCAAGACGGTGGTCATCCATTTCTTCCCAAATTCCTGGGACCTCTTCAAGAAAGTGGTCAAGGACAAAAATGGCAAGTCTGTCGAAGAAATGTACGATCCGAACGTCGATTTTGTGCTTGAAGAGATCGGCAAATTGGCGGGTTCCTACGGCGCGGCGCGCATTGTGATCGAAGGCCACACCGACGGGTCGATGCGCGGCCAAGTCCCTGATTCGGCGGTGCGCGAGCTCTCGACGAACCGCGCAACCTCAGTCAAGTCCGAGTTGTTGCGCAAGTTCCCCACCATGGACCCGAACCAGTTTTCCGCGGTAGGCATGGGCTGGTCACGCCCGGCCGATATCAGCGACGCTGACAATCAAGCCAAAAATCGGCGTGTCGAAGTCAAAAGTCTACCACTGGAAGCGCAGTAGAACGAGCGGCGGTTGCGAGCCAGACCCAGCCCAGCGGCTATGCCGCTGGGCGCGCAGATGTAGTTTGGACTAAGCCGCTGCCGTCCCCAACGGTCATGGCCGTTGGGCACGCTACGCTTAGCCCAACCTACATCGTCCGGCATCACTCTTCAGATAAGGCCATCTCGATGCGCATAGATACTTTGGTTTTGGCGATTGGTGGAATTGGTTTTCTCGGCTTTGGCGCCGTCATGTTGGTTGCGCCGCAGGCGGCCATGGCGGGGCTGGGCCTGCACGTGCCGGATGGTGTTCCCACCACTGAAATTCGCGCTTTTTACGGCGGCTTGGAATTGGGCTTGGGTGCGTTATTACTGGCAGCTTTGCGTAAAGTTCAGTATCAACGTGCCGGTTTAATTTTGGGCTGTGTTAGTTATGGCTCAGTCGCTGCCGCGCGCGCACTGGGCATGCTGATCGATTCCAGCGCCGGCAGCGGGTTTCTGTGGGCTGCATTGGCGGTGGAAGTGACTTTGGCTGTCCTCTTTGCATGGGCACTCAAGCGCTAGGTACTAGATCGATTGGCACATCAATAGCGGCCTACCAAAAGCGAAATTCCTGATAGCCAATTTGCGCCAATTCAAGTGGCACGCCCGCAACATGGGCCAATAGCCCGACTAAACCCCAGAACGCACGCGCCACGGGTTCAACCAGAAACAGCAATAGGAACAATGCCAGGACGGCGTAGCCGGCATAACGGTCAAACTGAGCTCGCAGCGCGTCTGGCAAATACGGCCAAATGGCGCCATAACCATCAAAGCCAGGCAAGGGCAGCAGATTCAATATCACTGCGCTGGCTTGTAACAATGCCAAGAAGGCTAAAGCCGGCGCATGCGTACTATTGCGCACTTCGGGCAACGCGAGAATTCCCGCCAACAAAAACAACAGCAGCAGGTTCATCGCGGGTCCCGCCAATGACACCGCGCTGTCCCAGTGCGCAGAGCGCAATAAACGCCGGTCGATGTAAACCGCTGCACCGGGCAGACCAATGCCACCCATCACCAAAAACACCACTGGCAGAACGATCGACCCTATCGGATCCAGGTAGTTCAGCGGATTCATGCTGAGGTAACCCTTATCCTTGACGGTGATATCACCACCACGATAGGCCACGGCCGCATGCGCAAACTCATGTAGACATACGGAGAAAATCCATAGAAACAGCACCAGCAAGAACGTCGTCATGGCTTGACCGCTTTTTTGCGAACAGTGCAGTGAATCTTGTTGCTTCTATAGTACGGTACCGCTTCGCCCAGAGTGGACTTCGAGGCAGATTGCGCGGCTCTGGCTGCGCCAATGAGCCATCGGCTGTGTCGTGGCGTGCCGGATTTCACCCTTATTCGCCCGATTCAGCCTGCGCGAACGCCGCGCATGGTCATATCTGCAGAGCACGCTGTACCACTCCACCTACCTACGCCCGAGGATCCTATGCGCAAGCTCATGTTGACGATGGTGTGCGGATTTACCTTGTTCAGTGTTGCAGTTCCGGTCCAATCGGGCACGCTCGCGGAGTCGACGTCAGAGCGACCCAGCGCGGGGCCACTGGAGCAGCGACTGCGGGTCATCAACGCACTCAAAGCAAACGATGGCGCCAGTTTGATCGAGGCGATCGGTGGGGAAGCCGCGCTGAGCGCCTTTCTCAACGAAGGTGCGAGTGAAACCGAGGCAAGTCTGGCGGCCAAAATGGCCGAGGGTCCTAAACCGCAGTCTCAACAGGAAGTGGTCCAGCTGTGGACGACGTTGGCGGGTGCGGACGGCGTCAACCAGGCCAGCGCGATGTGGTATCCACGCTGGCAGGCGTACCTACCGCAAGCACTGGCCGGTGCGCAAATGGGATTGTTAGCGCTAGGCTCATCGGCGGCAGAAAGCACATCGATGACAGCGCTGGAGCGCGCGCAGTTAAATGAGCTGCAATGGGCGCTGGGCGGCTGGCTGTCACGCACTGACTTTGCCGATCGCAAGCACTTCAATCAGCTACTGGGCCTAGCGCGTAGCTGGATTGTGTCTAGTGGCAAGGCACATCCTACGCATTTGGCGCTCACCAAACCCGAACAACGATTGCACTTGCTCGATCAGGCGATCGCATCGGGCAAACAAGCGCTCGGTTTGTATGGCTTGGATGTGAATGCGGCGCTCGCCAGCGTGCAGATGGAGCAGCTCGAACACAATGACGAGCGCGCGCGCATCCGCACCTCATTCAATGTGCTCAATGTGCCTTTGGTTTTTGAAGAGGACCTGCGCTGGTACGATGGCGAATGGCGCGACGCGGCAGAGGCGCAATTGCTGGAGGGAATGGTCTCGGAAGACGTGCAAGAGGCGCCGGCTGCCGCACAAGTTGGATCGGCTGCGCCACTGGGCGACGACCCCGTGTTTACCGCCCCGCCTGCGCCCCAGGCCTTCGAAAAAACCGGTTGTCACGCGCCCGAGTAGGCGCGGGTATCCACGCACAGCGGGCGGGTTTGCAACCCGCCCCTACTGCCGTATCTGGCATACTAAAATTCAGCGGCGCACAGTCGCCATTCCCCTTTTTAGGCAAGCCGCGCTGAGCATGCGTTTGAATTTGATTCGGTTTCTGATCGTTTTTTTGGCCGTTAGCTCCTGCGCACACGCCGAGGAATGGACCACGGAAGATGTCTTTTCGCGGCATAAAGAAAGCGTCGTGCAGGTGCGCATCATCGACGCACAAGGCGGCGCGAAGCGCTCAATCGGCAGCGGTTTTTTAATCAGTGACGATGGTCGACTGATTTCTAACTTTCACGTCGTGGCCGATTTCATCCACCATCCAGCAGATCACCGCGCCGAGTGGTACAGCAGCGACGGGAGCAGCGGCGAGCTCACTTTGCTGGATGTGGATGTGGTGCACGATCTGGCGCTGCTGCAAGCCAAAGATCTCAGTGGGCGTAAGTTTCTGGCGGTGGAAAGCAACTTGCCGAACATGGGTGAGCGCATTTTTGCGCTGGGCTTTCCTTACGATCTGGGTTTGACGATTGTGGAGGGGACTTACAATGGCCTACTCGAAAAATCACTCTATGAACGCATTCATTTAACCGCGTCGATTAATCCCGGTATGAGTGGTGGGCCGGCCATTGATCGCTACGGCAATGTGATCGGCGTAAATGTCGCCACCGCTGGTAATCAGGTCAGTTTTCTGGTGCCGGCGCGGCACGTCATCAAGTTACTGAATCGTGACGATGCCACCACGCGTGGCGAGTTAATGGAACGCATTGCACAGCAATTGCGCGATAACCAAGCGCATTATCTAGAAGCGCTGACCAGTACGCCCTTTGTAACCACGCAATTGGGCGGTTATCGGGTGCCGGCGGCGATTGCCAAGCATGTCAGCTGTTGGAGTCAAACCAATCAAGACCAAGAGCGCTTGTTCGACCAAACCGAGTTGAGCTGTCAAAGTGAAGACGATGTGTTCTTGTCTGGTGATTTGTCCACCGGCGCAATTCGTTACGTGCATGTGTTACGCAGCGCCAGAAAAATTGGCGTGCTGCGCTTCTGGGCGCAATTACAACGAAATTTACGCAGCTTTTATGGAGACTTTGGCGGCGATAAAAGCAGCGTAACGGCGTTTCAATGCCATCAGGATTTTCTGCAACATGATGAATTGAAGAGCATGTTATTACTCTGCGTGCGGCGCTATCGCGAGTTCGCCGGGCTTTACGATTTGGTGCAGCGCCAAGTGAGTTTGAACAGCGCCAACCGCGCCTTGCAATCCACCCTCATCCTGACTGGCGTCGATCGTGAGCACGGACTCAAATTCGCCCGCCGCTTTGCCGAGGAGGTGCAATGGACAGCACCGTGAAATTCTTAGGCGTGTTGGAGATCATGGATCGTGCCGGTCACGTGCAATCGCGCACGCGCGTCGAGCATCTGCCGTTTCGCATTGGCCGGGCGTTGGACAATGATCTGATTCTCGATGATCCCTACGCATGCGCGCACCACGCCCAAATCAGCGCCGACGAGCAGTTGCAACTGATTGATTGCGACAGCTTAAATGGCAGTTTTCAAGGTGACGAGCACAGTCGCCGTGCGCAAATTATGCTCGGTAGTGGCTTGGAACTACGCTTAGGGCATACCTTGCTGCGCTTTCGCGGTATTGGCGAACAAATCGCTGCCACGGTGCCTGATCCGCTGGCACGCTCGCGCTGGCTGAGTCTGGATCGTCTGGCCTGGGCTTTGACCGCCATGCTGGCCGGTGTTTTGGCCATCACCACGGGCAATTTGATCGGTAGCGGGCAACCCATCCGCATGGGCGCGCTGCTGGGTAGCGCGGTGCCACCGATGATCGTGTTGGCCTTGTGGGCGCTGTCATGGAGCGTGGTTAACCGGGTGGTTGCGCATCGCTTTCATTATTTTGGGCATCTCACCATCGGCGCGTGCGCGGTGGTCGCAGGGACCTTGCTGGAATCGTTCAGTGCTTATGTGGGTTTTGCGTTGGGCGGTGCAGCAGTCGGTGGCCTGACCACCGTGACTGGCGCGTTGCTGATCAGTGTGGTGATCTTTGGGCATTTGCGTTTGATTTCTCGTGGTCGGGCGCGCGCCTTGCTGCTGCCCTCTGCATTGATCGGCGTTGGTTTCCTGGCGCTGTCATTTTTGCCGAGCGCCGCCGATGAGCGCTTCAGCAGTGAGCCCAAGTTCACCGCTTCCCTCAAACCACCGTTTGCAGCATTGCGCGAAGGCCGCACCAGCACGGTGTTCTATGAGGACGCCGCGAGCGTTTGGGATGCGGCTGATGCAGAGGCGGCTGAAAAGGAAGGCAATCCCTGATGCCATTAAGCTAGCGGCAAATCGATACGCTCATAGTTTGGTGCGCGAATAAGCGCGCCAGGGCGACCGGGACTCTCACCAAACATACCTAACGCGTTGATTCGTAGGTCACGTTGGCCGCAGGCCTACGTGACATCGGAGCACTGTCACGTAGCCCTGCGGGCAACGTGACCTACGACTTTAAGCTTTGCTGCGCGAGCGCGCCGGCTTGAACGAGCGGCTGTGCCGCCAGAACGGATCGAGCGGGATTCTCACCAAACATACCCTAAGGCGTTGATGCGTAGGTCACGTAGCCCGCAGGCCTACGTGACATCGGAGCACCGTCACGTAGCCCTGCGGGCAACGTGACCTACGACTGATGCCGCCCAGTTTGATGCGCGAATAAGCGCGCCGGGGCGACCAAGATTCTCAGCAAAGTTAGCCTGACGCGTTGATTTGTAGGTCACGTTGGCCGCAGGCCTACGTGACATCGGAGCACGGTCGGCCATCAATGAACCAAAGCCGGTCAAGGCCAAACTCTCCAGCGGGCAACAAGCACCAGTGCAGCAAGGGCCTAGGGCTCACCGCTTTTCTACTCCCACTACGCGCTCTTGCGTGCGGGCGACTTGGCTTTGGCCGTTGTGGCTTTGCGCGTGGCGGTTTTCTTCGCGGCGGTTTTCTTCGCTGGTGCCTTTTTTGCAGCAGGCTTTTTGGCAGCCGGTTTGTCAGCGGCGGCTTTCTTGGCTGGCTTCTCGGTTGCGGCCTTCTTGGGCGCAGCCTTTGGCGGTTTTTCGGATACCGTTTTGGTTTTGCGCGGCGCTTCTACCTTGCCATTTTTGCGACCGAATCGACCTTTACCGGCGCCTTTGGCTGGTGCGGTGGCAAGGATGGCCAAACATTCGGCTTCGGTTAGCGATTCGGGCTCCACATCTTTGGGTATGCGACCATTTTTGGCGCCGTCGGTGATGTACGGGCCAAACTTGCCACGCAGGATTTGGATGGCGCCGTCCTGGAAACTATTGATCACCTTGTTGGCGGCGGCTTCGCGTTTGGCGCGCACCAAGTCCACCGAGGTGGCAAGGTCAATCTCCCACGGATCTAAGCCTGCGGGAATCGATGCGTAGGTGCTGCCGGCTTTGACAAACGGCCCGAAACGGCCAATACCTACCGAAATCGCTTCGCCTTCGGCACTTTGGCCGAGCTGGCGAGGCATCTCGAATAACTTGAGCGCCTCTTCCTGGGTGATCGAATCCATCTTTTGCCCGGCTTTCAGCGAGGCAAAACGCGGTTTGTCTTCGTCTTCTTTGACGCCAATCTGCACAAAGGGCCCAAAACGACCCAGGCGCACGGACAGTTCTTTGCCGGATTTTGGATCGATACCCAAAACGCGGCCTTGGGTGGCCTCGGTGCGTGATACCGAACTGTCTTTTTCGTCGACCAGCGCCTTGAACGGCACCCAGAACTCACGCAATACCGGCACCCAATCTTTCTCGCCGCGCGCTACTGCGTCTAGTTCATCTTCCAAGCGCGCGGTGAATTCGTAATCGACGTACTGGGTGAAGTGACCCGACAGGAATTTCGCGACCACCCGGCCAACGTCGGTCGGCTGGAAGCGTTTGTTCTCCAGGGTCACGTACTCGCGCGCCAGTAGCACCTGAATGATGCTGGCGTAGGTCGACGGGCGACCAATGCCATGTTCTTCTAGCGCTTTGACTAGGCTGGCTTCCGAATAACGCGGTGGTGGCTCGGTGAAGTGTTGCTCGGCGCGCAGATCGTTCAGATCCACCAGTTGGCCGATGGTCAACGGTGGCAGTTTGCTGCCCGCTTCATCGTCTTCGTTTTTCTGGTCGCGACCTTCTTCGTACACCGCCAAAAAGCCGTGTTCGACGATGGTGGTGCCGCTGGCGCGCAGCAAATCGCCTTTGGCGGCTTGCAGATCGACGCTGACCGTATTTAACAGCGCGGGTTTCATTTGGCAGGCAACGGTGCGCTTCCAGATCAGATCGTAGAGCTTCAGCTGATCTGGATTCAGATAGCGGGCAATCGACGCTGGCGTGCGCAAAGCGCTGGATGGACGAATCGCCTCATGCGCTTCCTGCGCATTCTTGCTCTTGGTCTTGTAGACCTGCGGCGCTGCTGGCAATTTGTCCGCACCGAACTCGCGCACGATCACCTGTCGCAATTCAGCCAGCGCGTCATTCGATAAGCTCACCGAGTCGGTACGCATATAGGTGATCAGACCAATCTGACCACCTTCGCCCACATCCACGCCTTCGTACAGGCCTTGCGCGATGCGCATGGTGCGTTGCGTGCCAAAACCGAGTTTGCGCGCGGCTTCTTGCTGCAGAGTAGAGGTGGTGAACGGCGGCGCGGCGCGCCGCTGGCGGTCTTTGCGCTGCACATCGGCTACTTTCAGCGCGCCTTTGCCTTGCGGCTTGTGCGTCAAAGCGCCGGCCAGCACGCGGTCACGCGCGGCGCTCGCTTTGGCCTCATCGTTCAAATCAAACTGATCTAGGCGTTTGCCACCGAGCACCGTCAGTTTGGCGCCAAAGGCTTGGCTGGCGAAACAATCGGCGTCGATCGACCAATATTCTCGCGCAACGAAGCGTTCGATTTCCTCTTCGCGCTCGGCAATCATGCGCAGCGCCGGGCTTTGCACGCGCCCAGCGGACAACCCACGCTGCACTTTCTTCCAGAGCAGCGGCGACAAGTTGAAGCCGACCAAATAATCCAGCGCGCGGCGCGCCTGCTGGGCGTTGATCAGATCCATCGACAGCGAGCGCGGATGGGCGATCGCCTCTTTGATCGCTTTCGGAGTGATTTCCGAGAAGGTCACGCGGTGGATGCTGCGCTCACCGATCAGATTCTTTTTCTTCAGGATCTCGTACACATGCCAGGAGATGGCTTCCCCCTCGCGGTCCAAGTCGGTCGCCAGATAGATGGCGTCCGCCCCCTTGGCGGCCTTGGCAATCGCATCGACATGTTTTTCGTTGCGGTCGATGACTTCATAAGCCATCGCAAAATCGTGTTCGGTATCCACCGAGCCATCTTTGCTTGGCAGATCGCGCACGTGCCCGTACGAGGCCATCACCTGAAAGTCCTTACCGAGGACTTTGTTGATGGTTTTGACCTTCGCCGGTGACTCGACGATTAGCAGATTCTTGGCCATGCGCGCTTTATCAGAGCCATCGGGCGGGGAAAAAGGGCCCGGATGTTAACCGTAATCGGCTTTGCATGTCGCTCTCACTCGTGTGGTGGACAGCAAACTAGCACGAGGGTCAAAAAAAGGCCGGTGCGTGTCAGCAGAAAAAAATGGGCGCGAGTCGCCTCGCGCCCATCCGGGTTTGTTGCTTGGATCTGAGTACCATCGAACAATTGGGGCATCCAACCTAACCCCGCACCGTGGAAAACAGACCGGCCTTTGCAGTCTTACTTTGCGTTTTAGCGTGGGATATTGACAGTCCAGCCAGCGGTCCAATTGCCGTTCGGGCCCGCGAAAGCACCGCGATAGTTGGTCGGGCGGAAGAAGGAATCGCTCAATGCCTGGCCACCAAGCAATACCGGTGATGCTGCCTGCGGCAAAAAGCCGGTCAGCAAAGCTGCACCGCTGCCATTGCCGGCGCCAGCGTTGAACCACGCGCTGACCGGATACGCGGCAGCAGCGTTGTCTTCAAAAGGGCCACCGGTGCAGGTGCCCACGAAAGATTGGGTCATGGTCAGCGTGCTGCCGCTCTGCGCCGCCGAGCTCAGCGCGTAGGTCTGTGCGTCAACCAGATTGAGGCAACGGTCGCGATAGCCGGTCACCACCACATTGGAATAATTGCCACCCGAACCACGACGGATACGCATGCCTTCGTTGCCAACGGTGCCGGCGCCCACCAAGGTCAGGTTCGACACGGACGGCTGAGTGCGCGGCAGTTTGTCGCTGGCCGGATTATCGTTGTCGGATTCCAAGCCGTTCGAGTCCGAACCGGTATCCGAATTGCTACCCTGCCAGCCGAGCGCAAACTGAATCTTACCGTTGTAGCCCTGATCGAAGTCGAAACAATCGTCGCCCATGTTCGAACACACCAGATGTGTGCCGTTGATGCTGCCGCCGAACATTTCGAAGCCATCATCGAGGCCGCCATCGACCTGGACATATTCCATCACCGTACCCGAGCCGACGCCGTTGAGCGTCAAGGCGTTAAGTTCCTCGTTCGGGGCGATCTGCTGACCGGCCCAGAGGATGCGCACATAACGCAAAGCGCCTGAGCTGTCGTTGGTCACTGGCGGCACTTCGCCGTACTGCAGCTCCGGAACAGCCTCAAATTGGCAGCGTTGGTTAGCGGTGGCATCGTTGCAGATTGAGCGACCATTGAGCACTATTCCGGCCCAGGATCCCGGAATGGCGTCCGGACCGGTGAAGGTAATCGGCTGCTGTGCGGTGCCTTCGGCGTACATGCGGCCACCGATTTTAACTGCGAGGAAGTTCGGTGAACTGCGATTGGTAGAACCCTGCACCGTTACCCCGGGCGCGATCACCAGTCGAGCATTGTTCTCGACCACGACTTGGCCACGGATGATGTACTTCTTGCCAGCCGGCAAGAAGAAAGTGCCGGTAATGATGTTGGGCAGTTGGCAATCGTCACCGACCGGGGTGGTACCCGTCGGGCACTGCGGTAGCGGATCGTTACACTGACCGGTGGTGAGCTTCTTCAGGCCCAAGGAGGGCAGCAGCGTGAAGTTGGCCGGCGCCAGGTTCGAGCCTGCGGCTGGCGTCAGGTTGAGGCTGATGCTGCCGCAGGAAAAGGCGATAGTGGCCGTACCCAATGTGCTCGACACCGGTGTTCCTGCTGCGCTGAAGCTGCCGCCAGTGAAGCGCAGCACCGGCACGTTGTTGTAAGTGTTCTGGCCGTTGACCAGCGTGGTTTGCACCACCGCCCAGATCTGCGTGCCGTCATTGGCATAGGTAAAGAAAGTGCCGAAGGCAACATTTTGGTCGGGGAGAATGTCCAGCAGCAGACCTTTGTTCTGGCCGATTGCGTTGACATCGATCCATGATCCGTCGAAGGCTTCGGTGACAATGGTCGCATTGGCCGAGGCCGCGAACGCTAGCGCGCAGGAAGTTGCGAGCAGGGACTTGCGGAAGGAAAGCATGAAATGCTCCAGAGTTTGAGGATACGCGCCGAACACTTCGACGGGAACCCCTACGCTAGGACGCCATTGTTGCAGCGCCCGTGCAGCTAGATTGCAGCTTCATGACAGTGTCATGGAGGCCGCTGCTCAATACTTCCATTCCAGCGATAGTGCGATGTCTCGCCCCTTTTGGTAGCTGCGTGTGGGTTCGCCGCCCTGAGTGAAGCGAACTTCGGGGTCAAGCAGGTTGCGCAAACGCATCTTGAACTTCCAATTGGGCCAAGGCAGCGTATGCGACAAGGTGAAATCCAATTGGCCAAAAGGTTGCTCAAACACATCGGGTAAACCACTAACGCCAACTCGTGAAATACGCTCGCCGAAAACGTTATACAAGAGCGTCGCTTCGGATTTGCCCTCGGGATGCTGATAAGAGAGCGAGGCATTAGCGACATATTTGGACTGGCCTTGCAGTGGGCGCAAGGCATTGGTCTGAATGCCTTGATTTTCACCCAGATCGATTTCCGAATCGATTCGCGCATAGTTGGCGCCAACGTACAAGTCGGACCAGGGTACATTTGCAAGGAAGTTCGGGAGTATCTGTAATTGGCCAATTTCCGCCATAGATTTATACAGGTCGAACTCAACCCCGACATTGGTCGCACTATCCGCATTTCGAATCTGCAACAAATTGCCGGATGCTGGGACGCTGACTAACTCGATAGGGTTGGTGAATGTCTTGCTGAATAATGCAACTGAAAAACTCTCAAGGCTATTGAAATAATATTCCCAGCGTATATCGATATTTTTAATTTCCGCTTGTTGCAGATCTGGATTTCCCTCGACACGCACATCCAGCAGTGGATCAACGAAGTTGGCCCGCGTTTGTTCGCGTATGTCGGGGCGCGACAGTGTGGTGCTATAGGCCAGTCGCACTTGCGCTTTTTCCGAGTAGGACCAAGTAAATGCCGCCGCCGGCAAATCATCACTCGTGTCCAATAACCCAATTTCCGGCTCAGCGTTGGGGTCGAAAGGGCGCACCGTGGTCACTTGCTGCAACATATCCTCGCGACGCATGCCTAAGTTGAGCCGAAAGCTACGCCAACTGGTATCAAACATCAGATAGTAGGCCTGCAATTTTTGCGTTGCACTGTAGTTGTCGGACGACAGTGTTCCTTCCTCCACGCGCAAGCCGTTCGGACCGATATTCCCAGGTTGCAAGAGATCCTGAAAATTGAAGATCGGGCCCTGCGGGCGGCGCCCAGAAAAGCGGAATCGGCGGATGCTTGAGATGCGATCGCGTTCCAGAAGTGCGCCACCCGCCTGCATGGTCAAATCCACGGCACCCAGACTCAGGGGCTTGCGTAAATCCAGGCCGTAGTCCTGAGCGGCATCATCAAGTTGATCGAAACGCTGCTGATTAAAACTCTCAAAAGTGAAATCCTGCAGCAATTCATCAAAAGTGAATCGGAACTCGCGCGTATTCGGTGAGTAGCGCGAGGCATCGGCGTCCGTCACCTGCCATTTAACGTAAAGATCGCCAAGCTGCGGAAAGCTGTGTTCACCGTCTAGTTGCAGCGTGTCGAGCGCGTTTTCCACCCACTCGAGTTGGGTGATGCGGTCAATATTTCCGGAACTGGTCAGTCCCTCGTCGATCTGCGCATCATCGGTGGTCTGGCGTAGACGCGTGGCGGTAAAATTGATCGAATGCTGTTCGCCTATACGCAGGCCGATTGCAGCAAAGATACTGCTGTCAATATTGCGTTCGGTACTGCGCCGAGTGAAATCCTCGGCCGGAATCAAACCATTTTGGAAAATACTGTAGGTATTGCGCTGTTCGAGTTGATCATCCCAACTGTGGGCGTACCGCACTGCGCTGATATAACCCAAACTAATGCCGCTATCACCGAAAATAAATTGATCACCCATCCCGATACCCAGACTACCGTTGGCTGGTAAGGATTGCTCGCGCGTGCTGTAACCCAACGCCGCCAGTTCCCGACCGGCCGCTTGTAACTGCGTCGGGTCGATCGGTAGGCGCGGTTGACCAAACACGCTTGGGGCATAACGTTCGCCACCGTCACGCCCGCGCCAGTCAGCGTTTCCGCCATCGTAGCGCAGTCCGGGTTTGCCAGTCGTGCCATCGGCATAAGCAAGCGTCGTCGATGCGCGCAGAAAGAAACTCTCAGGCACGCCGCGGGTGCGCAACTGGATCGTGCCACCGCCAAATTCGGCCGGCATATCGGCCGAATAGGTCTTCTGCACGACGATGCCCTGCAGAACCTCGGTCGGAAAAAGATCAAGTGGCACCACGCGCCTGGTGGGATCTGGGCTTGGAACCTGGGCGCCATTCAACAGCGTACTCGAATAGCGTTCGCCGAGGCCACGGACATAAACGAACTTGCCGTCGACCAAGGTCAAACCGGTCACGCGCTTAAGCGCGCCGGCGGCATCGGAATCGCCGGCACGTGAAATCTGTTCAGCGCCGAGAATATCGGTCACCGCCGCGGAGGTGCGCCGCTCTTCAACAAAAGCCGCCAACGAGCCTTCGACAAAGGGCTCGACCACCACATACTCGGGCAGCTCCAAACCGGCCGGCGTCATTTCGATATCGCGCCTGGCGCTGCCCTTGGCCGGAATGGCGACCGCGTCCAACGTTTGCGATGCAAAACTGGGCGCCAGGACCGATACCGAGTAACTGCCACCGGGCACTTCTGCGCGAAAACGGCCTTGCGCATCGCTGGTTACATCCAGCGGGGTGCCCGCAATGTAAATGCGCGCGCCAGCGATGGGCTGGCCATTTTCGGCGTTGATGATTTGCCCTTCGAGCACACCCGGATCGGCGATTTCGACTTTCTCGACCAAATCGCGGGTCGCTTGCGCCGAGCTTTCCAGACTTACCGTAGCGCGCCCATCGGTTTCGAAATTGACGATCAGCTCGGCGATTTCACCGGCACCGGTGGTCAGGTTGAGCGTGCTTAGCACTTTGCCGGCGCGCAGGATTTCGATCACATGTTCGCCTGGGCTGGGCTCCAAACGCAGCGTGCCGTAGGCGTTCGGCTTCTGCTCTACGCCATCGATGCGCACCAAAAAGTCGGCGGTAGGTCCGGCGATCGCGTCGAAGCCATACACATCGACCGCGGCACGCTGCTGCGCGTGCGCGCTCAGCGCCACCGACAGCAACGCGGCAAGCAGAGTTTTGCGTGGTGATTGGATAGTTGGCATCGTCGTCTCACCCGCTCGAAAGGTCAATGCAGGCGCTCATCGCGACACCCGTCGCACTAAAAAAACGCACTGCATGTCATTGAAAAACCGCTTTAATCGCAAAAGGCCCGAAACAGATGGATCCGCTTCGCGCTCAAGCGCAGCGCCAGCGCTCGGCGGCGCACTCCTGCATGGATTGCCGTAACTCGGTGGCTTTGCGGAACAAATCAGGTTTGCTTAGCTTGGCTAGATGCGCCTCAGCAGCGGCGAAATCGCCTTCTTTGAACAGCGCGTAGGCGAGCGCATAACGCACGTCCTCGTCGTCCAACAAACGGGTGCGTAACAACGCGCTTTCCATACTGCGCACTTCAGCAAAACGGCCGAGTTCCACCAGAATGCCGAGGCGTTGTTTCAATTTGAGCGCTTGATCATTGATCTGCGCGTTCACGGCCAGCGCCCGCGCGTACAACTTAGCGCGCCTAAACAGTTCGGCGGCCTCTGGTCTAAGCGCCGGATTGTTGAGCGAGGCGCGATACATCAACTCGCCGGCCGCCAAGGGTGAGCCGTTCTCCAGGTAGGTCGCCGCCAGCACTTTGACGACGTTTTCGCTGTTCGGAAACTTCAAACGGGCCGCTTCCAGAAAACCCAGCGCGGCATCGAACTGCCGTGCGCGCTTCAGCGCATTGCCAATGGCCACGTAGTCTTCTTCTTTGCCTTCGGCTACCGCCAAATAGCGCTGACCGCGTTTCGCTGCCTCCTGAAACAGACCCAGTTCCATCAGGAAAAACACTTCACGGCGCAGAAACTGGCTATTGCCGGGAAAACGCAGCGCGCCGTCGGCCAGTACCGCAAATGCGCGCTCGCGTTTGCCGAGCAACCAGTGCGTTTGCGCGCGCATCAAAAACACCGCGGCCAGGGTGTCGAACGCGGCGCCTGCGCGATCTAAGGTTCGCAACACATCTGCATAGCGTTGCAAGCCAAACTGCGCCTGCGCCAAATATAAAAAGATGGTTGGCTCGATTTGGCCGGCCGCAATAGCCTTTTCAAAAGCACTCACCGCGGCTTCGGGCTGCTGTTGATTCAGCGCAATCAAACCGGCCAGCGTGTGGTACTTGATGGCGTCGAGCTGAAGGTCGGCCGCGTCGATCTTGGCGAACTCAATTTGGGCTTTGTCATAATGTCCGTCAGAGGCAAGCACCGCCGCCAGTTCCAGGTAATCGGGCTCGTCGGCGGACTTGCTCAGCGCCGGCAACGCAAGCGCCAACAAACATGCGGCCAGACAAAACGATCGGAAGCCAGATGCACAGCTCATGACAGGTCAAACCTCACTCGCTGGGTAGCCCATACGCGCACCGCCTGGCCCTGGTACTGCGCTGGCTCAAATTTCCAGCTCTTCACGCCGGCTTCGGCAGCCGCTTCAAACACGCCTGGGGGTTGCGCCTCCAGAACCTTGACCCGTTCGACTTGCCCGGTCGGGCTGATCAACACGCTGAGCAGCACATAGCCCTCGGTGCCTTGCGCTTTGGCGCGAATCGGGTATGGAATCGCGGTTTGTATGATGGGTTTCGGTGGCACATCGACCGAGGAATCGGTCATCACCACATCTTTGCCATCGCCGAGCAAATTATTGCCGAGCGCCGACAGGTCTTCGGATTCGTACTGCGGCATGCCAAAGTCCAGCCCAGCCAGTGCCGAGCCGCCCATAGACGGTGGTGCGGGCGCGCGCCGCGGTTGGCGCTTGGGCGGCTCGCGTTTTTGCACTTCGCGCGTCGGTTTCGGTTTTTCGCGCTTTTCGGCACTGATTTGCGTGGTCGGCCGACCATCACTGCCACCGGGCAAACCGCCCTTGCGGTTCATCCAGAGGATTGAACCCAACACCAGCGCCAGCCCAAATAGCATGCTCGCCAGCGCGACCGCCCATCGTATGGAGGTGCGTGAGCGCACGCTCAGCCCTCGCCTGCTTCGACCGACGTGGCCACGCCGATATCCTCAGCGCCTGCTAGACGTGCTTGGTCTACCACTTCGATCAAGCGTCCCGCTGGCACAATTTCATCGGTCACGACCAGCACGCTTTTGCTGGTGCCGCCCTTCAATTGCTCGCGCAAACGACTCTGCAGCGTCCAAATTTGTACCGGCTCGCCGTCGATATAGGTCTGCCCCTGTTTGTCCACATAAACACGCGCCGCTTTGGTCGACGCGACCGCGGTGGAGGTGGCGCCGGGCCGATCAATGTCGACTTTCATGTCTTTGACGAAGGTCGTGCTGACCATGAAAAAGATCAGCAAAATAAAGGTCATATCGATCAACGGCGAGAGGTCGATGGACCCTTCTTCGGGCTTGTCTTGGTGACGTCTGAAA
>Ga0163154_10002413_pt1 | contig 27349 bp, 23 predicted proteins | sample OliLakLV19MP9P1_FD_148649 | JGI IMG/M metagenome (GOLD analysis project Ga0163154, IMG submission 148649) | Freshwater microbial mat bacterial communities from Lake Vanda, McMurdo Dry Valleys, Antarctica - Oligotrophic Lake LV.19.MP9.P1 | ecosystem: Environmental > Aquatic > Freshwater > Lake >... | reverse complement strand
GTACGGAGAGGGGGTCAGGGGGTGAGGTGAATTCTTCAATTGAGACCTCGTATCTTGATGCAATAGTCCTGCCCCCCAATTATTGGGAGCTACAGCCGCTTGCCTTTATGATACTATTTGACTGGATTAGCTAATCGGGTCAAATAGTCAAAACGGATAGCACAGATTTGGCAGAACCCAACACCGAACGCTCAGAATGCATTCTTGCCGCCGCCGCCGCGCTGATCGCGCGCTATGGCTACGATAAGACGACTGTCGATGAGATCGCGCACGAAGCGGGCGTCTCGAAAGGCGCGATCTACCTGCATTACAAGGGCAAAGAGGCGCTGTTCGATGCCCTGCTGCTGCGCGAAAGCGAAAGCCTGGCGCGCGAACTGCTGGCAAGACTCGATGCCGATCCGCGCGGGGCGACGCTGTTCAACGTGTATCGCTACAGTCTGATCGCGCTGGCGGAAAATCCGCTGTTGAAGGCGGTTTACGCCAAGGATCGGCGCGTCTTGGGGGATTACATGCGACGGTTGCGTGGACAAGGGATGATACAGAGCGGATTCGGCGTCAGCGTCGATTTCGTCAAGAAGTATCAGACATTGGGCTTGATCCGCGCTGACATCGCGCCAGAAATAGTGGTCTATATGATGTCGGTGATCCGGCAGGGGTTTTTCACGCTCGACGAGTTCTTGCCGGGTCTGCCGCTGCCACCCCTTGCGGCGTTCGGGGCGGCGTTGGGCGATTTGCTCGAAGACGGCTTGGGCGGTGACGCCGACGAAAGCGTCGGGCGTGAAGCAACGGAAGAACTGCGCCGCTTGTTGGCGTGGGGGGTGGACGCGCTCAAATCGATGCGAACGAAGGGGGATGAAACACCATGAACACAGCACTAATCCAAACGGAAGGGCTGACGAAAGCCTATGGACGCGGTGTGAAGGCGCTCGATGCGCTCACGCTGACGGTCAATCAAGGGGAAATCTTCGGATACTTGGGTCCCAACGGCGCGGGCAAGACGACCACGATCAAGCTGCTGCTCGATCTGATCCGCCCAACGGCGGGGCGCGCGTCGGTGTTCGGCTTGGACGTGAATCGGGACAGCGTGGCGATTCGGCGGCGCGTTGGCTTTTTGCCCGGCGAACTCAACCTGTGGGACAACCAAACGTCGATGCAGATCATCCGCTATTTCAGCAAAGTACGCGGCGGCGTCGATCTGGAATACGTCCACCAACTGGCGGAGCGGCTGCAATTCGATCTGAACAAACGCATCCGCGCGTATTCGACGGGCAACAAGCGCAAAATTGGCTTGATTCTGGCGCTGATGCACAAGCCGGAACTGCTGATCCTCGATGAACCGACCAGCGGACTCGATCCGCTGATGCAGCAGATCTTCAATCAGATGATGATCGAAGCGCGCACGGCGGGGCAAACGGTGTTCTTGTCGTCGCACGTCTTGGGCGAAGTCCAGACGATCTGTGACCGCGTGGCGATCTTGCGCGGCGGGCAGTTGCAAACCGTCGAGCGCGTCGATCATCTGACGCATGTCGATTTCCATTGGGTGACGCTGCGCTTCCGCGATACCGCGACCGTGCCGCGCCTAACGAACGTGCCGGGCGTGAGCGAGGTCACGGTTGACGGGCGGACGCTCAAACTGCGGCTGCAAGGCGATTTCGATCCGGTGCTGCGCGCGTTGGGAGATCGCTATGTCGAAGACATCCATGTACAAGACCCGACGTTGGAAGAAATCTTCCTGACGTACTATGGGAATGGCGCGAACAATCATGCCAAAGTGGAGATGAAATCATGAACAGTTTCAACAGCGCGCTTTTTAACGAGACACTGCGCCGCCATTGGCGCGGGATGTTGTATTGGGGTGTGGCGCTCGGCGTGCTGACGTGGATGCAGGTGGTCGTGATTCCCGACGTGGATGCGCTGAAAGATGTGGCGAACTTGATCGAGTCGATGCCCGCCATCGTCACAGCCATGCTTGGCACATCGGACGCGGCGTTCTTCGGCACGCCAGAAGGCTACCTCGCCTCGCAGTATTACGGCATCATGATGATCGTTTTCGGCATCTACGCGGTGATCAGCGGCTTGAACGTGACTGCCAACGATGAGGAACGCGGCATCATGGATGTGCAGATGAGCCTGCCAATCACGCGGACGAGCTTGGTCTTGTCGAAGTCGGTTGCCTATGGGCTGATGTTGATCGGCGTGATCGCATTCTCGTTCGTGGGCTTGGTGGTTGGCGTCGCTATGACGCCCGCGCTGGTCGTAGACATGGGACGGCTGACGCTCGGTACGCTGAACATGATCCCCGGTTCGCTGGTGATGTTGGCGTTCACGGTGCTGGCGGGGACGCTGTTTCGGCGGCGCGGCACGGCGGCGGGCGCGGCGGCGCTGTTCATCTTCGGCAGCTATTTCTTGGACACGCTCGGACGTTCCGCACCGGGCAGCTTCGTTGACAGTCTGCGCGCGATCTCGTTCTACAGCTATTACGACGGAACGAACGTGATTCAGAACGGCTTGTCGATTCCGAATATAGCACTCTTGTCCGTGCTGGCGGTCGGGCTGATCGGGGTCGGTATGGCAGCGTATCAGCGGCGCGATATCGGCGTGTAATCCCTAGCAAAATTCGATTGAACAAATCCCCTGTCGGCTGCGAAATAACTGGTAATCGCATTCGAGAGGGGATTGGCTCATGTTCACGCACGAAAAAGACATCCTGACGCTGGAAGATCGCAAACAACGCTTGCTGCAAGAAGCGGCGCTGCAGCGGCTGATCCGCGAGGCGCGCGCCCAACCTGAACAGCCGCTGCGCGGTTGGCTGCGGTTGTTGGCGGACTTAACTCACACCTTGAATTTGTGATCGTGTCGGCTATAATGATGATTGTGTGACCTCGTAGCTCAACGGCAGAGCACTCGCCTTTTAAGCGAAGGGTTGTGAGTTCGAATCTCACCGAGGTCAATATCCGAACACCCCGCGTATAAACTTTAGCTTCTCCACAAAATGCAAATCGCCGCCACCCTCATGCTTGTTGAACGGATAGACCGCGATCTGCTTCGGCTGCGTCGTGGTCAGCGCGTTGTACGCCGCGAACACCGTTGACGGCGGGCAAACGTCGTCCATCAAGGCGGTGCTGAAAAAACAGGCTGCCTTGATGCGCGGTGCGAGGTTCACGCCGTCGAAATAATCGAGCGTGCGGAACGTCGCCTCGACGCGATCACGCTGCGTCTTGAGATAGCCGGCGATTTCGTTGTACGGACGGGTATCGATCAGCGTCACCGCGCGCCGGAAATGGCACAGGAACGGCACATCGGGGACGCACACCTGTACCCCATCGGGGACGAGCGCCGCCGCCGCAATCGACAACCCGCCGCCCTGACTGCCACCCGTGACCGCAATCCGCCCCCCATCGATATCGGCGCGTTCGCGCACGGTTTCGACGGCGCGCGCGGCATCGGCGTAGAAGCGGCGGTAGTAATACTGCTGCGGATCATGAATCCCCTGCGTCATGTAGCCGGGCATCGCCGGACTGCCGCCCGCGTGCAAGTCGGGCGTGTCGCCCCTGCGCCATTCGCTGCCCTGCCCGCGACTGTCCATCACGAAGTGCGCGTAACCCGCGTTCGCCCAATCGAGCCATGAATGTGGAAAGCCGCGTCCGCCGCCATAGCCGATGAATTCGACCACGCACGGGAGCGGCTCGGTCACGCCCGCCGGACGGATATACCACGCCTTAATCGGCTGCCCACCGTAGCCGGAGAACGTCACATCGTCTACGTTCACCAAACGCAGCCCGCTGTCGATGCGCGCGAAGATCGGCGGCGTTTGCAGCGCGCGCGTTTCTGCCAACGTTTGCGCCCAAAACGAGTCGAAATCATCCGGCGCGGACGTTGGCGCGCGGTAGGTTTGCAGTTCCTCAAGCGACAGATCAAATAAAGCCATTTTAATGTTCCCCCCAAAACGCGATTCGTTCAACGTAAAACGGCGTAATAATACATCGTCGCGCCGTTCTGTGCGATCCACTCGCGTGTAGACGATAGGTGAGTCGGCATTGGCACGCTGGTGCTTTTCTCGATTAAAGACCCCATACAGCGCATTGCGTAGCGGGGGCAGACAGTGATGACGAATCAAATAGACTTTGAGCCAGTCGGTGGACGATATCAGCTCCCCGAAAAATTGGGCGAAGGCGGTATGGGCATCGTGTTTGCCGCGCGTGACCGGCTCACGAAACGACCGCCGCGCTCATGCGCGGCGGTCGTTTCGTGTTTTGTGAATGAAACAGGCTTAACTGGCGTATCGGCGTCGTACTGGGATGCCCGCCCACACATACCCCTCCAAACTATAAGCGCGGCTGCGGCTGCAAATAGGCGCTCGTGAGCGATTGTGGCGCGCTGATCAGTTGCGTTGGCGTCCCCTCGAACATCACTCTGCCGCCTTTGTTGCCGCCTTCGGGACCCATGTCGATGATCCAATCGGCATTCTTGATCACATCCAAGTTGTGTTCGATCACGATCACGGTGTTGCCCGCATCGACCAGGCGATTCATGATCGCCAACAAGTGACTGATATCGGATCGGTGCAAACCCGTCGTCGGCTCATCCATCACGTAGATGCTGCCTTTTTTGTGCAGTTCGCTGGCGAGCTTGATCCGCTGGCATTCGCCGCCAGACAGCGTACTGAGCGGCTGACCGAGCGTGAGATAATCCAAGCCGACATCGCTCATCGCCTTCAGCTTGCGGACGATTTCTTTGATCTGGAAGTATTCGAGCGCCTGCCGAACCGACATGCCCAACACATCGCTGATCGACTTGCCGTTGAGCTGGTAGGCGAGGACTTCATCCTTGAAGCGTTTGCCGCCGCAGGTCTCGCACGGGGTTTTGACTTCATCGAGGAACGCCAGATCGGTGTAAATCACGCCCAAACCCTGACACGTCTCGCACGCGCCCTTCGAGTTGAAGCTGAACAACGCCGGGCTGACTTTGTTGGCGCTGGCAAACGCTTTGCGTACATCGTCCATGATGCCCGTGTAGGTGGCGGGATTCGAGCGGCTGGATGTGCCGACCGCCGCCTGATCAATGACAATCGCTTCGGGATGTTGGCGCAAAAACATTTGGTTGATGAGCGAACTCTTGCCCGAACCCGCCACACCTGTGACCACCGTCAGCACGCCCATCGGAATATCGACGCTGACGTTTTGCAGGTTGTTCAGCTTGGCGTTGGCAATCTTCAGCGCGCCCTTGCCCGCGCGGAAACTCGCTTTAATCGGCACCGACTGGTTGAGATGTTTGCCCGTCAGCGTGTCAGCGTGGAGCAGTTGGTCGAAACTGCCTTCATAGACAATCGTGCCGCCGCGACTGCCCGCATAGGGACCCACATCGACGATGTAATCTGCCACCTTGATCACATCGGGATCGTGTTCAACGACGATCACGGTGTTGCCCTTGTCGCGCAGCTTTTGCAACAGTTCGTTCAGGCGATGAACATCGCGCGGGTGCAAGCCGATGCTCGGCTCGTCAAAGATATACATCACATCGGTCAGGCTGCTGCCCAGATGCTTGACCATCTTGATCCGCTGCGATTCGCCGCCCGACAGCGTATCGGTTTCGCGGTTGAGGCTCAGATAGCCTAGACCAATCTCGCTCAGGTCTTGCAGTCGTTCGCTTAAGCTGGCGACCATCGGCGCGGCGATGGGATCGCTGATCGCGCGCACAACGTCGATGAGATCGTCCGTTTCCATCGCGGTGAGCTGCGCGATGTTATAGCCATCGATTTTGCAGCCGAGCGCCGCCTGACTCAGCCGCGCGCCTTTGCACAGCGAACAGGGTCCGAAGGTCATGTAAGGCGCGACCATCTTCTGCGTGCGCTCGGACATCGTTTTGATATCGCGCGTGATGTATTTGCGGCTAAATTCTTCGAGAATGCCTTGAAAAGTCAAATTGAATGGCTTACCCGCCATCGTCGTCTCAATTTTGATCGGTTTGCCGTGTAATAGGCGTTCCATCTCATCATCGCTGTAGTCGGACAGTTTCTTATCGTTATCGAACAACCCCGACTGGATGAGAATACTCCAGCCCCAACTGTTGAGCGCGTAATCGGGGAACAAGAGCGCGCCCTCGTTGATCGATTTGGACGTGTCGAGGAAGCGTTCCATGTCTACGCCAATTTTGCGCCCGATGCCATTGCATTCTGGACACATGCCTTGTGGATCGTTGAACGAGAACATATTCCGGTTGCCGATAGCGGGCTGTCCGACGCGCGAGAACAACAGGCGCAAGATGGTGTAAATGTCGGTGATGGTGCCAACGGTCGAGTGCGATCCGCCACCCAAGCGTTTTTGATCCACGACAATCGCCATGCTCAGGTTTTCGATGGCATCTGCGTCAGGTTGCGTGTAGCGGGGCAGAAAATTGCGGATGAAGGTGCTGAATGTTTCATTGAGCTGTCGGCGGGCTTCGGCGGCGAGGGTGTCAAAGACGATGGAGGACTTGCCCGAACCCGAAACGCCCGTGAAAATGGTGATCTTCCGTTTGGGAATGCGCAGAGACACATTCTTCAGGTTATTTTCGCGTGCGCCGCGGATTTCGATGTATTCTTGGGACACTATTCGCTCCTCTTTAGAACGCCCGTACACCTTCATCATAGCAAAAGATGGGTGGCAATTCAAAGGCGAGTTTCCTTAAAGAACCCTCATGCGCTCTCAAACTACTTTCCGCCCCCGTCCCATCGCCACGCGCGCCGTTTGCCCGTGAACGAGCGCCGTTCGCACATCGCCGTCACGCTCATACAGCGTCCCGATCCACACGGGCAGCAGCATCAGCGAAAATGTCATCTGAATCGGCAGCGTGAACGTGTTGACCTCCATCTCCGACGGGATATCGCGCTCGTAGCGTTCGCGCATCAGTTTCGAGGCGATGCTCTGTGCATCCAGCGCGGCGTGGTCGAACTCGATGTCGTACAGCGCGGCGGGGCGTTCCGCCAACAGCGCGGGCTGATACGGGACGGCGCTGCTGAGGTCAAAGCGTTCCAAATCGCCCACCACGTCCGCCGGCAGCGCCTTCATGCCCGGCACGCACAAGCCCGTCATGCTGTCGGTGTATTCGATCTGTTCGTAGGGGCGCATCGTCTCGCGTTCCTGATACGAGCGCGGCGTGCGCTTGTTGATGCGCGACTGGGTGACGCGCAAGAGCGCATCGAAGACCCAAAACGGCGCGTACACGGGTTCGACATCGGCGCGCACGACTTGATTGTGCTTGAAGATGCCGCTGACCAGTTTTTCGCCAAACGACTTGAGCGCCACGCGGATCGCGGCTTGCGCGCTGTCTTCATTCACGCGGAATGGGATGAGATGCGACGGCTGGCGCAGCGTGTTGAGCGCGTCGTTTAACACAACGTGATTTGAGCCGCAGAAGCGACAGCGCATCGACATTTGTTGCAGATTGCCCACATCCGCGCGCGTAATCGTGCGCGCCGCGCCGCATTGATCGCATTGGAGAATACGCTTGCCGACGACCCATTTAACGGGCGTGGCGCGCTGTTCCAACAATGCCATGCCCAACACGTCGCCCCCGCCTGCTGATCGGTTTTCGATGGGTTCGGTATGCCCGCAGAAGGCGCAGACGACGCGACGATTGGTCGCATCGACGGTCAGCCGCCCGCCGCACATGGGGCAGATCGTCTTGTGCGTCGTGACGGCGGCTTCATCGACAGCGCGCACATCTGGCGTGGCGTTCTCATCGCGGCTGCGTTCGGCTTGCGCAGCGGTCATGCGTCCGGTGATGATCATCATCTGGCGCAAGCCTTCGGCGTTGCCCGGATCGTGCGCCAACACCTGCTCGATATGCTCGCGCTTCTGCTGGGGCGTGTCCGCGATGGTCGCCAGCGCCAGATACGCATCGACGAAATCGTGCTGCATCCCTAGCGCGCGCTCGAAGAAGCCGCGCGCCGCTGCCGGATCATCGTTCCAGAGCGCGTCGTGTCCTTGCTCGAACAACGTGAGTGTGCGCGCTTCGACCTCGCCGCGATAGGTGATCGGCACAGCGGGGCGCGCGCCCTTGTCGCGGATGCGCGCTGCTGCTTGTTCGAGCGTCTCGCGCGCTGCCTCGACCCGATGCAAACATTTGGGACAGCGATATAATCCGGCGGTCGTGTCGTAATTCATGGTCGTGCCGCATTTTGGACAGTCCATCGATGGTTTCCCCCCCCGTGTGCAGGCATGGCACATCATGCCCTACGACTCATTCTACGGTACAATCATCATGGCACAGGAGTAGGTATCATGAACCCCCAACCTCTGGCGCGTTTCTCCAGTCGCGCGCCTTATTATCATTCGTCTCATTTGTATTACTTGCGCGCCGTTCTTGACGCAATCTATTTTTGGGGCAATTGACATGACGACGCTGGAGTCATTGGAAACGACGGTCAGCCGGATGGCACGCATCGGCTACTGCCATCAAGCGCGCTTTTCGCCGGACGGCGCGCGCATCGTTTTTCTATCGAATTTGAGCGGCAGCCCGCAAGTCTGGATGATGCCGACGGCGGGCGGCTTTCCGGCGCAAGTGACCGCGTTGGATGATCAGGTGATCGCGCTCGATTGGTCGCCCGATGGTGTATGGCTTGCCATCGGCGTCGCGCCATCGGGTGGGCTGAATACACAGCTTTATCTCGTGCGCCCCGATGGAACCGATCTGCGCCGCGTCACCGACGGCGGGCGCGATAACAATTGGCTCGGCGGGTGGGCGGACGATGGGCGGCTGTACTTCGCGTCCAGCCGCCGCACGCCCGATGCGATGGATGCGTGGTTGTACGATCCCGAAACGGGCGATTTGCACATGGCGGCGCAAAATCAGGGCATCGGACAGATCGAAGCGATCAGTTATGATGGACGTTGGGCGCTGTTGTATCGAATGGTTAATCGCGGCGACAGCAATTTGTGGCTGGTCGATCTGCACACGGGCGCAGAGACGCTGCTCACGCTGCACGACCCGCCGGGAAAATGTATCAGCGGCGAGTTTGCCTACCACGAGGACGGATCGATCAAGGCGATTTGGTTGATCACCGACATCGGGCGCGAACGAGCGGCGCTGGCGCGGATTGCTATGGCGAAGGGCGTGCCGGACACTGCGGAAATCATCGCCGCGCGTGACGACGCTGAATTGAGCGATTGGACGCTGGCGGGCGATGGAACATGGGCGGTTCTCATCTGGAACAAGGGCGGTTTGAGCGAATTGGAACGGCTGGACATGACGACCGCTGCGCGGATGGCGTTTCCGCCGCTCCCCGCCGAAATCATCACGCAAGTTCGCATCGCTGCTGATGGACAGATCGCCGCCACCGCCATCGGCGCGAACAGCCCACAAAATATTTGGCGCTATGACGACGATTGGACGCAAGTGACCGCCGCGCCGCACGCGGGCATCGCGCTTGATGCGCTCGTGCGCCCCGAATATGTCGAGTTCCGCGCGCATGACGATCTGCCGCTGTCGGGCTGGCTGTATGTGCCGCCGAATTTCAATGCGCCCGCTGCGGTTGTCCTCAGCTTTCACGGTGGACCCGAAGCGCAAGAACGCCCGACGCTGAATGCGTGGTATCAATCGCTGTTGGGGCAGGGCATCGCGGTGTTCGCGCCAAATGTGCGCGGCTCGACCGGCTTTGGCAAGACGTATGCGACGCTCGATGATGGCGCGAAGCGGTTCGACGGCGTGCGCGATATCGAGGCGTGCGCGCGTTACGTGCTGGATCGCGGACTCGCGCAGCCCAAGCGGCTCGGCATCATGGGGGGCAGTTACGGCGGCTATATGACGATGGCGGGACTGACACAGTACCCAGAACGCTTCGCGGCGGGCGTCAATATCTGCGGCATTGTCAATTTTGAGACGTTTTTTCAGCATACCGAAGGCTGGATGGCGGCGGTCTCCAAGATCGAGTACGGCGATCCCGATACCCAAGCCGAACTGCTGCGCGCGCTGTCTCCGATCCACCAGATCGACCGCGTGATCGCGCCGACGCTGGTGCTGCACGGGGAAAATGATACGAATGTGCCGCTGATCGAAGCCGAGCAGTTGACCGCCGCACTACAAGCGCGTGGCGTCCCAGTGGAGTTGATGGTCTTTCCCGAAGAAGGACATATGATTTTGAAGACGCCCAACCGCGTTCGCCTCACGGTGGCGCTGACACGTTGGTTTGTCACGCATTTGAAAGGCTAATTCATGCCGATCCGTCTCTTGGTCACAACGGCGACCGTCCCCCATGTTAACGCGGCGGACGACACGATTTTCATGCGCGTCCATCTGCCCGCCGAGTCGGATAAGGTGACGCCGCCGCCGTATCCTGTTGTCCTGCTGTTGCCCGACATCATGTGCAGCGCCGCCTCCTACGGTTGGCTGGCGATGCGTTTGGCGGCGCGCGGCTTTGCCGTCGTGACCTACGATTGGGTTGTCCAGTCGGATCGCGGCATTGGGCGGCTGACGCCGGGCATCGAGTTCGCGGCGCTCGATCCGACGATTTATGGTACGATGCCGAGCGCGCCCGCTGTTCCCGCCGTCCTGACGGAATTGGAACGCATCAACGCCCGCGACATCCTCGACGGCGAGCTTGACACCCATCGGCTGATCTTGGGCGGACACGGCACAGGCGGGTGGTTGGCGCTGCACAATGCGACGCGCCGCTTCTTCTTGGGGGTCACGGCGGCATTCGCGTTCGCGCCCAACGCGCTCGATCTGCTGGATCGCGCTGGACATGAGCCGGGTGGGCTGCCCGTCCTGCCATCGGATGTGCCAACCCTGGTTATCGCCGCGTCGGAAGATGGCATCGGAACGCGCTTGAACGCTCAGTTTGGCGCGGCGGGCGAAACGGGGGCGGTGCTGGTGCGGCGGCTGTGGGATCGCATCGGGGGTGGGCATGGTCATGCGTATTTCATGGCGCTGCGCGGCGCGAATCACTTCACCATCACGCATCCGCTCGACACTGCCGCCGAAGCCGCCACTGCGGACGACCCCGAAACCGCATCAGGCGACGCCCTGCGCGATCTGCTGGCAGAGATTGTCGGCGCGTTCGCATCGGGCTACGTGCAGCGTCCGCACGGTGATATCGACGCGCTGCGCCGCTTCATCGCGCAGCGTCCGCCGCTGCTCGTGGAGGCGCGGCTGAAGTAGGTGCAGCGCGCGCCATGTCAAACATCATTCATGGTGTAGATTATTTAGTCAACCGCTCAAAATCGAAAGATAAACACATGGCACACTGGCAGACCTACATGCTCGACAAAGACCCCGCACAGCACAGCGTCGTCGGGAACTTGCTCGTCACCACCGGATTTTACAGCCCCCAGTTGAACAATTGGCGCGATATCTTCGTGCTGCTCCCGCCGTCGTATTTGCGCGGCGACAAACGCTATCCGGTGCTTTATATGCAAGACGGACAGAACTTGTTCGACTGGGCGTCGAGCTATTCCGGCGAATGGGAGGTCGATGAGACGATGGTGGCGCTGGAGCGCGTCTTGCGCCTCGAATGTATCGTCGTCGGCGTCGCCAACGGGGGCATGGATCGCGTCCACGAGTATGCGCCCTTCATCGACCCCGATTACGGCGGCGGGCGCGGCGATCAGTATCTCGACTTCCTGATCGACACGCTCAAACCGTGCATCGACAGCGAATTTCGCACGCGCTCCGAGCGCGCCGCCACGGGCATTGTCGGCTCATCGATGGGCGGGCTGATCAGCATCTACGGTTACATGAGCCGCCCCGAAATCTTCGGCATGTGCGCGTCGATGAGCGGGGCGTACTGGTTTGCGGACAAGGCAATTTTGACCTATGTCGGGCAAACCGAACCGCCGCCGCCAGGTCGCGTGTATCTCGACTCTGGCACGGGCGAAAAATACGAGCCGCCGGGCAGCACCCTTCGCGGCTTGGCGCGCTGTTTCTGCGACGATGTGCAAGCCGTCCATGCGGCACTGATCACGCAGGGCTACCAAGACGAGACGGATGTCCGTTATGTGCAGGAAATCGAAGGCGTTCACAGCGAAACCGTGTGGGCGCGCCGCTTGCCGCTGGCACTGCGCTTCTTGATGCGCGATTTTATCGGCGGGTGACACTGGCACGGCTTGAAACGAAAAAGACTTGAGCGCAGAGACAAGTTTGAGGGATGCTCGCTTTTGCGGGTCATGTTCAAGTTGGTGTCGGGGCAAGCCAGCGGCTTGACTGATTGCGGCGGGCGTCCCACCTGGACGCGCCTACAGGCACTCGGTTTGAACATGAGCCTCTTTTTTTCCTCTGCGTTGAAATCTTTTTCAGTTTTTTAATCTATCATTACGTCTGCGAAGTCTTTTTCGGTTCAGCATGAACAAGAGGCATATCCTATGCGCTTGACCTTTCTCGGCGGGGCGGATGAAGTCGGCGCGAGCGGCACGCTCATCGAAATCGCGGGCAAGCGGCTGTTGGTCGATGCGGGCATTCGCATCAGCAGTAAAGCGCGCCGCGCCATCGAGGACGACCAACTGCCCGATCTGCAACTCATCAGCGCGGCGGGCGGCGTCGATCATATCCTCGTCACGCACGCGCACACCGATCATACGGGCGCGCTGCCGTTGATCGTGGAGCAGTATCCCGACGTTCCGGTGCTAGCAACCGCGCCCTCGATGGCGCTGATTCGCGTGCTGCAAGCCGACGCACAGCGCATCATGAAGTCGAAGCAAGAGGAAGAAGGCGAACTGCCGCTGTTCGATGCCGTCGCGGTGGATCGCTTGCTGGCGGCGATGCAGCCCGTCGAACCGCGTCAGCCGATCCGCTTGGGCGACGAACTGCAAGTCACGTACCACACCAGCGGACACATCGTCGGTGCGGCGTCGCTGGTGATCGAGAGCGCGGAGGGGACGCTGATCATGTCCGGCGATCTGTCGCTGACGCCACAGCGCGCCGTCACCAAAGCCGCGCCGCCGAATATCAAAGCCAACGCGCTCGTGCTGGAAAGCACCTATGGCGGCAGGCTGCACGCCAACCGCGCCGCCGAAGAAAAACGCTTGATCGAGACGCTCAAGCGCGTGACAGCGGCGGGTGGCAAAGTCTTGATTCCGGCGTTCGCGCTCGGACGCGCCCAAGAAGTGCTGCAAATCATCCTCGCCTACCGCGATCAAATCGATGCGCCCGTCTACGCCGATGGCATGGTGCGCGCCGTCTGCAAGGCGTACAGCCAGTTCGCAGACTGGCTGCCCGAAGCGACAACGCGCGCGGCGGGCGACGAGCCGCTGTTCTTCCGTGACCGGGTGCAAGCGGTCGAAACGCAGTTACAACGCGACGAAATCGCCCATTCCGCCAGCCCCGCTGTGATCGTCGCCTCATCGGGGATGCTGACGGGCGGCGCGTCGGCGCTGTACGCTACACACCTTGCCGGTGAGGCGCGCAACGCGATCCTACTCACCGGCTATCAGGACGAAGAATCGCCGGGACGCGCGATCCAGAAGGCGATCAAAGATCGCGCCGAGAGCGAGGAAGTCACGATCCGGATCGCCAACAAGCCCGTTTCCGTGCGCTGCGAATTGGGGACGTATTCACTGTCCGCGCACGCCGACGAAGCCGAACTCGTGAGCCTCGCGGAGGCGTTCGGCGCGGACGATATCATGCTCGTTCACGGCGATCCGGCGGCGCGCGACAGCCTCGCGCGGGCATTGCGCGCACGTTCCAAGCGCGTTCTGCTCCCGCAGTCGGGCGGGACGGTGGAATTGACGTACAAGCGCAAGGCGTGGGGGATCGGGCGCGCGGCGGCGGCAGCAGCGGGCGGCGGACGCGCGGCGGTGGTCGATGTGCCGACACTGTGGGAGGCGGTCAAGGCGCAAGCGGGCGGCTTTTTCACGGCGCGCGAATTGGCGCACGTCTGGACCGGTGACGCGAAGGACGCCGAGACCGTCGCCGCCGCGATCCGCGCGGAAGGGATGCACTTCACCGCGAATGGGGCGCGCATTCAAGCGCGGACGCGCGCGCAAATCGAGGCGATTCAGCGGCGGCGCGCGCTGATCGCGGCGTTCCCCGACTTGCAGGGGATGATCGCCTACATGCGCGAGGACGGCAAGCCGCGTATCGGCGTGATCGTCAAGGTGGGCATCGATTCGTTTGAGGCGATCATGTCCAACGGCGCGACCAAGCCATTCCCCGCCGATGCGCTGATTTATCCCATCGCGCCGTACACGGGGGATCGCAAAGCGACGGCAGCCGCGATTCGCCACCTGATTGGCGTCGCGCGCCAATACTCGGATGTGCTGCTGCCGCTCGATGTGCGCGAAGCGTTGGCGGCGGAGGGCGGCACGGTCAATCCGCGCGCGTTGATCCCACCCGCGCCGCTGCAACCCCAATCGACGCGCGGCATCGCGTCGGAGGACATGGCGCTGTTGGCGATCATCATGCGCATGGCGGCGGACGGCGCGACGTTGGAACTGGATCGCACGCTGCGTCCCGCGCTCACGCTGCCGACCGAGCGCATGGAGCAGAATGCCGCGCGCCAAACGGCGTTGGAGGCGTTCCCGGCGGCGGCGGGGATGCGCAAAGCCGGGATGGAGGTGGCGGCGCTGCGGCTGATTTTGTATTTCGATTATCCCGATGTGGCGGCGGAACAGTACATCGAGAATATCGAGGCGTTGGGCGAGGCGACGGGCTGGGAAATCGTCGTCCATCCCCTCACCACGCATCAGGCGCTGCAAAACGCGCTCGCTGAACGCGTTCCGGTGGGCGCGACGCTCAAAGGCATCTCGTTTTTCCCCGATAAGCGCGAACTGCACGCCGAATTGACGGGCGCGTTCGATGCAGATGCCATGACGCGCGCATTCGCCGCGACGACCGGCTATACGCTGCGCATCAACCCGAAGCAAGCGCCGAAGCCCGCCGTCGAAGCGCCGTCCGACGCGCGCGCGCCCATCGAAATCAATGCGGCATACGCGGTTGTGCGCGAGGCGCTCGAACCGTTCGGCTTGATGCGCGCGGGATTGAAGAACGGGCAAATCGTGCTGACGTTCATTTCGCCGCAAGTGGGCGCGCGCTTTGCCGCTGCGATTGCGGCGGTTGCCGCTGAAACGGGCTACGCGATGACGCTACATCCGCATCCCGATCAGACGGCGATTTTGGCGCGCGTCAACGCGATTTTGCGCGCGGCGGGCTGGCTGCCGCGCAAAAATCCCGGCTTGCGCACGGATCGCGGCGAAGTGGCGGTCGCGCTGGCGACGGCAGTTGATTCGACACAAATAGATGCAGTGGCTCAGAACATCGAGGACGAAACGGGGTATAAATTGATCGTGATGTAGAAACAGGGCATGGCTTGACTGTGTAAAGGCGAGAATCAATGCGATATTACGTGACCGGAGCGACAGGATTCATCGGCGGACGCTTGGCGCGCGCCCTCGTAGAGCGTGGGCATACCGTCGTCGCGCCCGCGCGCCATCCCGACAAGGCGAGCGATTTGGTGGCGCTTGGCGTGACGGTGCATCGAGGCGACGTGACCGAGAAAGAATCGATGCGCGACGCCATGACGGGCGCGGACGGCGTATTCCACGTCGCCGGCTGGTACAAAGTCGGTGTGCGCGACAGCAGCATGGCGCAAGCGATCAACGTAGACGGCACGCGCAACGTCTTGGAACTGATGCGCGATCTGAAGATTCCCAAGGGTGTCTACACCAGTACGCTGGCGGTCAACTCCGATACGGGCGGAATCATTGTCGATGAAACCTATCGCTTTCATGGGACGCACATCAGCGAATACGACCGCACGAAAGCCGCCGCGCACGCTGTTGCCGAGTCGATGATCGCGCAAGGGCTGCCGCTGGTGATCGTCATGCCCGGCTTGGTCTACGGTATCGGTGATACCTCCAGCACGCGGACGGCGTTCGTCCAGTATTTGCAGCGCAAACTGCCGATTTTGCCGGAAAAGACCTCGTTCGCGTGGGCGCACGTCGATGATATCGTCAATGGACATATCTTGGCGATGGAGAAGGGGACGCCGGGCGAAAGTTACATCATTGCGGGTCCCGTTCATGGCATGATCGAGGGTTTCCGCATCGCAGCGGGCATCACGGGCGTTCCGATGACCAAGCTCCATATTGCGCCTACGATGATGAAGTTGTCGTCCGCGTTGATGCGTCCGCTGGCTGCCATCATGCCGCTGCCGGAGATGTTCCACCCAGAGACGCTGCGCATCACGGCGGGCGTGACGTACATTGGATCAAACGCGAAGGCGAAGCGCGAACTCGGCTACGATCCGCGCCCGCTGGACGTGGGAATGCGCGAATGGCTGGAGTATGAGATGGGGCTGTTGGGGATCAAGAAGTAAAAGACGGGTTGAGGACGGAGTTCAAAACGGGTGATTTGACGGCAGGGCGCGCCGCTGGCACGCCCGCCGCAATCGGATGTTCCAGCGGGACGCCCCCTACTCAGTCCTCAGTCGTTCTTTTAACTTACGCCGGATCGAGCCGTGCAATCGTTGACTCGATCAGCGTCAGGTTGTCGGTCAGCGTCTCGACGTCCCACGCGAAGCGCGCTCCCGCTTCCGCGAACAAATCGGGCAGTGGGCGCGTGCCGCCTAACGCCAGCGCGCGCCGATAAGCCGCTACCGCGCCCGCTTGATCCTGCACGGCGTTGCGCCACACTTGGGTTGCGCCGACTTGTGCCAAGCCGTACTCGACGTAATACAGCGGATAGCGGAAGATGTGCTGCTTGCGATGCCAGCCCGTGACCTTTTCCGCCTCCAAGCCACCCCATTCGACGCCGCGCATGAAGCGCTCCCACAGCGCGCCCCATGCTGCATCGCAGTTCGCGGCGTTCATCGCGTCGTCAGGGTGACGATATGCCCAGAGTTGAAACCCGTCCACAACCGCCATATACGGCAGGAACAGGATCATGCCCTCCAAATGCTCGACGCGGGCGCGGTTGGCGTCGGTCTCGGTCGCGTAGAAGCCACCTTGATCGCGCGTGAAATAGGGCGCGGCGAGCAGTTCCATGCTCATCGACGCGACTTCGCAGAACTCAATCGGAATATCGCCCTGCAAATAGGTCGGCAGATGATACGACTCGAAATTATGAAAGGCATGTCCGCCTTCGTGCAGCATCGTTTGTACATCGTCGTGCAAGCCGACGCTGTTCATGAAGATGTATGGACGGCGTGAGGCGCAGAACTCGGTGCAGTAGCCGCCGGGCGCTTTGCCCTTGTGATTATCGAGATCGAGCAGTCCCTCGCGGCGCATCGTGTCGAAATAGTCGCCCAGCTGCGGATCGACGCGGCGGAACAGCTCGGCAGTCGTCGTCGCCAACTCGTCGCCCGCTGTGAACGGACGCAAGCGGTCGAGTCCGAGTGGGTCAACGTCCAAATCCCACGGACGCAGCGACTCGACGCCCAACCGCTGACGGCGTTTTTCGTAGATGCGCTCCGCCGCCGGGACGATCACCCGTTCAATCGCGTCGTGGAAGGCGAAACAGTCGTCCGGCGTGTAATCGAAGCGCGCGAGTTCATCCCAGCGAAACTCGATGTACGACGGCTTGCCCGCATTGGCGGCAAGCTGACGGCGCAGCGTCAATGTCCGCGCCCACAGCGCGTTGAGCGTTTCGCGGTCGGCAAGCTGACGGGCGGCGCATAATCGCCATGCCGTCTCGCGCTGTTCCCGATCCGGATCGAGATAGATGGGGCGCATCTGTGGGATCGTGCGTTCCGCGCCGTTCCAGACGACCGTTTGCGCGCCTATGATCGCGTTGTATTCCGCGTCCATCTTGTCGTCTTGAACCAACAGCGGCAAGTTTGCCTCGCGGAACAGTGCCGCCTCTGTGCGCATCGTTTTCAGGTAAACGTCGAATCGTTCGGGTTCGAGTTCGCTGGCGATCAACTTCTCTTTCAACCGCTGTGACGCTTCGCGCGCGGGGCTGACGATGTACTCGCAGTAGTCTTGATAGCGCTGCGTCGCTGGTTGATCGGCGGTGTCAAGGTCTTTGGCGACGCTCAAGCGTGATTCGATTTCACTGATCAATTGTGCGAGGTGACGCCATTCAGTGAGCCAATCGACCACCAACGCATCGGTCAGCGGACGCGCTTCGAGATCGCGGAAATGCGGTTCGATATCCGCCCATTTCCAATCGACGAACGACAGCGGGTCTTGCGGAAGGGGAGTCGTCATGAATTATCCTTGTGAAGTGGTCGGTATCGAAACAACGATGTCGGTCTGGACAGCGGCGCGCGTCGCCGGACGCAGGGCGCGTTCGCTGCCCACTTCATAGCCGCGCGCGACGCCAATGCTCGACATGCCATCGTAGGGCGCGCAGTCATTCGGGATCAGCAGGATCGCCCCGGCGGGGATACGCTGCGGGTTGGGGATGGCGTTGGCGTCGATCAGACATCTAATCTGTGCATCGTAATACACAGCGATCAAATCTAGCACGTCGCCAAATTGCAACACATACAGCCGCCCCGCGCGCGCGGCGCTCCGACTTTGCGCGGCGTTCAAATCGTCGCCCGTCGGCGCGACATATCCGAATGGCGGCGCATTCTGCGGAATTTCCAGCACGACGCCGGGAAAGACGACGCTCGACCGCGCCAAATTGTTGACATCCAACAGCGCCTCAACCGAGATGTCGAAGCGGCGCGCGATGCCCTCGAATGTGTCGCCAAAGACGACCGTGTAAGTCGTGGTTTGTGCGCTGACCACCAGCACCCCGATCAACAGCGCGCCGATGAGTCCGAGTGCCGCCAACACGCGCGCGCGCGTTTTCCATCGATTTATGTGATTCACTGTCATTCGCTCCACAATAGACGAAGGTTAAGTTCCCCAATTTTAACAGATATCCCTCCGCCTTTGGGGGTGTGCGCATAGGCGCTTTCGGCTATTCTGATAGATGTAAGCTGCACATACAAGGGAAAAACGCATGAGACGCGGGACGATTTTCGTGATCCTATTCGTGGTAGTGGCGGTCGCTGTCGTCGGTGTCAGTCAGTTTTTGCGTTCGCAGCCCGCCGTGACCGTGACCGTCGCCGCGTCGCCCGTGGTGGCAGATTGGACGCGCGCACAGATCGACGCGCTCAACGCGACGCAGCCGCTCACGGTGACCGGACAGCGCGTCGAATTCGTGCTGCATCCGTCGCAGCCCGACGATCTGACGCTGTGGGCGGACGCCGAGCGCCCGTGGACGGACGCCAATCACCCGGATGCGTGGATCGCGCTGTCGGCGGCGTCGGTCGATTATGTTGTCGAAACGCGGCTGCCGTTTGTGACCGTCACGCCATCGCTGGCGCAGACCACGCTCGTTTGGGGCGGCTTCGCGCGTTACGTCGCGGCGCTCACCAGCGACGGGGCAGCGGCGTTCGACTGGGCGTGTGTCGCCGAAGCCGCCGCAAGTGTCCGCTGGAATGCGGTCGCACCGTCGAGCGGTTTGAATGGTAACGTCAATCTCGCATTCGAGTCGCCGACGCGCGATGCCGCCGGACTGCTGACGATGGTCGCCGCCGCCGCCAGTTATAGCAGTACGGACGCCCCCACCGATGCGACGTTGAGCGGATCGGGTTTCCGTGACTGGCTGCGTCCGCTGTTGGACAGCGTTAACTTCACGACGTTGGGGGCGTCACCGGCGCAGCGTATCGCCGCCAGCGGCGCGACGGTTGCCCAAATTGCGCTCTTGCCGGAGAGCGAATGGCTCAAGCAGTGGAGCGGGGCGCTGGTCGGCAGCGATCCGTTCCAAATCGCGTATCCGACCTACGCGGTCGTGTTCGATTTCCCACTCGCACGCTGGGATACTGGTTTAACGGCGGACGAAGGCGCCGCCGTCGATCTGCTGGCGACATGGCTGACGGGCGATGCGGCGCAGAACGCGCTCGGCACTTACGGTCTGCGCCAGCCAGATGGGACGGGCGTCGGGGGGCGGTTTGCGGAGGCGGCAGCAGCGGGCGTGTCTGCGTCGTTCGTGCCGGATCGCGTGGTGGCGTTCCCGGAACGCGCCGATCTCTTGCGCTTCCAATCGTGGCTGAGTACGAATGGGGGTTGAGCGCCAATCGGCACGTCGATAACTTCGCAAAAAGGACATTTACCGCAGAGGCGCAGAGGCGCAGAGAAAAGAAGGAAGACTCTTGCTTCTTTTCTCTGCGTTGCTCTGCGTTGATTCGTTTTCAGCTTTTTGACCAGTCATGACTTTTGCTCGCCTTTGCCCATGATCGCTGACCATGATATTTTGGGGATGATTTTGACGCACGCTTATAGGATAATGCGCACATCTGTCCCTTTGGTGATTTTGCGAGGGACGTGTTAAAATAAACGATTATTAAGAGTAAGGCAAATTCCGCATATTTGAATTTCACGGAGACGGCGGTGCCTGAGCATATTCCACCTGAGCCGGACGCCGAACGAAGCCCGTTCGACGATTATGTGAACAATCATCTTGATCTCGGCGGATTGGGCGATCATGCGTCGAACGAGGGTGACGATCTTCCCGCGTTGGGCGCAGGGGGAACGCCGGGTAATGTCCCACCTGAGGCGGGTCGAAGCGGTGCGCTCGGTTTCGATTGGGATCGGGTGGACGCCAATTGGCGAGCGATGCGTGGCATGAGCGGTGGCACCCTGCCGAGCAGTGATGACGATGCGCGCCCCACGCTTGGCGACGAACGTCCAGCCGGCACACCCCTGCGCGGCGCAGGATTTTCAACCTTCGGTGGGCGTTCAGCGTTCAGCGGACGCAGTCCGATGCCGTTCCCGAATCTCGATGATCCGCGCTGGCGGCGCGGGACATTCGAAGTGGTGCGCGATTTGCGCGTCCACAAGATGCCCGTTTTAGCGCCGGGCGGTGTGGGCATCGGCTCAAACGTGATGGTCTTTACCAATGCCTTTCGCTATGACATTAAAAAGAAACGTTTGCGCTACATCCCCGATGTCTTTCCCGGTTGGTCTGCCGTGTATCTGCTGTGGGATAAGCCAGTTTTGGGCTATGTCCATCAGAATGAAGTTCGCTTGACGCCGCAGACGCCGCGCTTGCAGGAACATTGGTCAGAAGTGCTGCTGATCATCGGCTTGTGTCTGCTGCTGTTGGTGGCGATTGTGAACATGACCGCGCCCCCTAACAGCGCTGAAGCGCGCACCATTGAACAGCTTAACGAGGAGATCGCCACGCTGCAAGCGCGCGTCAATGTGCTGGAGTCTGGCGCGCTGGACACCAGCACGCCCGAAGCTGAGGCGGTAGGGGAAACATCTACGTCTAGCAGCGGCGGCTGAGCGTGGCGCTGATACGCCGCTGCAACCCGCTTTCGATAGGTGGCGTGCGCGCGGCGCGAACGCTTGACAAGCGCGCAAAACCTAGACTAGACTGTGCGTAGCCATGCACTTGTCCAGCACTTCCTGAATTCCATTGGCGGGCAGTCGAGGCGCTGGTCATGCGGGCGTTCTCGCATCATTTTTTTAGCACCATTGGAGTTTTTCAGAATGGCTCAACGCATTCGCGGCGTCGTGAAATGGTTTAGCGTTGAAAAAGGATACGGATTCATCAAGACCGACAACGGTGCCGAGGTGTTCGTTCATTACAGTGCGATTCAGATGAACGGATACAAAAAGCTCGAAACCGGCGTCAAAGTCGAGTTTGAAATCGCAGAGGGTCCCAAGGGCAATCAAGCCAGCGCCGTCACCGAAGTTTAATTCCCCGCCTCCCCATTTGAATATGCACGTAGGGGCGTTTGATCATTTCAGACGCCCCTACGATTATGTTGAGGACACGCCATGATCGATTTGCAAACCATCCGCGCCGACGCTGAAATCGCCGCGCTTGCTGCTGGCTCCGCGTTGATGCGCCATTACAATCAGCCGCATACCTTCAACTACAAGACCAGCGACCGCGATTTTGCGACCGAAGGCGACCACGCTGCCGAAGCCGTGATCCTCAAGCTGGTGCGCGCGCTCTACCCGGATTTCGCCGTCGTCAGCGAGGAAAGCGGCGCGGACGCGGACGTGGAGTCAGCGGCGTATGCGTGGCACATCGATCCGTTGGATGGCACGATGAATTACGCCGCCAATCTGCCGTTGTTCTGCACCAGCATCGCGCTGGCAGATCAGACGATGCAGCCGCTGGTCGGCGTGGTTTACGCGCCTGTGTTGGATATGATGTTCAGCGCGGCGCGCGGCTTCGGCGCGACCCTCAATGGGCAGCCGATGCGCGTCTCGGCGTGCGAAACGCTGGATCGCGCGCTGATGGTCACGGGCTTCGCCTACGACCGTCACAGCATGGCGGACAACAATCTGCGCCAATGGGAAACGATGCTGATGCGCACGCGCGATTTGCGGCGCTATGGCACGGCGGCGCTCGAATTGGCGTTGGTGGCGGCGGGACGCTTCGATGGCTTCTGGGAGCAGCAGATCCACTCGTGGGACTGTCTCGCAGGGCTGCTTCTGATCGAGGAGGCGGGCGGGCGCGTCAGCGATATCGACGGCGCGCGTTCGCGGGCGCTGTGGGACGGCGCAGATATCGTCGCCAGCAATGGGACGCTGCACGAGGCATTGATAGCGGGGCTGCGAGAGTAGGGCAGCCCCTCCGCCCAACTCACCTCTCCCACCTGCGTGCGCGTTGTGCTATCCTGATTGTAAAAGTGAGACCATAAAGCGTGGTTTACAACGAACGTGATTGAACGCGAACGCATCGAACAAATCGTGAAATCGAATGTTGGCACCCTCATTACCGCTGAAATCGACGGCGATGTGTGGCGATGTCACCTCCAAATCCCCAAAAACGTGACCGGGCGGCTTTCCAGCCTGAAAAGCACCTTTCCCAATCTCGAAGTCGTCAAGCGTGATGGATCGGATGTTCACATCACTATCCCCGTGAGCGCACAGAAACCGCGCCGTCGCGCCCGCTCGTCCAGCGCCGCCCCTGAAAGGGCTGCGCCGAAAATCGCTCCATCATCGAACCGCCGCGCCATCGTCCCCACGCGCTCGATGCCGCCGATTTTGCCGCAGTCGTGGGAGCCACTGTTGTTTCGGCTGTCAGAACTCTACGAGACGTTTTTCGATGAGCCGGGCGAAGTGTTACGCATTGACGACAGCCATTACAAGCTGACCTTTGCGGGCGACATGAATTTCCCGTTTGAGCATCCATTCATGAGCTTGCTCACGGCGATCATCCCGTATTTGACGCCCGTCGCCGTCTCGACCGAGCATTACGGGTTGCAAAAACGCACCTCAATTTACCTGTCCACCTCTGATGAGCGTCCGCGCGCGCCGGAAAACGGCATCGTGATTTACATCGATGGCTCGTATCAGCAGGGCGTGGGCGCGTATGGCGTCTGCTACTACAAAGGTGGGCATCCGAGCGGCTATCTGGTCGGCGCGTTACAAGGCGCGGACAACAACGGCGCAGAGTTGATGGCGTTTTTGCAAGCGATTGCCCATCTGGACAGCCGCGCGCAAGACGTAACGATCTTCACCGACTCGATGTACGTGACCGAGTGGGCGGCGAACGAGGGACGCGAGTGGATGGAGCGCGCGCAAAATCGGCACATCCGCATCAGCGTGCAGTTGGTCAAGCGCGACGCGAACCCGGCGGCGCACGCGCTGGCGTACAACTTTTTGATGCGGCTGTTCATGTAGCGGCTCATCCACATCGATGATAGCGGATATCAAAAAGGAGATGTGGGCAACGAGTCGGTAGGCACTTGAACGAATGTCAATACCGTCGTAGGTTCGCCCCCATAAGCCAATTGGCTGCTGTTCAAATTAGGATGCCACGCTAGACCGAGTGATGCGACGCGGCTTTCGTTCGGGTAGGTGGCAACGTGCGCGCCTGTGGCAGCATCCCAAATCTTGACCCTATGATCTTGTGAACTGATGCTGGCAATGCTATCGCCACGCGGACTCCATGCAATCCCTTCAACAACTCCGCTATGTGCTGTGATTGCCCACACTTGACGCCAAGTGAGCAGGTCCCAAACCAGGATTCTGTCTCGATAGCCAATTGCAACGCGCGTACTCTGTGGATTCCAACGTATGGAAAAAGCTTGTTTACGCCACCCAACAGCATAATCTGAAAGCTGACTGAATGATAATGGCGTCGCGCTCGGAACGATGAATGCACCCGTAGGGGTTCCGAAAGCGATCCGTGCGCCATCCCGACTCCAAGCAACGTTGGAAGCATAGGTTACATTCCAAGCAACTATAGGAATCGGGTCATAGGTGGTCATATCCAAGACGCGCACGCTGTCCGTCTCGCCAACAGTCGCAATGACGAGCTGTGTTCCGTCGGGACTCCAATCCACAGCTTGAACCAAGTCGTAAAAATCCGAAAATGTTGCCAACAGCGCGCCAGAAACATGCCAAATGCGAATCACATTGAGGTCGCCATACGCGGTATTGACTTGTCCATCGGGCGCATCATCCGTACCACTCGTGGCGAGACGCTGACTATCGGGACTCCATGCTAAACCAACCGCGATTCCAGAATAGGCTGCAAGTGATGTGACCGCGCCCGTCGTCCGATTTTCAAACCATAATGCGTTCTTACCTGCGGCGGCAACGTACTGACCATCTGGACTCCAAGCAACATTGATAACCCCGGGTGGCACTTGTGCATACGCTGTCTCGAAATGTGATCCGATACCCGCCACTAAAGCGAACCAAGCGATCAAGATAACCTTATACATATGCAGCACACTCCACGCGAGTTTTAAGCGTCCCCAGCTTCATCGTCTGCCTCCACATCCGACGCTGCGCGTGGCTTCATCGTCGGGAACAGCAGCACATCGCGGATTTTGCTCTGGTTCGTCAGCAGCATCACCATGCGATCCAGCCCCAAGCCCAAGCCCCCGGCGGGCGGCATCCCGTATTCCAACGCTTGAATAAAATCCTCGTCGATGGGATGCGCTTCAGCGCCGCTTTCGTCGGTCATGAACTGGCGCTGCAAGACCGGATCGTTGAGTTCCGTGTAGCCGTTGCCGACTTCCATGCGCGCGATATACGGTTCTAGGCGCTCGATCAGCGTCGGATCGTCCCGATGCGGCTTGCACAGCGCCGTCGTCTCACGCGGGAAATCGATAATGAACGTCGGCTGAAGGTAGCGATCTTCCGTTGCCTCGAACAGCTTGGCAATCGCCAGCCCGCGCACGAACGGTTCGGACGTTTCGTTCGGATGGCGCTGGCGGAGTTCCGCGCCCAATTCCGCGTCGGACAGCGCATCGACATCGATTTCCAAATGCGTCTTGATCGCGTCCTTCATCGTGACGCGCGCCCACGGATCGCGGAAATTCAGTTCGACGCGCTCGATGATCGCTGTGCCATCCTCGTTCCGCCCGATGACCATATCGTAGGGGACGATATCGCTGCCCGTCGCGGCAATCGCCGCATCTTTGTAGATTTCTTCGACCAAACGCATGATATCGGCGTAATCCCAGTAGGCGGCGTAGCACTCCATCATCGTGAATTCGGGATTGTGTCGATAGCTCAAGCCCTCGTTGCGGAAATCTTTGTCGATCTCGTAGACGCGATCCAGCCCGCCGACGATCAGGCGCTTGAGATACAACTCGTCGGAGATTTTCAGGTACATTTCCATGCCGTCATAGGCATTGATGTTCGTTACGAACGGGCGCGCGTTCGCGCCGCCGTACAAGGGTTGCAGCGTCGGCGTCTCGACTTCGAGGAAGCTGTGCCGTTCCAAGGTGCGTCGTACCGACGAGATGATCAGGCTGCGCTTGCGGAACACGGCTGCCACGTCTTTGTTCATGATCAAGTCGAGATAGCGGCGGCGGTAGCGTTGTTCTTCGTCCGCCAAGCCGTAATAGCTGTCGGGCAGCGGGCGCAGCGCCTTCGCCAACAGTTCAAACGTCGCGGCTTGGACGCTTTCTTCGCCCGCTTTGGTGAGGAAGCGCGTCCCGGTGGCGCGCATGAAGTCCCCGACTTCGATATCCGACTTGAGGCGCGCGAATTCGTGCGTGTCGTCGCGGCGCAGCAGCAGTTGGATCATGCCGCTCTCATCCTCGATTTTGACGAACGCGAGCTTGCCCATCTCGCGGATCACGCGTACGCGCCCGGCGACAGTCACAGTCGTATCGTGCGGCGCTGCCAGCGCGGCGGCGTTGGTGTGCGTGCGGTGTCCGTCTTGGGGATAGGGCGCGCGCCCCTCTGCCAGCAGTCGATCCCGCACGGCGCGGCGTTGGGCGATCAACGTTTGCAATTTCGACATGGGATGATCCTCAGGCGTGTGTGAATGGATAGGGAATGGGGCTGATTATAGCGGATTTTGGGGGCGGATTGCGGGTGGGGGCGGCGCGATGAACCTTAACACAATCTGACTTGACAACGCGCAAAAAAAAATAGTACTATCATCAGCAGTCGTTACTGTTGCATAAATGGGTAAAAGCTCATGCGTCGTCGCATCCTCGTGGTTATGCTGCTGCTCATCGTCCTCTTGGCGCTCAATCTCATGTCGGTTGGGTCGCAAGAGGGGACGATCACGGAGGGCGAGACGCCGGGTTATTCGGGCGCAGCTATTACACCTCTTATGCCTCCTGAAATGCCGCTTTTATCTACAGCGACACCTTTGCCCGACACAAACGATGGCATTTCACTATTTAGTCAACCCATCGAAGGCACAATCTCTGAAAATCCCGTCAGTACGCCAATCGCGCTTCCAGAAAACTTTATACTACGCTCGATGAATACATTTGACTTTGCCCCGATGGTTGATTGGGCTATCAATGAGTCGTGGCGAATCACACCCACTGATAGTGGAAATATTCTTGTGGGTGTGGTTGCGGCTGAACCTTTATATTTTATGTATCCGAATATACAAGATGTATTTCTTCAGTTCAATTATTTTGGGGGCGCGACTCCCATCATCGTTCGCGCTCGCCAGAGCTATACAGGTAGTTATGATCTAGTGATGGATACAAACGGTGTTTTTTCGTTATTCAAACAAAATATTCTACTGGTTAGCGCTGCTGTAACATTGCCAAGTGATGCGTGGCAAACGCTGCAATTATCGATTGTCGGTTCGACAATATCGATATCGATTAACGGTTCGCCCATAATCAGCTATATTGACAGTGCGCCGCTCCCAAATGGTACCGTTTCCATCGCTGCCGATGCAAATACGAGTTCGTCAAAACTACAGCTAGACAATTTACAAATCTGGCTGCCTAACGGTACATTGCCGAGCATCGAGAATGCTTCAAGCCCCATGATTGAGCCTGAAACCGTCAACAATCCGTTGCTTGGATTTGAATTTAGTCGGCGCATTGGTAACTGCTCAGGTGGGATCAAGGCGATTAAGTGAAAACAACAAAAGTGATGCAAAAAGCAAAAATCAGGTAAAATAGAGGCATGTCAAAACTACCGTTGTTCAGCCACGAAAACCTAGAATCCGTCAGCAAGGAAGATCTGATTACGCTTATTCTCCA
>Ga0163154_10002412_pt1 | contig 27351 bp, 21 predicted proteins | sample OliLakLV19MP9P1_FD_148649 | JGI IMG/M metagenome (GOLD analysis project Ga0163154, IMG submission 148649) | Freshwater microbial mat bacterial communities from Lake Vanda, McMurdo Dry Valleys, Antarctica - Oligotrophic Lake LV.19.MP9.P1 | ecosystem: Environmental > Aquatic > Freshwater > Lake >... | reverse complement strand
GCTGTACAACGAGAGCAGGTTGTACGTGTCATTGCTGCATACAATTGCTACGCTGGTATCATCACCCAAAAAATCCCGTATCAATAAAAATTTTGCAGAGGCAAATCCATCGGCGCTATCGCCGGAAAAACGCTCATTGGTACAGTTGAGCAGGTTGGTTGCTGCTGCAATTGCCCCGTCGCTGGTATCACCAAAAAAACGTAGCGGCGTACAATCATAATTGGTTGTTTTAGTTACAGTTCCACCATCAGCAGTATCGCCAAAAAAGCGTAGTGGTGTGCAATCGAAATTAGCTGTTTTGGCAATGGCCGCACCATCTGCAGTATCGCCTGAAAACCTCGTTGGAATGCAGTTGAGCAGATTGGTAACACCAAAAGTATTGCCGGCATTGTCTCCGCCAAAATAGCGGCTAACCGTGCAATTTACTGCTGCTGCATTGGAAGCATATGCCCCGCTATTGTTGCCGCCTGCGTAAGGCTGTGCCCAAAGAAGCGATGAATAGAAAATAGTAATTAATATCCATGTACTTCTAAGGACATTTATGTTTTTATGTATCATAAATGTTGTTTAAAATGAGGTATTAATTAAAACTCCTTCTTACACCACGGCCGCCGGTAGCAGCTCCACGACCAGCATAATTATTTGCAGCAAAATTACGATCAGAAACATTCAACTGCACTGCACCATCACTTAAGGAACCGCCTCTGTAAGTGGCGCCATTACCTGCAGCCTGGTTTACAGTAACAGCCTGGTTAATCCATCCGGTTACATCAGATAAACCTTCGTTAGGCGTAAACTGTAAATTGCCATCACCATGTGCAGTGCTATTAAAATTTGTACCGGCACCTCCTACTCCCATTACAAATTCGTATACATTTCCACTCATTTCCATTACGCCATAAAAGGTAGCACCCGCCTCTAGCCTTGTAGTGCCGGCCTTTGCCGCAAATCCGCATCTAACAACGCCATTTGGCAAACCTGAGGTTTGAAAACAATTGGCTATTCCACTACCAGGTGCAATCGGTTCACTCAAGCCTTCGTTACCCAACCCATCATTAACAATAGTGTTGCCATCTGTAACAAGGGAAGTACCCCATGCTTTTTCATTGGCTACCGCTGCATTGGGTCCACGGCAAATTTTTTCAAATTCCATTTCACTCAACGGTGCAAGACCACTCCAGTCGTTATAAGCACATACATCAGCCCAGGAAAGATAATTGCAGGCTCTGTTAGGTGCACTTGCAGCAAAAGCAGGCCATACACCACTTACTGTATTACGTTGGGCATTGTTTGCATTGGCAAAACGGGCCGCTGATTGATCAGCAGTTAGCGAGTTCAAAAAATCAACGTACTGACCTTGAGAAATTTCATACTTCATACAATACAAAGCATTAAACCCTTTTGGATAATTGGCAGATATTGTTCCGCCTGCAGGGCTATTGGCATCTGCCCATAAGTTACCAGTAGTATTTGCAAATGTAATTGCGGCTTCACTGCCAACCGTATAGGCAGCAGTTGGCGCCGGGCCACCACCTCTTCTAAAACTATTGATAGAAGATCCATCGCCTAATTCAAAAGCACCTTGTGGCACATACACCATTTCTACTCCAAATACCTGCATGTCCCACTCCGCAATGGCACCGGGTACTGTGCCAAGTTTTAAAGTGATGGATATTTCATTAATGTTGCCGGTGCCATTGGCTGATCTCCTGATAAAAACACCTTTACCGTCTGCGGTGGTTTGTACACCTAAAGGTGCAGCAGCAGTATGGTTGGCTACAGTGGATGATACATCCTGGTGCTGCCAATAGTTAAGGTTACAATTTTTTCTTTTGATAAACACCCAGGCGGCATCCCAGTTGTTGGGGGCTGTGTTGGTACGCCAGCTATTTTCCCAACTAATGTTGAAAGTAACAGTACCGGCGCCACTATTGTAGGTTACTGTATTAATGTTAAGGTTGTTTGCAAAAGCAACAATACATAAAAAAAATGTAGTGCAGGTAAGAACAAGTTGTTTCATGATAAAAATTTTTAAGAATAGTTTTTAAGTAAATACTTTTTTTGATGAAACGAAGTAATCACTAATATTAAAATGAAACAATACCCTCCGCAGGGTATATTTATAAAGATGGGATCTTGAAATAAATTCAGGAATAAGGCTGTTGTAAAATTGATGGTGCGGACTAATTATTAAACGATTAATAATTATGTTTTTGGAATTAAAATTTTGTGCTCATAAGCCCATTTCACCAATGTAAGCACATTGTTGGTTCCGGTTTTTCTAAAGATGTTTTTTCGGTGGGTTTCTACGGTATGAGTTGATATAAAAAGGGTAGCCGCAATATCTTTATTACTAAGATCTTTTTCAATTAATGCAATCAATTGTTTTTCCCGGTTTGTAATACGTGTGGACAAAATATCCTGACGCATATCTGCATACAGGGCCAATTCTTTTAGCACATCGTCCTGAAAGCAGGTACCTCCGTTGTAAACTTTGGCTATGGCATTGGCAAGTTCGGTTGCATTGGTTTGTTTCAGCATAAAGCCAGCAATAGCTGATTCGTTAATCATTTGCTCAACAATATCAGCCTGCCCACTCATGCTGAGTGCAATTATTTTAATTGAAGGAAACTTTACTTTAACAGCCCTGGCTAATTCTACACCATTCATCCCTGGCATCACTACATCAGTTAATAAAATATCCACTGCTGTATTTTGTAACAATTGCAGCATGTTTTCTCCCTCGTTTGCAGTGGCAGCTATTTCAAGTAAAGGATGCTCTTTTAATAAAGCAATCAGCCCATCAATAATTATCTGATGGTCATCTACAATGGCAATTTTTATTTTTTTCTCCTTCATTATTTATTGTGAGCGATGTGTATAGCTACTACTGTACCATTACCCGGGCTGCTATCCCAATGAACAGTTCCCTTTAAGAACGATATTCTGCTGCGGATATTTTGCAAACCCAGTCCATCTTCATTTTCGTTGATTAAAGTTGTATCAAATCCTTTACCATTATCTTCAATCAACAGATCTATACCTTCCTCAGAATTATTGATGGAAATATCCAGCTCGGTAGCTTCCGCATGTTTGATACAGTTGTTTACACATTCCTGTATTACACGATATAAAATGGTTTCAGTTATACTGTTAAGGTCGGTTTGCAAACCTTCGGATTGCAATTTGATTAATAAAACCGACTTGTCAATTTGTTGGGTAAATTCTCTCACTGCATTTATCAACCCCCTTTTTAGCAATGCATTGGGCATCATATTATGGCTAACCTGTCTTACTTCCTTACAACTTTCTCCCACCAGCAAAGTTGTTTTGCCAAGTAATTGCTGCTGTTCGTAACCGGCTGTAGTCAATTGTTTTTCCAGCACCTGCAGGTTGATCCATGCAGCGGTCATCAACTGGCCTATCCCATCGTGTAAATCTGCTGCTATGCGTTTTCTTTCTTTTTCTTCTGCCGTTAAAATATCTATTGTTGCAGCTTCCCTTTGTTGCAACAACGTATCCTGTAATTCCTTTTCTTTTTTTAATTTGTACCTGCGGTAAAATAAATACCCTGTAAACAGCAGCGATAAAAACACTATAATTCCAGCAACAATAACCAGCCGTTGTTTTAATAACCTCGTTTCCTGCAAGGTGATAATCTGCTGTTTTTTCTCTGACTCGTATTTAACATTTACTTCGTTTATTTGTTTGCTGTTTTCAGTATTTAAGTATTTTTCGTTTTCAGTGAATTTATATTTTTGCCAGAAATAAGCAGAGTCAAGATTTTTTAATTCAAAAAATGCATCCGCCAGGTTATCGGCTGCTTCCACTATAAGATATTGTGCAGGAATTTCTTTGGCAATTTGTAAACCCAGAGAACTATATTCAATTACTTTACCTGGTCTTTTCAATTTTAAATTAACGCTGCCAATATTGATATAGCTTGCTGCAAGTATATATTTATTGCCAATTTTTTTTTCAATATCAACTACTTTAAAATAGTTGTCCAGTGCCATTTGGTAATCTCCTTTGGTTTTGTAAACTATCCCAAGATTGTTGTAACCAATGGCAACATGGTTACTATCCAGCAACAACTTGTAAATGGTAATTGCCTTATTGTATGCTATGATGGCACTATCTGGCTTATTGGTCATTTCCAGAAGGATTCCTTTATTGTTATAAAAATTGCCAGCTACCTTTTTATCCAGAATTTTATCAATCGACTTTTCTGCAGTATTTATATAAGTAATTGCCAGGGGGAAATTATTTTGCTCCCTGTATATTCCGCTGATACTTATAGCTGCCTGAACAATTAAGTCAATATCATTATTATCAATACCAATTTTTTCAAAACGGATATACTCATTTAATGCCAACGGCAAATTCCCTTTATTAAGTTCTATATGCCCCAGTAAATTATAAATATCAGACTCAAGTTTGTAAGGGATTTTTTTATGACTTAAAATCACTTTTAAAATCATTGCTGCGGAATCGTCTTTTGAAGCTTCATAAAATTTCTTTGACTGTAAAAAAAGTGCTTCGTCATTTTGGGCAAATGAACTACTTATAATGAAAAAGTTTAGAAACACAAAACAGAAAGGCTTCATGATATTGGAGTTAGCAGTAGGTTTGAAGAGGCAATGTAATCATGCCTAAAAATAGGGTTTTTAAAAATTAGCGTGGGTTATTTATTTTCCGGTAAAAACAGGCTTTCGTTTTTCCAAAAATGCAGTGGTTCCCTCTTTCATATCTTCCGTATCAAAGCAGGCTCCAAAGGCGCTTATTTCTGCTGCATAACCGTTGATGGTTTCGTCAAAAACGGCATTGGCTGCTTCAATACATTTACCAACAGCAATGGGTGCTTTGGCGTTAATTGTTTGCAAAATTGTTGTTGCCTGGTTGAGTAAATCCGCAGCAGGTACCACATAATTTACCAAGCCGTATTGCAAAGCAGTATTGGCATCTATCATTGCGCCGGATATTAATAATTCAATAGCCCTTCCTTTGCCGATTAGTTGTGTTAGTCTTTGTGTACCGCCATAACCGGGTAACAGACCAAGATTAACTTCGGGCTGCCCGAATTTGGCATTTTCGCTTGCAATGCGAAAGTGACAGGCCATCGCCAACTCACAGCCACCGCCCAATGCAAACCCATTTACAGCTGCAATGATGGGCTTTTTACTATGCTCAATTTTAAAGAAAATATCCTGCCCTCTTTTTGCAAGGGCCATTGCAGCCTCTTTTGTAAGTCCGGCAAACTCGGTTATATCTGCACCGGCAACAAATGCTTTTGCTCCTGCGCCTGTGATGATGGCAGATTTTATTGCAGGGTTATTATTAATCTCGTCAACAACATTGCTGATATCTGTAAAAACAGCTTTATTCAATGCATTTAATTTGTCAGGACGATTAATGGTGATGATTAGTATGCCATTTTCAAGCTCAGTAAGTAAGGTGGAGTAACTCATATATTTTGTTAACGGTTGCGTAATTTTTCCAGTTGAGAAATATCCCATAAATCTTTATCTCTTCTTGCAAAAAGTTTCATTTCTTTTAAAAAATTATAGGGTACAAGGTTCATAAATAAGCCGGGAGCTATCTCAAAAACATTTTTGTTTTCTTCTGCTTCAACATAGGAGATAGCATGATGAACAACTGTAAGGACATCAATATCGCTACCTTCCGAACCAAAACTGCCAACGAAGGGTAGTGTGAAATCTTCTTCGTACAATGGTGCTACTTCTCTTGCAGAATATTTCATGCACAATAAGGTATTTATGAATAAAAGCTTATTCTCATTTGTGGGTGCAATCCAAACATCTAAATCATCCGTGTTTCTATTGTATCCATAATAGTTTACGGCATAGCCGCCTATCAACATATACCTCAGCTTGTTTTGCTGAGCACACTTAAGAAATAATAAGAATTCATCATTTAGAATATCCATCTTTTTGAATAATTATTCTTCTTGTATTGTTAACGGGGGGATGTAAAAGCAGGTTGATCTTTTGCATTCGAAGCAAATTACTAAACCGCTCCGCAGTTGTACTATTTAGCATCTTGTCTGTATAATACCGCTCCTGCTCCTCAAAAGATCTAAATATTTGAATCCTTTTTTCCATATACAAATTTAAAAATCACGGTGTTCTTTTACCCATTCTGTAATATAGCCTGCAATATCCGTAGTGGTAGTACCAGGCGGAAATAATTTGCCTACTCCCATGTTATTAAGTTCCAGCATATCCTCATCTGGTATAATGCCACCGCCGGTTAGCAGTACATCGTTCATTTCTTTTTCCTTCATTAGTTTAATCACCTTGGGAAAAACGGTATTGTGTGCTCCGCTTAAAATGCTGATACCAATGGCATCAACATCTTCCTGCAAAGCAGCATTTACCACCATTTCGGGTGTCTGGCGCAGACCGGTATAAATAACTTCCATACCTGCATCTCTTAATGCGGTGGCAATTATTTTGGCACCACGGTCATGGCCATCCAATCCAACTTTTGCTACTAGCACTCTGATAGGTCTGCTCATAAATTGATTATTTCAAAAAGTATTACTGCAATAAGGACAATGCATTTTGAATCCTGCTGATGGTTTCTTCCTTTCCAATCATTGCAGCAATTTCAAATACGCCGGGACCAAATTTTCCACCTACCAACATAATTCTTAAAGGCCCCATTAATTCGCCGGGTTTTAATTGATTTACTGCTGCAATCTCTTTAAATTCCCGTTCCAATTCAGCATGTTCCCAGCTATTTGTAAGTTGAAAAGTTCTTATCAATTCTACAAAAAACAGGTTTTTATGTTCGTTCCATTTTGTCCTGATATCAGCAACATCAATGCTAACAGGTGGCCGAAAAAAGAAAGATCCCTGTGTATAAAAATCTGGCAATAAAGTGCAACGTCCTTTTATTAAGTTCAACACTTTTCTAAAATAACCGGAGTCACTTACATCTACACCCTTTGATTCAAAAATAACTGTTACTCTATCCTCATAATTACTAACATCCAGTTTTTGAATCCACTGGTGATTGTACCATTTAGCTTTTTCAAAATCAAATTTGGCTCCACCCTTGTGCACTTTTTCTATACCGAACTTTTCTACCAATTCTTCCAACGGAAAAATTTCCTGCTCGGTACCATCGTTCCAGCCAAGTACGGCCAGCAGGTTAATAAATGCCTCCGGTAAAAAACCTATTTCTTTAAACCCTTTGGTAATTTCTTTTGTGGCAGGATCCTGCCAGTCCATCGCATACACCGGAAAGCCGAGGCGGTCTCCATCCCGTTTACTCAATTTACCGTTTCCATCGGGTTTTAAAATTAAGGGAAGATGTGCCCATTGTGGCATTTCATCCAGGCCAAACAAATGCTTCCACAATAAAATATGCACCGGTGCACTCGGCAGCCATTCCTCCCCCCGGAAAGCATGACTGATCTTCATCAAATAATCATCCACCACTACAGCCAGGTGATAAGTTGGCATACCATCAGCCTTCAGTAATACTTTATCATCTACATTGTTGCTGTCAAATTCAATATCGCCCCGTATCAAATCCGTAAAAGGAATTATCTCATTTGCATTTACTTTAATCCTGATTACGTAAGGGGTTTCTTTGTCTAGCAATGCCTGTGTTTCTTCAGGTAGTAACCGCAGCGAGTTATTCATTTGCATGCGTATATTTTGGTCGTATTGCAAACTGGTGCTACCACTGGCTTTTAGCTTTTCCCTCATAGCATCCAGTTCATCCGTAGTATCAAATGCATAATAAGCATGCCCATCATTAACCAACTGCTCTGCATATTGCTGATACATTGCTTTCCTTTCGCTTTGCCTGTAAGGTGCGTACGCACCACCATGAAGCACACTTTCATCAGGCGTAAGGCCACACCAGTTTAAACAGTCAAAAATGTAGGCTTCTGCGCCTTCTACAAATCTTGTCTGGTCAGTATCTTCCACTCTTACAATAAAATCTCCGCCATGTTTTTTGGCAAATAAATAATTAAACAAAACGGTTCGTACACCGCCTAAATGCAGCCCTCCTGTTGGGCTTGGTGCAAATCTTACCCTTACTTTATTAAACATACTGTAAAGATACAAGCCATCTGCCACCTCCCCAACAATAACTAATTCGTAATTTGCCGCATGTTGTATTTGGTAAAAACACCCTGGTGGCTGCAAAAACTTTACCCGGAGTGTATCTGGCAAATGTCGGGTGAGGAAAAAATAATCTACCTAAGTTTTGATGATGGCCCGCACCCATCAGCAACGCCGTTTGTATTAGAGGAGCTAAAAAAACTGGATGCTAAGGGTACTTTTTTTTGCATCGGGAAAAATGTGCAGGAAAATACTGCTATTTATCAACGTATTTTAGATGAAGGGCATGCCGTTGGTAACCATACCCACCAGCATTTAAATGGATGGAAAACCCCCGAAGATGCTTACCTGGAAGATATAGTTGAAGCCGGTAAATTGATAGCTTCTAATTTATTTAGGCCCCCTTACGGCAAAGCCACCAAGGCTCAATTAAAAAAATTAACTGCAAAACCTTACTTGTTATCGCCAGTAATGTGGACTGTATTGAGTGGAGATTTTGACCCCCGGTTATCAAAGGAAAATTGCCTGCATAATGTGCTCCATAAAACCACCAAGGGGTCCATTATTGTATTTCATGATAGCGGGAAAGCTTTTGAAAAACTACAATTTGTTTTACCACAGGTTTTATCCTTTTTTAAAGAAAAAGGCTATCAGTTTAAAACAATAAAAATGGAATCAAAAGTATTGAGGAGATGATTACCGGAAAGTTAGGGGCAAAAAATTGGGCCTGAGTAGAAACTCTGGCCCGTTTTTAATCCGTACCCTATGAAAACTGGTTGCAAAATACAGTATTTTTTGAACTTGCCAAATAAATTATTAACAATTTTTTTATTTTGAAATAAAACAATTTAAGCAAACTATAAACAATTGGTTGGGAGTATTGCAATCTGTCTTTACAATAATTAAGTTTAAGTGCCGCTATAACCCTGTAAATAGTTAGTTTTATAAGCCGTTCATAATAACCAATCACATTAATTTTTATTACTAAAATGATCTTAATAGATACACATTGCCATCTTTATGATGAGGAATTGATTGCTGAAATTGATACAGTTATGGAAAGAGCCACCGAGGCGGGTGTTCAAAAATTTTATCTGCCTGGTATCGATAGCACTGCAATTACAGCTATGTTGTCACTGGAGGAAAAATTCCCGGGAAAATGCATGGCTATGATGGGACTGCATCCCTGCTACGTAAAGGAGAATTTTAAAGAAGAACTTAAAATAGTAACCGATTGGCTGGCAAAAAGAAAATTTGCAGCAGTAGGAGAAATTGGCCTTGACTATTATTGGGATACTAGTTTTGTTAAAGAACAGCAGGAAGCATTTAGAACACAAATAGAGTGGTCGATACAATACGATTTACCGATTGTAATCCATACCCGCAATGCCATGCAGGAAACCATTAACATAGTAAAAGAATATACCCCTAAAGGCATTAGAGGAATTTTTCATTGTTTTGGTGGCAGTTACGAAACAGCCAAAGAAATAATAAAAGCAGGATTTTACCTTGGTATCGGAGGCGTATTGACCTATAAAAAAGCCGGACTGGCAGAAGTATTACAGCAAATAGATCTGGCACACCTGGTGTTGGAAACCGATGCCCCCTATTTAACCCCGGTTCCTTTTAGGGGCAAGCGAAATGAAAGCAGCTATCTTTCCTACATTACTGCAAAGCTGGCCGAAGTAAAAAATGTATCGCAGGAAGAAGTTGCTGCCATCACAACAGCCAATGCCCAAAAAATATTCGGCTTATAGTTGTTGAACCTGTATTTTTGCCATCCGAAAAAATTGGAGAGTTGTCCGAGTGGTTGAATCCCGATAATGTCGGGACGAACGCTTTCGGGAGAAAGTGTGTGGTGGGAAACTGTGTCAAGAGGAAATAAGCTGATTTGTAAGTAAATAAAAATTGGAGAGTTGTCCGAGTGGTTGAAGGAGCACGCCTGGAAAGTGTGTATATGGGTAACTGTATCAAGAGTTCGAATCTCTTACTCTCCGCAAAACAATAGCTAATGTGCATATGGGAAACTGTGTCAAGAGGAAAAAAGCTGATTTGTAATTAAATAAAAATTGGAGAGTTGTCCGAGTGGTTGAATGAGTCCCGAACGCTTTCGGGAGAAAGTGTGTATATGGGTAACTGTATCAAGAGTTCGAATCTCTTACTCTCCGCAAAACGATAGTTTTGGAAAATAACAGTACATCATTTTATGTTTATATCCTTCAAAGTTTGAAGGATTTTTCATTTTACATTGGTCAGTGCGACGATCTTGACTGCAGAATGAGCAAGCATTTTGATGGGATGAGTAAGTACACAGCACCTAAAAGACCTTTACGTTTGGTTTATTTTGAGATACACCCCAATCGTTCAGCAGCAATCAAAAGGGAAAGGGAAATTAAGCTCAAAAAAAGCAAACGGTATCTTGAATGGCTAATTAAAGAATGGAAAACTGTTTCCAACCGACGGTAGGGATTGAATGAGTCCCGAACGCTTTCGGGAGAAAGTGTGTATATGGGTAACTGTATCAAGAGTTCGAATCTCTTACTCTCCGCAAAACGATAGCTAATGTGTATATGGGAAACTGCATCAAGAGGAAAAAAGCTGATTTGTAATTAAATAAAAACTGGAGCGTTGTCCGAGTGGTTGAATGAGTCCCGAACGCTTTCGGGAGAAAGTGTGTATATGGATAACTGTATCAAGAGTTCGAATCTCTTACTCTCCGCAAAACAATAGTTTTGGAAAATAGCAGTACTTCATTTTATGTTCATATCCTTCAAAGTTTGAAGGATTTTTCATTTTACATTGGTCAGTGCAACGATCTTGACTGCAGAATGAGCAAGCATTTTGATGGGATGAGTAAGTACACAGCATCTAAAAGACCTTTACGACTGGTTTATTTTGAGATACATCAAAATCGTTCAGCAGCAATCAATCAAAAGGGAAAGGGAAATTAAGCTCAAAAAAAGCAGACGGTATCTTGAATGGCTAATTAAAGAATGGAAAACTGTTTCCAACCGACGGTTGGGTTTCGATGAGTCTTGACAGCTTTCAGGAGAAAGTGTGTATATAGAAAACTGTATCAAGAGGAAATAAGCTGATTGGCAATTAATAAAAATTGGAGCGTTGTCCGGGGGTTGAATCCCGATAATGTCGCATTGGCGTCAGGTTAATTTTTTAATTAAATAGCTATACTGCATATCTGTAAAAGGTTTCAAGGGTTTTTAGTATTGGTATTTTTTACGCCGGCGGCGTAACCTGTTTGTAGAAAATTATAACATAAACCGCATTTGCCCAGCGGGGCAACCTTGCGTTTTTCTACATGCTCAAATTAACAGGCTGCGCCGCTGGCGCAGGGTTTGCATTGATGTATTGGCGAAGCTACAAACAGGTTACACCGCTGGCGTAAATACAGTTGCACTAATTTTCAATATTAATTTGATATGGGAAAAAATGAAGAGTAATATCCTTAGCTTGACGCCAATACGATGCATCGGGACAGGCTCTCTCCCAAGCCCGCCCGGCCAAGCCGTTCGGACGGGGAGAGGGGAGCTTGACTCTGAAAATTAGAAATTATTTCGATTGGCTATCAGTAAGTTAACAATGGTTTACATACAATTGTTGCAGCTCCAAGTGCTATGGTGAAAACACCAACCACGGCCCAGCTTCGGTCGATATACCCACCGACCGAAATCGGAAGCGACAATTTGAAATGTACCCCTCGACTTTACTATTTATCTTTCCCTATTACAGCTTTCAACTATTATAGAAATTTTAGCAGGCCCCCTCTAAAAACACAATTCTCCATTTAACAGTATAGTACAGCATAGTGTAAATAAGAAAATATTCGATATTGTGGAGTTAGTTTTTTTTTCAACCAATCTGTTTGAAATATCTTTTGCGGACAAGAAAAAAATAATCAGGTATTAACGTTATTTAATTTCCCGCCATTAAAAAAAAATCATTTAATTTTTGTGGAAAATCTTCAAACTAAAAAATAATAAATACAGTTAAACTCTTTCATCGTTTTACAAAACCCTCGCTTGATTAATATGAAAAAATTATTTGTAAGTCTCTTTGCAACCATCGTTATTTTACATAGCACTTTCTCTCAAAGCAAACAACCGCTGCAATGGCAGATTGGTTACCATAAATCTATCAATGATCAACCTGCAAAATGGATGCCTTCCTCCGTTCCGGGTGCGGTGCAGTTGGATGTAATGAAAGCGGAAAATTACAAACAGCCGTATTGGTTTGGGAATAATTTTGAACAATTTACCTGGATGGAAAATCAATATTTTACCTATAAAACCTCTTTTGCAAAACCAACAATAGAAGCAGGCAAAAAAATATACTTTCATAGCAAGGGCATCGACTACCAGTTTGTCATTTACCTGAATGGAGAAAATATTCATGAACAGGAAGGTATGTTTACGTATGTAGATATTGATCTTACTGACAAACTAAAAGCACAGAATGAATTGACGATTACTTTATTTCCAGTGCCAACTGTACCGGGAAGCAGAAACACCACAGCGCATTACCGGGACAATGCCCGGAAAAGTGTAAAGCCTGCGGTTAGTTATGGCTGGGACTGGCATCCACGGTTGATAACCAGGGGCATTTGGGATGAAACATTTCTCGACATCCGCAATGAAAGCCACCTAAAAGACGTATGGGTGAAATACGAACTAAACACCGAATTAGATAAAGCAACCCTTCAAGCGGTGGTAGAAGGCAACGCCATAAAAGGTACCAATTATGTTTGGACAATAAAAGCTCCAGATGGTAAAACAGTCTTATCCAAAAAGGGCAGCTTTGCTTCTGATAATCCTATAATAGACGACAGTATCAGCAACGTCCAACTGTGGTGGCCCAACGGCTATGGCAAACAAAATCTATACAGCAGCAGCATTACCATCAGCAATAATGGAACAGTAACAGATAGCAAAGAAAGTGCAATAGGATTTAGAAATATTAAAGTAGTGATGGGCAAGGGTGGTTGGGATGAGCCACAACTATTTCCGAAAAGCCGCTCGGTAGCACCGGCCACTTTTGAAGTAAATGGTAAAGTTATTTTTGCCAAAGGCACTAACTGGGTACACCCCGAAATTTTTATGGGGCTTGCCACCAAAGCAACTTACGAAGCACAAATAAAATTAGCCAAAACCGCCAACATGAATATTTTCAGGGTATGGGGTGGCGGCGTTACCAACAAAGAATCTTTCTTTGATTTGTGCGATGAATATGGCATATTGGTTTGGCAGGAATTTCCATTGGCATGTAATTTATATCCCGACGAGGAGCCGTATTTAAAAGTATTGGAGCAGGAAGCAACGAGTATTATAAAAAGAGTGCGCAACCATGCAAGCCTTGCATTGTGGTGTGGTGGCAATGAGCTATTCAATGATTGGAGTATGATGACGGAACAATCTTTACCGCTGCGATTATTAAATAAACTTTGCTTTGAATTGAATCCACAAACGCCTTTCAATTACACATCTCCACTGTTTGGTATGGCACACGGCCACTATGTAATGTGGGAGCCAAAAAATGGAGGGGAGGTTTTTCAGTGGATGCCCCAATCGAAAAATACTGCCTATACAGAATTTGGTGTCCCGGGTGCCGCTAATATTGATGTATTGAAAGCTATGATGCCTGCGGTCGAATTGTTTCCGCCCAAATTGGGAACTGGCTGGGAAACTCACCACGCCTTTAATGTGTGGGGTAAAGACCGCTGGCTGGAGCTGCCATTTTTGCAAGAATATTTTGGTGAAATAAAAAATCTTGAAGACCTGGTTACCTATAGCCAACTTTCTCAATGCGAAGGATACAAATGTATTTTTGAAGAAGCAAGAAGACAAAAACCCTACTGCGGAATGGCCGTTAACTGGGACTTTCAGGAACCATGGCCTTGTGCAGCCAACAATAGTTTAATCAACTACCCCAATAACCCAAAGCCGTCATTATACCATGTAGGCAAATCGTTAAGGCCTGTTTTAGCCAGTGCAAGAATACCAAAATTCAGGTGGGATGAGGGCGAAACATTTAGCTGCGATTTATTTCTACTAAACGACACTTATGATAGAATACCCGGCGGTAAAATGACCGTTAAGCTGGTGTATGATGACAATAAAGAAATGGAATTTTTAAACTGGCAATTTGATGCTGTTACTGACAGTAAAAATATTACCGGTCCTACAGCAAGAGTTGCATTGCCAAAAATGAAGAACAATTTATTTAAACTAGTGGTATCGGTAGCTGGCAAACCGGAATACGCCTCTGAATATACTTTTGTATACAGAGGAAAAGATTTACTAAATGCAAAACCTAAAGTTACTTATTTGAATGGCGTGGTGGAGTGATGAACTGGGCTGTTTAAGTTAATAATCTTTGACATAGTCCACGGCACTTATATGCACCGAAGAATAAATTGGGAGCTGTTTTATCTTGATAGTTTAATTATTTTACAGCGATTCTTAAAAATGGACAGCATCAAAATAAAAATATAAATCATGCTTGTTATGAAAAAATATCTCCTGTTTTTCTTTCTTCAAATTCCATTGTTGAGTGCTTACGCTCAATTTACTGTTAGCACAAATAACCGCTATATCCTGAAGGATGGCAAACCATTTTTTTGGTTGGGTGATACAGGCTGGGAGTTGTTTCACCGGTTAGATAAAGTAGAAATTGAAAAATATTTGAAACGGAGAAACGAACAAGGTTTTACGGTGATTCAGGCTGTTGTACTGGCCGAATTGGATGGATTGCATACCCCAAATGCAAACGGTGATCTACCTTTGATAGATGATGATCCGACAAAGCCCAATGAAAAATATTTTGCGCAGGTAGATTATGTGATTGACAAAGCAGCAGACTACAATCTTACTATTGCATTACTACCAACATGGGGAGATAAAATTTTTAAACAAAAATGGGGGGTTGGCCCGGAAATTTTTAATGAACAGAATGCTGCTGCCTATGGACAATGGCTGGCGCACAGGTACAAGGATAAAAAAAATATTATCTGGGTATTAGGGGGCGACCGTAACCCAAGAAATGATACTGATAAAAATATCTGGCGTTCAATGGGCAATGCCATCAAACAAGAAACTAATAACAAAGCACTTATCAGTTATCATCCGCAACCCAACTTGCTGGGTTCTGCAGAATGGTTTCACAATGCAAGTTGGCTTGATTTTAATATGTTTCAAACAGGGCATTGCAGGAATGAAGTGGTGTATGATAAAATTCAGACGGTGTATAACATGCAACCCATAAAGCCGGTAATGGATGCTGAACCAATTTATGAAGACCACCCGGTTTGTTTTAATGCAAAAGAGCTGGGAACTTCCAATACACTGGATGTAAGAAGAGCTGCCTATCTCAATCTGTTTGCAGGTGCATTTGGGCATACCTACGGTTGCCATGATATATGGCAAATGTACAATCCAAAAGTGCAAGGTATAAACGGACCGCACATGAATTGGTATGATGCGCTGGAACTGCCTGCTGCCAATCAAATGAAATATGTCCGCCATTTACTGGAAGCTTTTCCAATGCTAGAACGAGTTCCTGATCAATCCATTTTAGCAGAAAGAAATACAGCCGCTGCAGAAAGGATCCAGGCAACAAGAGGCAAAGACTATCTAATGGTGTACACTACGGCAGGCAAAGCATTTACCGTGAACATGGGTAAAATAAAAGGAAACCAGGTGAAAGGTTTTTGGTACAATCCACGCAACGGAGAAAAAACAGCTGTTGCCGCTAGTGCTAATACAGGCTTAAAGAAATTCTCACCTCCCTCCGCAGGGTACGGCCATGATTGGGTGCTGGTTTTATTTGACGCTTTTGAAAAATATGAAGTAAAATAAAGGAAGCATTAATGATCGTCAGCAGTGTGTAAATGAATGGTGTAGATTTTCTTATTTCAATTGTACAAAGTGAGAATTTGATAAAATCTCTACGATCTCGGTTGAGCAACTCCACAAGCAGATGGTTCGTTATGATGTTAAATAAAAATAAAAGTTTCATTCTCATTAAAGACTGACACATATTAACATAAATAACAATATATTGATAATTTGCATGTTGATTTCAGTGCTTTTTGTTACTTACGCAGCAGGTCAAAAGCCAGCATATACCATACGGCGAGACGGAAGTTGTAATATCACGGGTACTGCTGTAACCATTGCTAATAGTTACCCTGTCATTGATAATAAAATGTTGAAGGCTTTAAAAATTATCCATTACCAAAACAGGTAATTCGGCAATGATATCACGTTGGGTGGAAAATAGAAATATCCCAGCAATTAAATAACAACTTTACCAAGTGCTTCAACAGGATTCATCATGTAGGTAGCAATTGAATTATCCTTTAATACTTCCACTACCCTAAACCCACGGTAAGCTGTACCCCAGTTACCACCAAAATGTGCACTAAAAATAAAGGGAATATTGTTCTTTGTTTTAACTCCTTCTTCATCATGATCGTGACCATTAAATATAGCTCGTACATTTTTTTGCTTTGCAAGTAATTCAAGAAGCGGTTCACAATCCACCGCATTGGCGGTAAGTTTTCCGGGATTGATATGCAGAAAAATAAATATATTTTTCTGCTGCTCATGAGCCTTTAGCTGGGCAGTTAGCCAATCAATATCAGGACATAGATATGTTCCATTTTCATTGCTCGTAGTAGCAATGAGAAAAGTATTTTTACCAATAACAAAGTGGTGATTTACAGGTATAGACCAAATGGATTCCCATTCTGCAGCATCCACATGATCATGATTGCCCTGGCTCACATAGTATTTCAATTGCAGTTTATCCAATGCAGCTTTCGCTCCGGTAAAATGTTTTTTATCATCATGAATAATATCTCCATTAATCATGCAAAAGTTAAACGGGTTATTGTTATGTTCCTCATTAATGCGCTTTACCAATGTATCAAAATAAATTTCATAAGGCGTGTTGGGTTGTCCATAATGCCCATCCGATGCAACAACAAAACGAAGCTTCACTTTTCGTTTTTTCCATTCCTCCAATTTAATATCATTGGAATACAGCCATCTGCCATTCGCCAAAAGTATTGCGAAGGAAGAAGCTGTTTTAATAAATTTTAAGCGATTCATATCAATACTATTATTGCTTTTTGTGAAGAAGGGTGCAACAATAAAAGAAGCAGTAAAAAAATGCTTAATTGATCAAAAGATAAATCAATTACACCCAAACATAAAACATGAAATTATTAAAAGTATCCGGTACTATGTTAAAGTAAAAAAGATTTTCACCAAACAATTCTGGTACCGTGGTGGGTAAACCCAGTCTCCAAGGTCGATGTCCTCACCGACCTGCTTGAATGTTAAGGCTGCAACTTAAAAAGTGGAGAATAACCTGAGTAAAAATGAAGTGAACTTGCCCAATCACCATACACCTGATTTGGCATGTTGACTATACATTTTCGGGAGGTATTCTAAAGCAAGCAGTGTTCAGTGGGGACACCGACTACGGGGGCAGGATGTAGACACTAGCTGAACGTTCCTGTATAAATTAAGCACATCTTTTCTTTAGTAAGCAAAGTCCGACAACTGATGCAACGCTTTCCCTATTGCAGTTGTCAACCAAAAAAGATATTACCATGAAAATGATCATACTTGCGTTTTCCTTATCCCTAATATTGTTATCCTGCAAAAAAGACAGTCCATTATCCCCAAAATGTGAAAGCCTTACCGTAGCAATGAAAAGTGACGATGTAGAAGCTGCAAAGGCTGCGATTATGAAGTATGTAAACGGCCTCTCTTCGCAGAAATACACCAGGGAAAATCTGGAAAAATTGAACGCAGCATTGTCCGGCCAATGTGTAACAACAGCAGAACTATTATGCTTTAGTTGTATTTACACTTTACCGGCGCAATCAGAAATAAAGGTTTCTATTTTTTACCAGGGTACCCTTTTGTACAAGGTGTTTGATATTTCCTACACACCCGACAATAAAATAAAAGTGGTGAATATGCATGATTAAACCTCATACCGATATGCTCCAACTTCTTTGTGTATCGCATTTTTATTTAACCAACCATTGCATAGCTACTGCTATTATAAAAAAGGTGTACCAGAAAACTGGCATTAAATAACTAGTAGTGCTATAGATTTAGCACACAGCTTAAAAAGACTTATTGGAAATTGTGACTTTGGATATGGTAAAAACCTTGTCTTAGTAATAGGGAAAGATACAGAGCGGATCCTGCGCCGGATAGTTACAGGATAAATATATTACACTAAAAATTATAAACACAAGAGATTGCGGTACCAATCGAAACTCTATTTTTAGCAATTATTTTTTCATCACTTGCATAGCCATTGCTAATAAAAATTTCATCACTGTTCCACTTTGTATATACAGGCAAAATTATATCTGCTGCAATAGTAAACTTTCCATTCACTTTTTTTTCTATCCCTACATTAGCTGTAACCATACTTCCTATAGATAAAGATTTTTTATAAACTTCATTAATGTTAGGGAAATAATCCTGTCTGTATCTCTGTTTGCCGGAGTTAAGCTTATTAAAAATAAACTTTCCGCTGAAACTTAAATCTTTAGTTATTGATTCCCGATAACCAATACCGCCTAACAAATGCAGGCAATTATAGGAATAGCTTTTTGTGTAAATAAGAGGTTTTGAGCCATCCGGAGTGACGTAGGCAAAGGGTCGTTCAATTCCAAAATTTTGTTTAAAATAACCGATACCAACAATGGCAAATATTTTTTTATAAATTATTCGTGAGTAATTTATGTTTATCCCATAGCTTATTGCATTTCCAATTACATTTCTGGCTCCTCCGACTTGATAGATGTTTACTCCGGAGTTGTTCCAGATTACAGGGGCAGAAATAACAATGGAATTTATTTTTTCCTTTTTTGCTTGAGAATAGCTGTTCGATGAAATTGCAGCTACAGCTATAAAAATGATGGCTATTTTCATATTAAAAGGGTTGAAGTTAAAAATCATGATTGAAATAATTTATTTCTATTCAGCAAGGTCTTTTATTTTTTGTAACCAAAAGGGATTTAAATTTCAAAAGGTATTAATACCTTTTCATTTTATTTCTTACAAATTTAATGTAAGGCATTTTATACAGTTAATATGCTGCACAGTCTTGCTAAATAAATCGTTTAAAAAAAACAACCCGCTAAAATATCTCCGGCCTCACCGCCGTATTTATTATTCTGTACTTGTCTGTAACAGTTATTTCCAATCACCAGTTAAATAACGATTTAAATTTTTCAGTTTTGGTTATGTCCCTAGCAAAGTAACCTGCATTGCTCTTGTATAAACTCCAATATTTGAAGCCCATACATTTAGCTGGTAAAAGGAAATAACCATTTAAATCGTCGCAATATGTGGATTTCAATTTTATCAATTATGGTAATACCAACTTGATTTGCAATTTATCTGGAGGATAATCTATAATTTTTAGAGGATATGGTTTATCTAAGTCAATAATAATATTCAAAATCAACAATTGATTCAGGTTTTTAGGTAGGCAGGTATTTTAATAACTGTATTCTACCTTATATTTTGCTACACGTTTATAATTGGTGTTCTAATTTATAAAGTTTTAAGATTAATCTTTGTACAGAGATTTGCCGTACATTTGGCTTTATTAAACAAGCGAATAAATGAGTACTACAAAATCAAAATCAGCAGCCACCAAGGCTGTGACACACAACAAAAAGGTTCAAGCTACTACTGTTTCAAATAAGTCCGCTTTTGCTACTCAAAAATCGTATGCCCGATTTGACGCTCGTCTTCCGCAGGAAGTGAAAGATTTATTTGAAAGAGCGGCTAGTATAAAAGGTTTCAAATCCCTTTCAGAGTTTGTTATTTATTACACTTCAGAAGCTGCTCATATAATAATAGAAAAGCATAATCAAATACTTGCATCTGAAAGAGATAAAAATATTTTCTTTGATGCGTTGGTAAATGCTCCTAAACCAAATAAGACTTTGTCGGATGCAGCTAAACGTTATAAAGTTCAAGTGGCTGCTCAATGACATACATCACGTTTCACCTTTCATCCAGCCATAATAAATCAGTATTCTCCTGTGGCAAACCGATGCTCGATGATTATATCCGCAAACTGGCAAGTCAGGATATGAAAAAAAAAGTTGCAGCCTGTTTTGTATTGTCCGATGAAAGTAAAACCGTAAAAGGGTATTATACGCTTTCCAGTGACGCTATTATTCGTTCAGCCATACCTGATGAGGTAATTCAAAAACTAAAACTTCCATATTACAGTAACATGCCTGTGTTTCTACTTGGAAGGTTGGCAATAGATGAACAATTTAGCGGTAAGGGTTTAGGGGCTGATTTACTTATTGACGCTTTGAAAAGGTGTTTTGATATTGCTTCCTCCTCAGTGGCAGCAATGGCTGTGATAGTAGATCCATTGGATAAAGAAGCAGAAAGTTTTTACATAAAATATGGCTTTATCTCTTTACCAGACAGCAAGCGAATGTTTCTTGCAATGAGTACTATTGGGAAGTTGTTTAAGTAAGTTAAAATGGCTTACTGAAATATATTTAGGTTACCAAACTTGAAAGAATTTCTAAGAAAAGTTGATATATGTTTTATGGATTTACAAATGCTGCAGTTCTTTCTAACCCAAATTAGTTCAGAAAGTTTGTTAAACAATTGAATAGCATTATTTGATTTTAGCTAATGCTTACCGGAGTATAAAGTGCTGTACACTGATACGGTAAAATATTATTTGGTAAATATCCCCGGCCTCACCGCCGTATTTTTTATACTGTACTTATCCGTCACCGCCACTTCCAAACCCCAATCAAATAAGGATTCATATTTTTCAGTTTTTGTCATGTCCATGGCAGGGCAATCGCTGTTGCCAACGCCCCAACTCCAGGGCAGCCAGCCAATACTTTTTTGCTGGCAATATTGCATGATAAATTTGTAAGGGATGCAGCATTTACATTTTACTTCCATGGGTGCAAACTCTGCTATCAGCAGGTTAATGTTAAGTTGAATAGATTGGTCAATAGCTGTGCTGATGCGGTCTTCCGTGATACCACTGTCCCAGATATGCCAGGCAAAAATAACGTTGTGTAAAGGGTCTGCGGCTAGCAAAGCCTTGCCATTGGTGAGCAGATAACTTTCATTTCGGCCCCAGTTGGCAGCATCAATAATAAGCGGCACACGAATGCCTGCACTACGCATTTTTTTTATCAGCCTGCTGTAAGTGGCAGCAAAGTTTTGTTGCGATACCGTATCTGTTCCTGCTTCGTTGGCGATGTTGAGCAACAGGTATTTTTCGTATTTTTTTATTACGGCTACCACATCCTTTTGCAGCCAAAAATCTACGCAGTCATCCAGCTTATTCCATTGCCCCGTAGCATCATGCAGCTCTATAATGGGCAGCATTTTATTCTTTATACAATTGCCCAATATGGTGTCTAGCTGTTTACCTCCGCCGCCCCGTTTCATCCACATAATGCGAACACAGTTAGCCCCGGTTTTGGCAATTTCCGGAAATGATTTTTCACCTGTTCGATCGGTTACCACATTCATTTTATTGACACCCCGTAGAATAACTTTTTCGCCATTGGGAGCATATAAAAAACGGCCATCCACATAGCAGGTTTTTCTCAGGCCTTTATTATCGGGTAATAAAAAAGAGAAGCTTGTCAGCAGGCAGCCGCAAGTCATCAAAAAAAATAATATCAGTTTCATATCTTATTTTTTAAATTCAATTTCGTAATACATCGTCTTATAAATTTTACTGTCAATATAAACAGTGTTTTTCGTTACGGCAATTGTTTCGCCTGTTCTGTTGCCACTGTGGTCGAGCACATATACCGTTGGTGATTTACCCTTCTTTCTTTTAATATTGAGTGTTACCTCAACAGGCTCCAACAGTATGGGTGCTGTGCCCAATTGTAGTAATTTGCTTTGCGTATCATTATACTGCATGCCAGTATTCTCTGCACGTGCCATCACCGTGACCAGTATTTTTTTTGCAGTTGCGAGCGGCGTTTTTTGCTGCAGGCTTGTTACCAATATCACTGCAAAATCGTTGGTAGTTTGCAGGCTTATTTCACCGAGCTGGAAGATACGGCTATCTATAAAACCAACGATGCCTTTAGTACACGGTGCATTGATGGTAAAGCACCCTTTGCCACTGTAGTTCCATACCAATTGCCCGGTTACGGATGTAATTATTTTGCCAACGCTATCTATAAAACGGTGGTAATTATCCAGGCGTTTTTCAGACGCCGGATTATTAAAGCTCAGGGTTGTTTTACCCACTGCAAGTAACTGTGCAGGAACTTCCGCATCAAACTGTTTTACGTCTGCCTGTTGGGTGGTTTTATCGGTTATGTTTACTATGCCCCGTTTCAAATCGTTGGTATCAATATTTCGGTTTAAGATGGTTTCGCCTTCTTTAATATCATTGTTATAAATCATACTGGCTAGCGCCGGGTATAACGCCAACTGGGTGGGCGAGGTTACATTGTACACACCATGGCTTTGTATGGTGGGTGTAAAATGATCATAATCCATAGCAAAAGCATACGATGCATCCCAACCCTGCAAGCCCATGCCATAAGCTGCAATAATGGGCGAACTTTCTGCCGTCCATTGGTTCGGTATTAATGCCATCCATTCAGAAATTTGAAAAGGCCGATCGGCTACTTGCTGAAAACCGGTACTCAATAAACCCGACCCCGGCATAGCTACCATGGCCTCATTATCTACTTTACCGGTAGTCAACTGATGACCTGTGCCGCCGCCGGAATAATTATGCCGGTCAATTACACCAGCATTGTAATCGGCAAAGAGATTGTAAAAATGTGCAATGCCTGATCCTGCCTGCCAGCAACTACCAACTATCACACCTTTGTACCCGGTTGCACGGATAGCCGCTGTAAAACGCTGGTAAAAATGAAGCTGGGCTTCATACAAAAATGTTGCCCGGTCGGCTACATCTAAAGGTAGTGGTTTGCCTTTTTTTTGCGCCTGCTCTGTTTCATAACTAAAATAACCGTGATTGGGTTTAGGATAAATATTATTTTGTTCCAATGATTCCCCTGCGGGCAAGCCTTGCTGTTTCCAGGCGGCCATTAAATTTTCCTGCGTACCATATTTTTTTCTCAGCCAGTCGCTAAATTGCCGGCACAATAATTTTCTATACGTGGGGGTTTGTTTTAACGTTTCTTCTATGGCACCCCAAAAAATATTGTCTTCATTTTGCAGTTCAATAAAATTGAGTGCAGGGTCATCGGCATAACGCAAACCGGTTTGGGGATTAATGTGATTGAGCATGTTAACCGTAAGCTCAATATTAAGGGCTTGCAGATCTTCGGCGAAATTTACAATCCCCGCCGTGCTGCCGTTTAAATGCGACCAGGGGAATTTTGTACCGGCCACTTCCCGGTAAGCCAGTACCCTCGAAGAGTCTGCAGCTAACAAGCGATGCCCATAAATATGCGACCAGCTATAGTAGATACCGGCGTTGCGCAATTCGTTGCAGAAAAAATCAAAGTTTTTCCATTTTGCGTTGGTGAGTTGTGTGGAATGTATGCCATCGGTAGCCTCCCAGGTAAACTTGTGAAACCTTACTGCATTGATACCATAACCGGCCATAAAATTTGTCCAGCGGGTAGCTTCTTCCTCCTTTACAAACGGACAATTGCTTGCAATATTGACTCCCCAGAATTTCGTTTTAGTGCCATCTTCAAATACAAAATCTTTTCCCCGGTATTGCAAAAAACCATGCCTGCCAGCGGGCTTATCCAGCCATTGGCTCATGTTGATGGCACTGGTTGTTTTGTTGATGCCAGGCTTAAAGGCAAACCAGTGCTGGTTGTGTTGCGAATAACTTTCTTCGAAACAAATTAACAGCAACCATAACGAAACAATTTTCATCTGTAATTTTTTTAAATAAAAGGAGGTTTTATTTCTATTGATCAACGTGAACCTTGTACACTCCGCTACCTACAGACAGCACAGCGTATCCATCCTGGTGCCTTACTGTAGAAATACCAACCGCTGCCAGGTTACCATTTCCATTCACAGTAATCGCATCCTGCTCACTTGCCTTCACCCAAATTTCTGCCGTAGTATTTACCGGAATATTGACCCGGAATTCAAAACTGCTGTCTGTTTTTTTCCAGTCGCTTTCAATAAGGCCATACATACTTTGATAAGATCCCTTTGCCCAGGTAAGTTCAGCAGGTTGTGGTTTGATGATGATTTTTTTAAACCCGGGTGCAGCAGCGTTTATCCCTAACAGTGATTTATAAAACCATTCCTCAATAGAACCAAACATGGGATGATTGTAAGACGCAGAAGAAGGCTTTTCCCAACTCTCCCAAAGCGTGGTGGCATCATTGGCCAGCATGTAACCCCAGCCTGGAAAATCACGTTGATTGGCTATCCGATAAGCCAGTTCATTTTTATCTTTTTCCCGCAATACATCAAACAGCATCATGGTAGAAAAAATACCCGTTGATACATGCCAGTTATGTCTTTCAAATTCACTTAATAATACCTCAAAGGTTTTTTCTTTTTCCGGGGAAATATTGTACCATAAGGCGAAAATTTGTGCGGCCTGTGTGGCGTTGTCAAAGCGACCAGTATTGGGTATTAAATATTTTCGCACAATGGCTGTTCGGATGCGGTTGGCCAATGCTGCATATTGAATGGAATCGGATTTCTTGTTGAGGATACCGGCAAATTCGGTGGCCAATATTGCATGATGATAATAGAAACAAGCAGCGGAAAAAGCTTCTGCCCTAGGGTCAATTGCTTCATGATCGCCAATATCCCAGTGGTACAAACCCTGTTTAGCATTGGCTTGCAGAAAATCGAGTTGCTTTTTAAAAGCCGGGTACTGCTGCTCAATGATTTGTTTATCGCCATAATAATCGTACAGTTTTTTTTGTACAAAGCTAAAAGCGAGTTGCCATCCCAACGGTCCGGATTGGCCGCCATATCCCCGGTCGGCAATTCCTGTGTAAGGTGCTATTTCAGTAATAGCGCCATCGGGCTGTTGGTCGTTGGCAAAATCCTGCACCGTTTTCCGGTAAAAATTAGCCATATTGTAATTGTGGATATATGCACCAGCCGTGGCAGCAATATCTGCACCATAACCCATTTTTTCTCTGCCCGGACAATCAGATTGTACGCTAAAAATATTACTCAAAAAAGTCCACTGGATGTTGTCGTGGAGTGTATTAAACATCTCGTTGGAGCAGGCAAAATTACCTTGCTGCTGCACATCGCTGTTCATCCGCAATCCTGCTATATCTTGTAAGGTTGGTTTGCCGGGCCATCCGGTAATTTCTACATACCTGAATGCATGAAAAGTAAAGCGGGGATGCCACTCCTCCACCCCTTTTCCTTTTAAAATATATACATCTTTTTGCCAGGCAGTTTTTGGTGCACCGGGGCCGCCGCTCATATTCCACATCTCTTTTATATGACCTGCTGTAGTGGTTATCCAGTTAAGGGCGCCATTGGGATGAATAATTTCGGCAAAGCGCAGAGAAACCGCAGTGCCAGCCGGACCGCTTACTTTTATCCGGGCAACGCCTGCAAAATTTTGCCCCATATCTACTATAAAAGTATCCTTACCTACTTCGTTGATACTTACTGGTTGCACCTGTTTTGTAATGCGAACGGGTGGTTGCATTTGAGCGTTCAATACGCCATCCGGACCTGTGGTAATGACTGCATTTTTCCAGCCACCCGTTGCCGTAAAACTTTTTTCCAAGCGGGCATCGTATTCTTCTCCTAAAAAAACATTGTTGCGGATAACGGGGCCGGGTGCACACTGCCAGCTTTCATCAGTGGCAATGGTTTCAACTGTACCATCCGTATAGGTAATTAGTGCCTGTGCCTTTACACAGGGCCTGCCCGTTTGCTGCACATTGCGCAAATTATACTGACCAAACAGCCGTAATGGCAAGGGATTGTACCAGCCATTACCCAACATAATACCAATGGTGTTTGTTGAATTTTTAGTCAATAAATTGGTTACATCATAGGTTGAATACAACACTTCTTTTCGGTAAGCCGTAAAGCCGGGATTTAAAAAATCTTCTCCCACTTTTTTATTGTTGATGTAAACCTCAGCATAGCCAAGGCCAGAAATATACAATCGTGCGCTTGCAATTTTTTTACGGATGTTGATTTGTTTTCTAAACAAAGGCATAGGATCTTCCTGATAAAAATCTTCGTCTCTTTCAAATTGCTTACTGCCATCACCAATCCATTTTGCCTGCCAGTCGCTTGCCTGCAATGCCGCAGTTTCAAAACTGGCAATCGTACTCCACGCAGAAGCAATGCCATTTTTATCATATACTTTTACCCGCCAGTAATATTTGGTGAACGCTTTTAATGGCTGGCCGTTGTATTCAATGTGAATATTTTCTGTTGAAATAATTTTACCTGTTTGCCAACAATTTCCTTTTAATAACTTGCTGTCTTTTTCATTATCACTCACTAAAATTTCATACGCTGTTTGAAACTCGTTTCGCTCTGTACTGGTAAACTTCCAGCTAAGGCGTGGCTTTGCCATATCAATACCCAAGGGGTTTTCAAGATATTCGCAGGTAAGGTGTATGGGTTGTAATGCAGTTGTAGCAAAGCTATTATTCACAAGAAGAAAAATAAAACATCCTCCAAAAAGCAATTTTTTCATCAGTATATTTATTTATAAAAAATTTAGTGTGTTCATTATTGCACAATATAACTTGCCAACGTGTAAACATGCTCGTTATACAGCGCTTAGAAAGTTTCCGTGGCAGGCAAAAAAATAAATGCGTTCGTGATTCAGGTGCTTTCCCATATTTAAAAAAGAGGAAGTACTGAAGTTTAAAAAAGCCTGCTATTATAAATTGTACATCGCCAGCAATTCTAAAATTAGCTCCGGAATAAAATAGCGATGATTATCTATAGCTTCGGCAGCACCCACGGTTTTCTATATACTGGTGTTATCAATGCATTTGCCGCTGCATTGTCGCCAAAATTGTTGGCGGCTTCATTCCATAACAACCTCGATTGGGTGCGTAAAGCAATATTACCCATGTGTGCATATAGCGCCACAAGCCTTCCATTTTCAATAGTACAGGCAGGATCTTTTCTGGATTTAATGCAAGCTAAAAAATCCTTCATGTGATCTTCATGCGAATCAACACCTGTTCTTTTCTCCACCGAAGCAGCCTTAAACTTTT
>Ga0163154_10002404_pt1 | contig 27441 bp, 15 predicted proteins | sample OliLakLV19MP9P1_FD_148649 | JGI IMG/M metagenome (GOLD analysis project Ga0163154, IMG submission 148649) | Freshwater microbial mat bacterial communities from Lake Vanda, McMurdo Dry Valleys, Antarctica - Oligotrophic Lake LV.19.MP9.P1 | ecosystem: Environmental > Aquatic > Freshwater > Lake >... | reverse complement strand
CCCCCACACCGCCGCTCACGGCCTTTCCCAGGTCGTGCGTGAGGCGCACGGAGTCTGGAAGTGTGAACCCTTGCAGGCGAGGACTCTGGCGAGTCTGCGTGAGTTCGCCGACCTCATCGGCGTCATGGCCCCACATGACGATCTCGGCGTGCCCGGTCGCATCGCGCTCGATCGACTTTGTCTTCCGTGGGCCAGTTGCGCGCGGCGGCGGCGGCGGGGGTGCCAGGATCGCGGCGCACACGAGGCCCATCTGCCCTGTTCCCAAAATGACCACTCGCCGGCGGAGGGTGTGGGCATCGGGCGGTGCAGCGCGGCCGGGCGGGCGGGAAGGAACGGAGGGCATGATCCCATTGTACGGTGATTGGCACGCCGCAAGTGAGACGGAGCGGTCGGGCCGGGGCGGCAAAGCGATGAATGCCGTCTCCTTTCATCACCTCATCACACCCTCACGTCATCACCTCATCATTCTTACTTCCCTGGCTCGGGCTGCTTGTCCATCATGCTGTCGAGCATGGTCCCGATCAGCGCCGTGGTCTCGGCGTTCTGCGCGCCGCCGCCGGTGCCCGTGCTTCCCCCGGTCACCAGCACGCGCGGCGTGATCTGGATGTTCCGCTCCCCAACGATCTTGAGCAGTTCTAACAGCGCGGCGTTGCCACGACCGATTTGCATTGCGATCGACTGGTACGCCTTGGCCTGTGCCTCGGCCCGCACGGAGGTCGCCTGGGCCTCGGCCTGCGCCGCGATCAGCGTCTTCTCCTTGTCCTGCTCGGCGATCTTCACGTCGTAGGAAGCCGTCGCGAGGCGCTTTTCCTCCTCGGCCTCCTGGGTGATGCGGGAGAGTTCCTTCTGCTGCTGCGCGGCGAGTTGCTGCTCCTTGAGCGTCATCTGCTCCTGCTTGGCGATCTCGCGATCACGCTGCGTCTTGAGGAGGTTCCCGAGCGTCTCCTCGTCGCCCACTTCGCCGATATCCACCGCCTCGATGGAGACGCCGTAGGGTGTCATCGCGCCGGCGAGTTTGGTGAGCGCCGTCTCTCCCTGGCGGGAGCGCTGCTGCGTGTAGTCGAGCGCCCGCACGTCCTGCGCGCTATCGCGGAAGATCGCCCGCACTCGGCTGGTCAGAAGGTCCTGCAAGCGGTCGTTGTCCCCGCCCATGAGCGCCACCACCTTGGACGCGTCGACGGGCTTGATGAAGTAGACCACCCGCACATCCACCGGGAAGGTGAAGCCGTCAAGGCTCTTGACCGTGATTGCGCCGAGCGGCCCCTCCCCGCCGGTCTTCCGCTCGGTCGCGGTGTAGTGCGCGACGCGCGTCTCGGTGCTCACGACATAGGCCTTGATCGCCTCGGGGTTGATCGGGTACTTGCCGGGGGGGAGCGCACCGCGGATCACGCCGCGCTCCCCCGGCGCCGCGAGCATCAGCGGGCCGGTCTCGGCGGGGCCCTCGATCGTCACCGAGGGCGGCTGGCCGAAGTTGGACTTGAGCACTGCGACTGTTCCCGCTTCCACATCCAGTTGCTTGACCATCAGCACCTTGTAGAGTTCGGTGTTCAGGCGATACTTGCCGGGGGTGAGCACCGACGCCTGTGTGCCCTTCTGCCCGCCGCCGGTGGTCAGAAAGTACCTCGCATCGAGCATCTTCTGGAACGTCTCGGGCTTCCACTCGTCGGCGATGACCTGCCCCTCGGCGAGCGGCCTGCCGTCCTTGACCTCAAGCACGCCGACCATGCCGGTGGGCACCTCGGTCAGCGGCACGCTCTCAACGTCGTACGCGACCGGGAAGTACCCAAGGTGCCAGCCCGGCGCAAGCACATCCGCCTGCACACCGCTCTGCCCGTCCACGGCGATGAACGCGCCCTCCTTCAGTTGCGAGGCACCGATGTTCTTGTACATGATGCCGACCTCGCCGGAACTCACATACCGCACCGAAGCGCCCATGAACGCGAGCGTCAGCACCGCCAGAGCGAGGGCCGCGGCCACGCCCTTGGTCGCGCGTCCCGGCAGCCTGAAACCCGCTACGAGCACGAAGGCAGCCAGAAACATCCCGAGGATGAGAACGATCAAGGAAAGCATGCCAGTCCCCTTTTGGGCCAAAGGCCCTGCGAGCCACGAGGCCGGTCGGGCACACCCGAACCAGGCACAGACTACCGCAATTCCGAAAGTGTGTGCGTCATTTGCAGTCTTGTTGGGAACCGGCCCTCGGGCCATTTCCCGCGTTCGGAACGGCCCATGTGAAGATTCCGTGAGGATCCGCGGGGCTATCGCGGGGCATCGACGTTGGATGTCAGGAAGGCATCCACCTGCGCCCAGTATTGCGGCAGCGCCGCCAGCACCGAGTTGTGCGAGCCGCTCAGGTCCACCAGGCGTGCGCCCGGAGTGAGCGCGGCCAGTCTCGCGCCGTGCGAATACGGCACGATCTCATCGTGCGTCGAGTGCAGGATCAGCACGGGCCTGCCCAGTGTGGGCAACACCTTGTCCGTACGGAAGGGATGCCTGACAAAGAAGCCGGGGACCAGGTACCGCGCGGCCATCGCGTTGACGCTCAGGAACGGCGACTCGAGCACGAACGCCGCGGGCGGTCGGCGCACAGCGAGTTGAGCGGCGACCGCGCTGCCCAGCGACCTCCCGTGGTAAACCAGTTTGGTGCTGTCGATCTCCGGTCGCGCGACCAGCAAGGCGTGGAACGCGAGCATGTCCGCGGTCAGCGCATCCTGCGAGGGCACTCCGCCGCTGCGTCCATAGCCACGATACTCGGGCACCAGCACGGCGTACCCGCGTTCGCGATACCAGTCGGCGTAGTCGCCGATGTGATCGATCAGTTCGCCGTTGCCGTGGAAGATGATCGCGCACGGCGGGGGCTTGGGAACCCCAGCACGCGCGGGGTAGTACCACGCCTCGACCGTCGAGCCGTCCGGCGCGTCGATCCACCAACGCTCGACCGAGCGCGGGATGCCCGCATCGGGGATGGGTGCGCCCGCGAGTTCGCGCGGGAAGATCATGCTGGTCTGAAGAAGGGAAAGCACAAGGCACCAGAGGAGATAGGAGGCGAGCGCGATGCGGGCGACGCTCCAGAGCAGACGGTGCCGGGAGCGAGCGGGGATGGTTGGAGTCACGGTGCCCACATCCGGTCACTGAGTGAAGAGAGCAAGAAAGGGGGGCCGATGGAGTTGCCTTCGGCGCTACCCGTCGCCTGCGCTCCGGGCTCTGACTTCGCTCCTTATCCCACCGTCGCGGCCTGCCGGCCCAGCGCAAGGCTGCCAGCGCGCTTTGTCACGGGCGCTTCGATCGCGCCCTGCTCGATGAGCCGGGCCTCCTCCTCGCTGAACGCCTCGCCGAACCTGAACAGCCGGAACGAGTTGCCGATCACCACCACATCGCCGACAACGTGGTAGAACGCCGCGGCCACCAGCGCGCCCGAGCCGAATGCGATCGAAAGTTGCCCCGTCGCCGCCAGCACCAGACCGACGAGGGCCACGAGGATCGACGCGGCGATGTTCTGCGCGATGATCGCGCGCGTCCGGCGCGCCAACTCGATCAGGAATGGGATGCGCGAGAGGTCGTCGGTCATCAGCGCCACGCCCGCCGAGTTGGCCGCGATGTCCGACCCGCCCAGGCCCATGGCCACGCCCACATCCGCCGCGGCCAGCGAGGGCCCGTCGTTGATGCCGTCGCCGACCATCATCACCCGCCGCCCGTCCTTGACAAGGCCGCGAATCAGGTCGTGCTTCTCCTCGGGCAGGCACTCGGCCTCGATGTTGTCAACGCCGACGATCCGACCCACGCGCTCGGCGACGCTGATGCGGTCGCCGGTAAGGATGTCCACCCGCCGCACGCCCAGTTCTCGCAAGCGCGAGACGACGTTCTTGGTGTTGGCCCGGACTTTGTCTTCGAGTCCCACCACGCCCAGGTAGCGCCCGTTGCGTACAACATGGACGCCCGTCATGCCCTCAATCCTCGGCTCGACGTCGGTGAGCGCACCTTTGATCTGCGGGAACAGTTCGATGAGCCACGAGGGCCGGCCGACGCACACCTCACCGCCGGCGGTGCGGGCGCGGATGCCCCGGCCGTGGATTTCCTCGAACTCGGTCGAGCCGTCGGGCGTGATGCGGGCGGCGTGTGCGGTCTGCAAGATCGAACGAGCCAGCGGGTGGTTGGAGTGCTGCTCGCCGTCCGCCGCTGCCTGGAGAAGGTCCGCGCCCTCGACACCCTCGGCGGGAACGAGTTTCGAGACTGAGAAACGACCGGTGGTCAGGGTGCCGGTCTTGTCGAGCACCACGGTATCAATCGCCGCGGCCTCTTCCAGATAGTTCGTTCGCTTGATGAGGATGCCCAGGCGCGCGGCGGCGGCGAACGCCGCGACAAGCGCGAGCGGGCTGGAAAGGAGGAGCGCCGACGGGCACGCGACCACCAGCACGGTGATGGCACGCTCCAAGTCCTTGGTCATGTACCACACGATGAACGCGAGGCCCAGCGTGACCGGCACAAAGAACGATGCGACCTGCTCGATCATCAGTTGGCGCGGCGTGCGGCTGGCCTCCGCCTCGCGGATAAGTTGCGTGACCTTGCCGATCGTCGAGTCCTCGCCGATCTGGGTGGCGCGGAGTTCGATGACGCTGGAGATGTTCGTGGTGCCCGCGTAGACGGGCTCGCCGGGGGCGACCTCGTGCGGGATCGCCTCACCCGTGAGCGACGCCTGGTTGATCGCCGAGCGGCCGATGACCACCGTGCCGTCGACCGGCAGGTTCTCGCCGGGGCGCACGCGTATCACGTCGCCGACCTTCACCTCCGTCAGCGAAACCTCCTGTTCGGCACCGTCGCGGATTACGCGGGCGGTGTCCGGAGTGAGGCCGACAAGGTCCTCGATGGCTTTTTGAGCGCCCCATGCACGCTGGCGGACAAACTGGTCGGCGACGAGCAGGATGAGCGCCAAGAAGCCCGCCGCGACATACGCCCCGGTCGCCAGCGACCCGAGGATCGCCAGCGCGCACAGCGACGATGTTGAGGCCCGGCCCCGCCGGAGTTCCCCGATCGCGGAGATGAACAGAGGCATACCCAGCATGATCGCACCGACGATGGCCGGGAGTTCGGCAACCTGCACCGAGATCGCGGTCGAGAACAGCCAGCGCGCCAGCACCGTGCAGAGCACCAGCACCCCGCCGACGAGGTACAGGAGCATGTACCGCTCGAGTTTGACGTTGTGGTGGGAGCAGCAGGCCATGCCCGCCGCGTCTCCCCCCCCACCACCATGACCGTGATCGTGCGAGCGCGTGTGCGACTTTGTGGGGAGGTCCGATGCGGCACCATGGGCGTGGTTGTGCGCGACGCTCATTGCGATCTCCGAGTTCGTTTGACCGATTCGCCGAAGGCCGGAAGGGCCGTCCGGGCGGGCGAGAGTCCAAAGGGAGCAAAGCCAAGGGGGCGATCTTAGCCCCCGGGTCTTCCCCAACCCCTATCCAGAGCATCGGCGCACTGCCGCTTCGATGGTGAATACGAGCCCCGGAAGGAGGCGGTTCGGGGATTTCGATTCGCCCTACCCCCAACCTACGCGTCGCACCCGGCAAACCACGCGCCCAGGAATGCGAAGATATCCGGCACGTTGGTCGTGCCGTCCAAGTCGATGTCCGCAGCGGGCTCTGTGGCGAACCACGCCGCGAGGAATGCGAAGATGTCCGGCACGCCCGGCAAGCCGTCTCCGTCAAAGTCCGCGAGGCAGCATGCGGAATCCCGGACCGTCAACTGCACCCCCCACCGGATGAGCGTGCCCTTGTCGCCCGTGCGTTCATCGTTAACCGTCAGCATCCAGGGTCCGCCCGGGGCTTCCGGGAGGAGGTCAGACAAGGAGGCGGATGCAGGGCCGGAACCATTCCAGGCACCAGTGGGCCGGTATGCACCCGGAGGAGCTGCTGAGGTCGCTCCCGCTACCGCCGCGGCCGACCACAGGTCGGATGCGGCTGCATCGGAGAAGACATACCTTCCCTCAAAGTTGGAGGAGTCGCCATCGCCGGCTCCCTCGCGTCCCGGCCGCACAAAGAGCGGAACGGTGGTGACGCCGTTGGAAATGGAAACGGAGACATCTCCGATGAATGGGTGTGTGAGTTCCACCCACACGACGACGCCGGCGGTCTGCCCGACGATGCCCGGATCGCTCATGGCGCGGGACAAACCCGAGGGCATGTTGTCGGGGATCAGCGCCGGAGCGTTGTCGATCAGGGAAAGCCGCAGGCCGCACGGGCGCTCGCAGGCATCGATCCCGCCGCTGTCATCCGCATCCAGTGATGGGCTGAGGGCGAGATCAATCTCGTCCGGGACCGTGTTGTTGTCGCAGTCGATTGCGGTCAGAGCGTGAAACACCGCACCGACGAGGTTCGGGCGCGGCCCGATGCTCTGGCTCGCCGGGGCGGCAGTGCTGCCCTGCTGGGGAATCCCGGTCGCGCGGAGTGCCGCGCGCAGTTCAAGCGGGGTCAGCGGAACGCCCCGCAGCGAAAGGTGCAGGGACTGCAACTGTGCGGCCGCGCCGGCGACGATCGCCGTCGCGCTCGAAGTGCCCGAGAAGGAGGATGTGTACAGCACGTTCGCCCCTTCGGCGTTGTACAACTGGCCATACCCGAGGGTGGTGACAATCGCAGCCCAGGACTGCGCATCCACCGCGCCGCCGTAGTTCGACGACAGCGACCTCGTCCGGTCATCGGCGAGATAAGGAGGCGGCAGACCGCCGCCGACGATGACCGCCCCGGAGTCGTTGGTGGGAAGGAACGGCCAATGTCCGCCGTTGCCGGTTGAGTACACAGCGTCATCGAGGTTCTGGCTGCCGTTGCCCGCCGCTTCGATGACTGTCACGCCGTTGCCCGTTGCCGTCACCACCGCGTTGTACCACGCCAGAACCCAGTCGCACGGGACCAGGCCGAGTTGCGAAGAGCCTCCCGGCCAGTTCGGTCCCTGCACCTGCTGCTCCAGCGCGAGGACATCGCCGGGCGCGAGGGTGGTGAGCGCCGTTGTGATGGCGCTGCCGATGTTCCAGATGTTGTTGACGACCGCCGGCACCACATGGCCGGTCGCGCTTGCACACATCCCGGTGGTCCCCGCCCCGTCCGCACGCGCCAGCATGACGCCGAGCACCGCCGTGCCGTGGTTGGTGTTGTTGAAGGGGTCGTTCCCCGCCGGGCCAAGGCGAATCACCGTGGGCAGGTCGACGTGGTTGAGGTTCCACGAATACTCGATGTCGCAGATGCGCACGTTCTCGCCGCGACCGCCGGGCCACTGCCAGAGCGCGCTGGATCCGTGACCCTGCGCGGCGTCAAGCAGATAGCCCTGGCCCGCGGTGAAGTCCGGGGCGGTCGGTGCGGCGACCGGGCGCGGCACCAAGCCGACATGCTGCACTTCGTCGTGTTTCGCGAGGGCAGTCCGGGCATCGTCTCGGGCGGTCGCGTCCGGCAGCGTCAGGAAAAACTCGGTGTTGTGGTCGGGCGTCGGGCGACCGAGGTTCTTCGTCGCCGTCGCACGCAACTCATCGAGCCGGGCCTCGGGCACATCGTGAACGCGCGACCACGCCCCCCCCACTTCACCCATTGCGGCACGATCTGTCAGTGACCTGCCGTCGGCGGCCAGTCGCACCGGGAGATCGTCGCGGAACTTGACGTACAGGATTCGCGGCTCGAAGGCAGCCGACTGGGCCACCGCTGCCCGCGCGAGTGGTTCGGCCGCTTGCGCACCAACGGGCGGGGTGGCGACAAGGCTTGCGATGAGAAAAATGATGCCAAGCCTGAAATCGGAAGCGACGGAGCGACGCAGCGACGCAGGGGGAAAGGATTTCGGATTGCGGATCGCGGATTTCAACTCATCACCCTCTTCACCACCTCACCACCTCACCACCCACTACCCACTACCCACTACCTACCGCTTCCCGCTTCCGAAGAACGCCCTCTCTGACGGTCGGGCTGCTTGTTCCCCAGTCACCGCATTCTCCCCTCACCCTATACTGTGCCCCCCGTCGGCCCGGATGCAAGCGATGCCGGATCGCCGGGCCATACCCCCTACCAGAGACCGCGTACAGGAGATCGTTCCGTGGCCGACACCGCTTCAGGTAACCAGTTCGATGTCATCGTGATTGGTGGCGGCCCTGCGGGGTATGTCGGGGCGATCCGGGCTGCACAACTTGGATACAAGGTCGCCTGCGTGGAGCGGGCCAAACTCGGCGGGGTGTGCCTGAACTGGGGCTGCATCCCTTCCAAGAGCCTTCTGGCCAACGCCGAACTGGTCGAGAAGATCAAAAGAAAGGAAGACCAGGCATTTTGGGGGATCAAGATCGGCGGGGACGGGGCCGTGGGGCTGGACTGGGACCGCATCATCGGTCGCTCACGCGAGGTCGCGGGCAAACTCAACAAGGGCATCGAGTTCCTGTTCAAGAAGAACAAGATCACCCACTTCGTCGGCAACGCGAAGATCGTGAAGGCGGAGGGCGGGGGAGGAAAAGCCAAGGTGAGCGTCGAGGTGCAGGAGTGCGAGGTCAAGGAGGAACTGACGAGCGCGCCCGCCAAGCCCGGCAAAACCACCCAGACCATCACCGCCGAGCACTGCATCGTCGCGACCGGCTCGGTGGCACGCGACCTGCCGTTCGCCCGGTTTGATGGCGACCGCGTCTGGGGCGCGCGCGAGGCGATGTTCAACAAGCAGCAGCCCAAGAAGTTAATCGTCGTTGGAGCGGGCGCGATCGGCCTCGAGTTTGCGTACTTCTATCACTCTCTGGGCACGGAAGTCACCGTTGTCGAGATGCTCGACCGCGTCCTGCCGGTCGAGGACCACGAGGTCTCCAAGGCTCTTGAAAAGATCTACACCAAGCACGGCATGAAGATCATGCTCTCCACGACCACCACCGCAGTCGAGAAGTCGGCGACGGGCGTGAAGGTCACTGTCGCGCCGTTCGTAAATGGCAAAGCCGACCAGTCCAAGAAGCAGACCCTCGAAGCCGACCGCGTGCTCCTGGCCATCGGCGTCGTCGGACGCACCGACGGCCTGTGCGATGAAAAACTCGGCCTGAAAGTCGATCGCGGCCACATCGTCACAGACTACAAGCCCGGCATCACCAAGGACGAGCCGATCGACTACAAGGCCAGCCTCCCCGGCGTGTACGCCGTGGGCGACGTCATCGGCCCGCCGTGGCTTGCGCACGTCGCCAGCGAGGAAGCCGTGCTGTGCGTCGAGCGCATCGCCTGGCGCGACAAGAAGATCAATCACGAGCCCATCGCCATCAACTACACCGTCATCCCCGGCTGCACCTACTGCATCCCGCAGGTCGCCAGCGTCGGCTTCACCGAGCAGAAACTCATCGCCGATGGCCTGGCCAAGGGCAAGGACTACGACGTAGGCAAGTACGCCTTCACCGCCCACGGCAAGGCGATCGCCGCGGCCCACACCGATGGCTTTGTGAAGATCATCCGCGGGCTGCCGCGCGGCGAGATTCTTGGGGCGCACATCATCGGCGACCAGGCGACGGAGTTGATCGCTGAGATGACGCTGGCGCGAAGGCTGGAAGCGACGACCGAGGAACTGATCTGCACCATCCACGCCCACCCGACAATGCACGAGGCGATGCATGAGGCTGCTCTGGCGTCCGAGGGTCGCGTCATTCACGGATAAACCCACGGAACGGATAAACCCACGGAACTTGCCTTGACCTTCCACCGATTCGGCTCATATTTGGTTCGCATACGGTCCCTCGCGGGTCCGGCCAACAGCGTAGTTTTCTAAGCGCGCGGAGCCGGTGAGGAAAAAAACCTCCCGCATCCTCGCTGAAAGGCACCATGTTCCCACGCCTTCCGTCGTCGGTCTGGTTCTGGAGCGCGATTTTCAGCGTCCTGTCGGGAACGGGCACTGCGGCTTTCGGCCAAATCCAGTGGCGATCACCTGATGCGCCGCCGTTTGTCCCGGAGAAGGATGTTGCGGGCGCTCTCGGGAGATTGGCCGGAGAGGGCGTCCTGCACGTTGCAGTCCAACTGTCGAAGCGCCCAAGCGACGGGGATCGTGCGGCCTTAGCGGTCTCGGGCGTTCGTTTGGGGGCGCCGTTAGGTGATCGCTGCTTCTTCGCATCGATCGACGCTCGCATCCTCGATGGACGCGGGCGATCGGTCGGCACGCTTATTTCGGGCGTGCAGGCGATCGACCCCCGCTGGAAACTCCATCCAGCGTTCAGTGATGCCGACCAGAGCGCGTGGACGACCGTTGGATCCGCTCCGTCCGCCGGCGGCAAGGGCGAGCCCGTAGTCGCGCTGTATGTCCTGCTTCATGGAGATGTTCCCAATGACGCTCTGGCGAGCGCGACGGTGCAAAGGCACGGGGGGCTGGTGCGTGCCACCATCGGCACCATTAACGGCCTGGTGATTGAGATGCCCCGCGCTAGAGCCATCGCCCTCGCCGGCGAGGACTCGGTGCAGTGGATCGAGCCGGCTCTGCCCATGCTCTCCCCGACCAACGTGGAGAATCGCGCGTTGACGCACGCCAATCAGGCACAGGCCGCGCCCTACAACCTCAACGGAGCAGGGGTCACGGCGTTTGTATTCGACGGCGGGTCGGTCCGCACCACCCACCAGGACCTTGCGGGGCGCGCCATCGTGATCGATGGTTCCGGGCAGATCGATCACGCGACGCACGTCGCGGGCACGATCGCCGGCAGCGGAGCGGCGAGCGGAGGGAACAACCGCGGCATGGCTCCGGGAGCGTCGATCTTGTCCGCAGCGGTTTCAACCGCCGGCACGGGCTGGCTGTACACCAACCCGAGCGATATCGAGGCCGACTATACAAGCGCTTTCAGCCAGGGCGCGGATATCGCCAACAACTCGATCGGCACCAATGTCAACAACAACGGCTTTCCGTGCAGTTGGCACGGGGACTACGGGGTGACCGACAGCGTTATCGACGCCATTGTCCGCGGCAGCCAAGGCGTGTCGGGAGGCGTGCCCTACCGAATCGTCTGGGCGGCGGGCAACGAGCGCGGCGGTCGGTGCGACACCGGCGGCTTCCGTACGATCGGGCCGCCGGCGGGCGCGAAGAACCATCTTTCGATCGGAGCGGTGAACGCCAACGATGATTCGATGACCGGCTTCAGCGGCTGGGGACCCACCGACGATGGTCGCCTCAAGCCCGATTTTTGCGCGCCGGGATGTCAGAGCAGCGGCGACTTTGGTGTGACCAGTTGCAGCAGCGCGAGCAACAACGCCTACTCCGTCAACTGCGGCACCTCGATGGCCGCACCGACCGCGACGGGCATCTCGTCGCTCCTCTTGGAGGATTGGGCAAGGCTGCGGCCCGGCTCGCCCTGGCCGCGGAACTCGACGCTCAAGGTGCTGCTGGCACAGAGCGCAACGGACCTTGGCAATGTCGGTCCCGACTACAAGTTCGGGTACGGGTCGATCCGGGCGGACGCCGCGGTTGATCTGCTTCGCGCGGGCACGCCTGCCGAGGGCCAACTCGGCCAGGACTTCGTGGACTTCTACACCGTCACCGTCGCACCCGGCTCGCCGGCGCTGGTTCTTACTGCCGCGTGGGACGACGCTCCGGGCACGGCGAACGTGATCCCCTCGCTCATCAACGACCTCGACGTGCGGGTGTACAGCCCGACGGGCGCTCGCGCCTTCCCGTGGACACTCGCGCCGGCATCGCCCAACACACTCGCGACCCGCACGGTTGAGGACCATCTGAACAACATCGAGCAGGTCCGCGTCGACGCCCCGGCAGCGGGCGTCTGGACCGTTGAAATCCATGGGACCAACATCCCGCAAGGCCCGCAGCCCTACTCGATTGTCGCCTCCAACACCACATTCGCGTTCTCCGGATCGGTCAGTCTTTCCGCAGAGGTCGTCACGCTCGCGCCCGACTTCATCGACCCCGGCACGCCCACACCGACGGCGATCCAGGTCAGCATCCAGAACGACACGCTCGTCGCCGGATCGCCCGCGCTGCATTACCGCGTTGACGGCGGCGTGTACACCGCGATCACCATGACTCACGCCGGCGGCGGCCTGTACGAGGCCGTTCTTCCCGGTTTTGCGTGCGGAGATGCGCCCGAGTACTACTTCACCGTCAATGCCGTGCTGCTCGGCCAGGTCATCCTCCCCGACACGGGCACGACCGATCCGTACACGGCACAGGTCGGCGTGCCGATCATCACGTCCTTCGACATGGAGGCCCCGGCGGGCTGGGTCGGCGGCGTGACCGGCGACACGGCCCACCTTGGTCAGTGGGAGCGCGGCATCCCGCAGGCCACCGTCGCGCAGCCCGGAGCGGACCACACCGACCCGCCCGGCCAGAACTGCTGGGTCACCGGGCGCCAGGCGGGCGCGGACCAAAACTCCTTTGACGTCGATGGCGGGCGCACCACGCTCCTCTCGCCGGTCATCGACCTCTTGGGCGCCGATGCGTCCATGCGGCTCGGATACTGGCGCTGGTACTCGAACTCGGCGGGCAGCGCTCCCAACCTCGACACCTTCACCGTGGACATCTCCGCCAACGCGGGCGCGGCGTGGACAAGCGTCGAAATTGTCGGGCCCGCGGGTCCGGGCACCTCCGGCGGCTGGCTGTACCACGAGGTACGGATCACAGACTTCGTGCCGCTGACCGCAACGATGCAGTTGCGGTTCATCGCCTCTGACATCGGCTCGACCTCAACCATCGAGGCGGCGATCGACGACGTTTCAACGTACTCGGTCGAGTGCGATGATCTCTGCCCGGCGGACTTCGATCAGAGCGGCACCCGCGATGTCCCCGACATCTTCGCCTTCCTCTCGGCGTGGTTTGCGCAGGATGCGGCGGCGGACTTCGACGGCATGGGCGGCATCGGCGTACCCGACATCTTCGCGTTTCTTTCCGTCTGGTTCGCGGGTTGCTGACCTGACAACTCAGTGGCGGCGACGGCTGACTCGCCGCGAGTTGACCCCGTTGCACCAGATTCTTGGCGGTTGTGAATCACAGCCGCATGTGGCTGTCACAGCCGATACCCCACGTCGTGCGGTCATTCGCGCCTGATGGCAGGTTTGGGGATGCGGCACGCCCATTGCATGAGGACTCCCTCCAATGTGCGAGGAGGCCCTATGAGCATGCTTTTGAAGATCAGCCGACTATCAGTTGCCGCCGCGGCGTTCCTCTTTGTGGGTCTTTTCGCGCCCATCGCGTCTGGGAAGGCGAACTACGCCGAGTCGTTTGAAGGCGAAGTCCCCGACATCTTCGCGTTTCTGAACGCGTGGTTTGCGGGCTGCCCCGAGTGACGATAAGGCAACTGCGGAAACCCCACGGGGCCGGATCGCACGCGCGTTCCGGCCCTTTCTTGGCCAGCACCCGATGTCGCTACTGCCAAACCCTGCTCAACAGGCGATGGAGAGACCGTTCCGAGGCATCATCCGCCGCGATCCGCTGTTTCCATGCGCTCAGTCCCTCCTCGAGCATCGGGCCATCCCCGCGCAGGCGACCAAGGTATGCGAGCAGGAATCCGGAGTCCCGCGCAAGACGATCGCCGGCGCGACCGATCTCAATGCGGAGTTGCTCGGCGATCTTGACGGCGCGTGCATCACCCGGAACAAGCGTGATGTTGAACCTCGCTGCGGCAAGTTCGGGGTGCTCCTTGATGAGCGCGCGGAGATTGTTCGCGGCGGACAAGTACAGGCCCGCGCCCAACTGGGCGTGTACGCGCCCGACACCGCTGATCGGATCGGCGGGCATCGCGGACATCGCGCGGCTGAACCGGTCCTCCGCGTCGAAGAACCGTCCCTCGGCCAGGGCCTGCTGCCCCTCATGCATGTGCGCGGCGTACGACGCCTGATCCGCGCTGGGCGAGGCAGGCCGGAGCGAGTCGATCCGGACGTTGGCATCGCGAAGGATTTCGATCATCCGCTTGGTAACGAAGTCTTCGTCCTGCAATCCTGTCTTTTCCGGCGGGGCGATCAATCCCTCGGGGTCCAGCCCTGGGATGGCCATAGGCGTCTCGGGTCGCGGGGAAGGCCCGGGTGCGGGCTTCAGCGGCTTATCCGCCGCTCCGGGAGTGCGCTGGTCGCGTTCCGACCGATCGTCGCCCGGGCGCAGCGAGTCACGCAGGCGGTCGAGGTCGCGTCGCCAGGGCGCGGCGGGGTCGTCAATTTCAAGCGGGTCCGCACTGGCAGCGCGACTCCCACCCGCGTCACGCTCGGCATAACTCTCCCGGAACGCGTCGAGCACTCGGGTGTACGACTCGCTGCGGACCTTCGGCTGCACCGCCGTAACAGCCAGGTTGTTCGCCTTGGATGGGCTGTCCTCGCGCGCTTGACGCCCCATGCCCGCAAGTTCCAGTGGCGAGGGAAGCCCGGTGGCCGTCGCCTCGAGGCCCGAGAGTCCCATCGGCTTGGCACGGGGCCGCAGCGGCGGGGTTCCGTCTCCGGGCCGCGACGGCGTGGCCGAAGGGTCGCGGGGAGCCGAATCCGTTTGCTCGAGCGGGTACCACGTCACGCCCAGCAGCGGCGAGGCCGTGGCGGTGTACACGCCGTTCTCGTCAGCGCGATAGCCGACCAGCGTCGGTCGGACCGCCTGCGATGTCAGGAAGTCCGCGGTGCTGCGGAGCGAACTCGATGCGCTCGACCTCACCTGCGCCTGCGAGGACGCGAACGCCCGCGGCACGATCCCAACGCCGCCCGCCAGCGCGGACGGCAGCGCCTGCCCGGTTGAGACGGCAAACTGGTATTGGATTGCATCCGAGCCGCGGACCCCTGTGCCCGCGAACGCGGATTGGACGGAATCACGCCGGAAGGTGTACAACTCGTTCGAGCCCAGACGGCCGCCGAACTCGTCGCTGGCGCGATAGCCGACGTTGCCGTGGAAGGAGCGCCCGCCGCTCGCGTTTCCGGTGATGACCGCGTTGTTGAAGCGGATCGAGGCATCGAGATCGCGGACGCGCGTGTTCCTGCCACCGGAACCGACCTGCAGGTTGCGGTCGAGTGCCTGCCCATCGCCCAACGCGTTCTGGCCGAGGGCGGAACCGGTCACAGCAAGCACGGTCGTAACGGTCAGGGCGATTCGATTCCTGCGGTCCATAAAGCACCTCCGGAAGGTTCAAACTCTATTGCTTCTACCGACCCGACGCCAGGAGCGCTCGGAATCCGCGCTCGTTGCTGCGTCGCGAACCACCGGTGAAGGCTCCCGGGGCACCGGACAGAGACCTTCTGGGGTGTAAACTCCGGGCATGACGACGGGCGCTCCCTATTTCATCACCACCCCCATCTACTACGTCAACGACCGCCCGCACATCGGGCACTGCTACACCACGGTCGTGGCCGATGTCGCCGCGCGTTTCCAGCGGCTCATCGGGCGCGATGTCTTCTTCCTCACAGGGACCGATGAGCACGCCGACAAGGTCGTAACCTCGGCGGCTGAGCACGGCGTGAGCGCGCAGGAATGGGCCGACCGCAACGCGGGCGCATTCAAGGAGGCCTTCGCGTTCCTTGAATGCACCAACGACGACTTCATCCGAACCACCGAGACGCGCCACCGCGAGAAGGTCGCCGGGTACATACAGCGGTTGCAGAGCACCGGGGCCGTCTACAAGGGCGAGTTCACCGGCTGGTACGATGAGGGCCAGGAGGAGTATGTCACCGACACCGCGGCGAGGGAACACGAGTACAAAAGCCCGATCAACCGCAAGCCGTTGATCAAGCGGACCGAGCCGTGCTATTTCTTCCGGCTGTCGCAATACCAGGGACAACTGCTCGAACTGCTGGAAGGCCGTAGCGACTTCGTGCGCCCCGATGCACGCCGGCAGGAGGTGCTCGGGCGCCTTCGCCCGCCCACGCAACTGCACGATGTGCCCATCTCGCGCCCGGTGACCGACGACCCCGCCTCCCAGTGGGGCATCCGCATCCCCGGCGACGATGCCCACCGCGTATATGTGTGGATCGATGCGCTCTTCAACTACCTCTCCGTCGTGGACACGCCCGAGCGCCGGAAGTACTGGCCCGCGGCGGTCCACCTCATCGGCAAGGACATCCTCTGGTTCCACGCGGTCATCTGGCCGGCGATGCTGCTGGCGCTGGGCGAGCCTTTGCCACGAACGGTCTTCGGGCACGGCTGGTGGATCGCCGAGGGCCAGAAGATGAGCAAATCGCTGGGCAACTTCATCGACCTTGAAAGGGTAAGGGCATATGCCTCCCGGTACAGCCTCGATGCGCTGCGCTGGTTCCTGGCGACGCAAGGCCCGCTCACCGGGAACGATGCGGACTTCAGCCATGCAAAGTTCGTCGAGACCTACAACGCCGACCTTGCCAACGGCATCGGCAACTGCGCCTCGCGCGTGTCGAACATGATCGAGAAGTATTTCGACGGCAAGGTCCCCGATCCACAGGGTGTGAGCACGCTGGCCCACCACGATTGGCCGCGGATTGTGCAGGGGCTGGTGATCGGCGCGGACGGGGCTGTGCATCAGGCGGAGCGGTTCCACATCAACGATGCGCTCCGCGCGCCGCTCGAGTTGATCCGCAAGATCGACGGGTACATCAACGACACGGCGCCGTTCAAACTCGCCAAGCATGTGGATGTGGACCCGCTCAAGAAACGCGAGTTGGCCGCGATTCTGTACCACTGTGCCGAGGCGATCCGCATCGCGGCGTACCTCTTCTGGCCCGCCATGCCGGGGAAGATGGACGACCTGCTGACGCGCTGGGGATGCCCGACAGGCACGCGGGCTGTGGCGGACAAACTTCGCCTCGCCGACCTGACATTGTGGGCCGGGCCGCACGGCCTGGTGCCGGGCGCTCCCCTGCGCAAGGGCGACACGGGCCTGTTCAACCGCGCGGATGTGGCGGAGCCGGTGCCGGGTGGGATGTGAACTTCGCGAAAGAACATCGAGCCCGGAGCGCGAGCGACGGGGTTCACGGCGTCAAAGCGTTTTCGCTGCGCTGATCCCGGATGACGCTTCAATCCGCTGCCCCCAATCCATTCGCTTGCGCTCGGGGCTCTGAAGAAGACCCTCGCCGCGCACCATCCGCACCCACCGCGCAAGCGCCATCACCGGGAAGTAGTGCCGGTACATGTTGTACCGCAGGTAGAACACCTCGGGGAAGCCGGTCCCGGTGAACCAGTGCTCGGCCCACGACCCCGCGCTGTCGTGCATGAAGTCTTGCTCGGCACGCCTGCTCGCGCCGGGATCTTCGAGGGTCGCCGCCGCGTCGTTTCCGCCCGCGACCGAGGCGCCCCGCTTGAAACTTGCTTTGTCCTCCACCAGTTGATGATCGCACAGCCACGCCGCCGCGCGCCGGCACGCCGCGTGATCCGCCGGCAACCCGTACAGCAGGCCCATCAGGCCCCACGCGGTCTGGCTGGCCGTGCTGGGGCCGCGGCCGGCGAGCGCGCGGTCAACGTACGAGTTCGCGCTCTCTCCGAATCCGCCGTCGATGTTCTGCGCTCGCACCACCCACTCGACCGCGCGGCACACCACCGGCTCATCGGACGCAAAGCCCGCGTACACCAGCCCGCCGAGGGCCTGCCAGGTGCCGTAGAGGTAGTTCACCCCCCACCTGCCCCACCAGCAGCCGCCCGGTTCCTGCTCCGCGAGCAGGTACCGCACCGCCGCGCGGACCTTCGGATGATGGGGCGAGATGCCGCACGTCACCAGCGCCTCGATCGTCCGCCCGGTGATGTCGGCGCACGAGGGGTCCTGCATCGCGTTGTGGTCCGCGAATGGGATCGCCTCCATCCATGGCCGGGCCTGCGTCCGATCGAACGCCGCCCATCCGCCGTCATCGTTCTGCATCGCGAGCAGCCACCGCACCGACCTCGCGACCGTATCTCGGATGATTGCATCGGCTTGGGTTTGCTGCTTTGCTGCTTTGCCGTTCTGCTGCCATTCCGTCGCTCGCCACAGCGCTTTCGCCACCATTGCGGTGTCGTCGTTGTCCGGGTACCACTCGTTGCGGTACTCGAACGCCCACGCCGCGGCTCCATTTCCTGGATTCACTGTCCCCAGCGCCACAGCGCGATCCTCCGGCCGCACGTTCCGCGCCCAGTCCCCGTTCATCTTCACCTGATGCTCGATGAGCCAGTCGCACACGCGCGCGACCCGCGCATCGCACGTTCCCAAGCCCGCCTCGGTGAGGGCGTACAGCGCGATTCCCGTGTCCCACACCGGCGAGAAGCACGGCTGGAGACGGATATGAATCTGCTTCGAGTCTTTGGTGGGCCGGCACTCCGTGCCTGTGGCCCTCGCACCATTCGTGCTCGTCTCACGCGTGCAGTCGGTTTCCGCTGCTACTCCCGCCCCATTCGCATTCGTCGTCCCCTCGACACAGAAGTCGTCGAGGTCGCGCTCCGCCCGCACCATCACCGCGTGCTCGCGCGCGTACCCAAGCGCGGTGAACGCGACCTGCAGGTACACCATCGGCGGGAAGATCGCCCCCAGCCCTTCCGTCGTCTCGGGTCGCACGCGGTCCAGAATCCACTGCTCCGCCTCTCGCAGCGCGCGTGCTCGCAGCGGCATGATTCTCAACCGCTGCGCCAGTTTGAGCAGTTTGTCACACGCCAGGAAGAAGTTCTCCCAGCACACCGGCTCATCGCGCTCCCATTCCTTGCTCAGGCGCCTCTGAAACGTGCTGTCGATGAACAACTCGCCGATCCCCCACTCATTCGGGATCGCTCGCACAGGGCGCAGCGCCGAGCAGATCGCCAGCGGCAGGAGCATCGTCCGCGTCCACGCCGCGACCTTGTCCATGTGGAACGGGAACCATCGCGGCAGCAGCACGATCTCGGGCGGGATCGACGGGCACGCGTCCCAACTCACCTGCCCCAGGCACGCGAGATAGAACGTGCTGAAGGTATTGCACTTTTCCGCGCCCCCCAGCCCCATGATCGCCGCGCGCGCCCGACGCATGTGCGGCGCCTCGAACGCATCGCCGAAGCACTTGAGCGCGAGATACGCCTTCACGCACGCGGAAACGTCCGGCCCGCTCCCGGGGTATTGCCCCCAGGTGCCATCGGCCCGCTGCGACATCCGCAGATGGTCCGCGATCCGCAGCAGCGTCGGCCGCCCGACGCGGTGCTGCCCCGGCCCCGAACCCTCGGCGTCGTTCTCCTGACCGAGGATCAACTTCATCAGCAGATACTCGCTCGACAGGATCGAGTCGCCCTCGAGTTCCGCGCACCAGTGCAGCGGCCCGCTCGCCTGGCCTGTCCCGGCGCGTGCGGATTCGTCCTGCGCGGCCGCCGCGCCCCACCGCTGCTCGTCCGTCCGCAACTTCGCCAGCAGCGCCTTGACCGCCGCGTCGAGTGCGTCCGCTGCGCGCTCTTCGAGCGACATTGCGGCCTGATCGGCCCGATCCCCCAGGCGTTCAAATGCAATCGTCGTCATCGGACACCCTGGAGAGGTCTGTGTACCGCACCCCAACGCGTTGCTGGAGGGCTCTCTTCACACCCTGACGGTACGGTTCGAACACCGTTCGTTCCATTTACGCTGGTCCTATGCCGCAAGGTATCCCTGCTGCGATTCCGGCAACGCCCACTTGTGTGTGACGGTCGGAGCCGGCTGCGGTAGACTCAGCCGATGGCAAAACCGCGAACACTTGGGCCGGGAACCAGCACTCGGCATCGACTTCGCGCTCTCTGGTTTGTTCCGGCGCTCGTGACAGCCCTCTGGATCGTTCCGAGCACGCGATACACGGGGGGCTGGCAGCGAGGCACGTTGACCAGCCACCAGCAAACCATTTTTGTCGGATACGGAACTCTCGTTTTGGCCTGGGGCGGAGGGAAGTGGGCGACGGTGGGAGACACCACCTTTGGCGGCTACACGACCGACGGATTCACGTTCTGGGATCTGGGTGGCCTCCGTGCGTTCTGGTGGCGCCCCCATCACTTTGGCGACCAGCTCTTCATCCCGCTCTGGCTCATCGCGATCACGCTCGCCCTGCCGCCCGCCTACCTCGAGTACCGCAGGCGGAAGAAACCTCAACCCGGTTGCTGCGTGAAGTGCGGCTACGACCGCGCGGGACTTGCTCCGGATGCCAAGTGCCCCGAATGCGGACGCACGGCCTGACCCCTTGCCGCTAGGCCACCAATCAGCCCGGGCAACCTCAGTCTGCTTTCGATCTGCTTCAACTGTGTCCACTCCCGATCCGGCCTCATCCGTGCCGATCCGTTGCTCGGCTCTGATCTGCGTTCCTCTGCGTCTATCTGCGGCCGCCTCCGACCCGCGCTGCGCCCGGCACTGCCCGCCTCGCTTCCGCCATCGACCCCTCTAGCACGACCTCCAGCGCATCAATGAACCGGTTCGGCCCGATCCGCCCAAGCCCTCCCGCCGCCGCGGCGGCAACCACCGCGCGGTCGCGCCACTGCGGCTCCATCGCCCTCGCGAGGGCCCGCTCCCACGGGGCGTGCGGCGGTTCGACCCCGTCGTGACGCACGAGCGCGCCCGGGTCACCAAGGCCGGGCAGACTCTCGATGAGTTCCGCCCCCGACGCACCATCGGCCGCGAGCACGGGCTTCCCCAGACGGAGCGCATCGGCGGCGAAGCGTCCCGAAGCACCCATCAGGAAAGGGTCGGGGATCAACGCCGGCGGGAGCAGCGCGACATCGCACGCGGCCAGAGCGCCCTCGACGCTCGCCGTCGTGCCCAGCACCCGCACCCATTCCGCCGCTGCTGCGCGAACCCCGGCATCGTGCGCATGAAAGGCATCCCGCGCCAGAACGCCGACGATCAAGTTGCCCTGCCGCCCCGTGCGGCCCAGCCGCTCGTTGACCAGGCGGGCGGCCTCGAAGATCGGCGACAGCGATCCTCCCACCAGCCCCACGCAAGATGCCAGCGCGAACGTGTCGGAGGCACCAACATCTGCCGCAACGCGGAGGCGCACGCGCCACCCCTCGCGCTGAGCATCATCCCGTGCTTCGGTTGACGCCACGAACGGCAGCGCGACCACGCGCGTGTCGAGACGATGCCCGGCCAGCGCCGCCTTGGCGCAGCCCGCGGCCTCGGCCCCGAACACTGCCACGCGCGAGGGCCTCCGTCCACCCGAACCTCGCGGCCACGGCCTGCTCGCCTCCAACGCGCGCGCCCGCAGCACCCCGGGGTGCTTGTACAGCCACTTGCCAAGCCCGACCGGACCGAGGGCCCGCGCGACGCTCTCGATCCACGCCGACGCGGACGGACCCAGCGGCATCCACACATCACCCCACGCCAGTCGCGAGGTCGAGAGCACGACGTCCGGCCCGCTGCCCGCGATCACCACCCGCGTCCACGATGCAAACCCGGTCGGCCAGTCCGTCCCGTTCTGGTCGTACTCGCCCATCGCGATGATGCGCGCGGGCGCGAAGTACGCCGCTTCGTCGGCGCTGATGCACGCGAGCGTGACCTCGTGCCCGCGCGAGGCCAGGCCGCGGCAGACCTGCCCGAGCAATCCCGCGTGCGACCAGCGTGTCGCGTCGAGCCTCCCACCGATGATGAGAATCTTCACGCGCTGCCCCCCGCGCCTGGAGACTGGCGCGTGACCTTTGCGCGGGCCCCGATCGCCTCGCGCGGCCGGCGCGCCATGCACAGCGCGACCAGCACCCAAAGCCAGTACGCCGTCTGCTGGTTGACGTGGATCGAGTCGAACAACCCGGCGCACACCAGGCCCACCATCGCCAGTGCAGGACCCGCGTCGTAGCCTCGGGTGGGTCGGCACTCCGTGCCGGCTGCACCGGCCGTCTCGCGCATCCCATTCATCACGCACACCACCACTAGCGCCACCATGATCCCGAGTCCCACAACACCTGTTGTCGCAGCGGCGTGCAGGAACCACGAGTGCGCATGGCCGTGAGGGAGGAGCGGCGACGCCTCGATTCCTGTCTCGGGCTCCGATTGCTCCTGCATCTTCCCCTGCACCCACGGGCTGTAGCCCCCCCCACCCACGCCGCGGATGGGGTGTGCCGCGACCGCGCGCACCCCCCAGCCCCACATGGTCAGTCGCGCACCCGTGAATGTGGAGTAATCCCCATGCTCAACTGCGCGCGTCAGTTCTTCTCGCGCCTCTCCAACACGCTTCGTGATCGTCTCTCCTGCGGCAAACCACACGGCCGCGCCGCACAGCACCACCACCAGCGCCGCAGCGATGACCATTCGTGAACTACCGAAGGACCGCTCGGCCGCAGTCGGTGTCTGCCCACGCACCGCACGCCATCCCGCGATCATCACCGCAACCCCGATCACTCCCGCAGCGCCGATCCACGCCCCGCGCGTCCCGGTCGCCGCGATCGCGATGAGCGTCGCCGCGCTCAGGACCCCGCCGACGATGCGCTCGCTCACTGATCGCCCCAGCGACAGACCCGCCATGTGCAGACCGAGGGCTGCGCACAGCACCGAGCCGCCGACCACCGGGTCCCACCAGCCGCTGTTGCGGTCCTCCAGCCGCGGCCACACCAGCCACGGAATCTCCGCCGCGATGCCGATCGCGTGCGCCACTTGCGACAGGTTGCCGCACAGCGCGCCCAGCGCGAGCGCGCCGACCAGCCATCGCCGCTCGTTCATCACGGGCCACAGCGCGGGGATGAGCAGCGCGTACCGAGCCACTCCCCACTCCGCGAGCCACTGCTGCCCCGTGCCCGCCGTCCACGCGAGCGATAACGCGGCCCAAAGCACCCACGCCAGCGCGAGTCGCGCGGGCCACTCCCACACGAGCGGTCCTAGCACGCGGTGGTGCGAGAGCATCCGCACGGCGAAGCACACCGTCACGGGCCACCAAGCCCACTCCAGCCATGTCGTCGGGAACGCCGCGAGGAAGCACGCGGGGAGCGCGAAAAGAACGTGGATGCCGTGCCCGAGCGGGTCGCGCGCCTTCAGCCCGGCAAAGAGCGAATCGACCTCCACCTGGGATTGGCGCTTCCATGCCATGGGCGGGCATCATCGCGGGTCTGGCGGTGATCCGCCACTCGGACGGCGCACGGGGCGCCGGAATCTCCCGACGAACCGCCCGTTCGTCCCAAGGCAGCCGCTTGAACCGCAAAATCGTGAACAAATACCGAATATCCAAACATTCCGTCACCGCGCGTCGAATACAGTGGTAGAACATCGAGACCGGGTCACCGGTTCGGCCATCGATTCCTCGGGAGAACTCCATGAACGACATCCGGCGTGTAGTCCGTGCCGCGGCCTGGCGAGTGGGCGCGAGCGCGTACATCCGCAACCTGGTCGTCCTGCTCGCGATCGCGCTCATCGGCCTGATGGGCCTGCGCGTTGCCGAGCAACTCTTCGCCTTCACCGGCGATCAACTGCCTAGCGGAGGCATGTGGAAACAGATAGCGATCTGGACAGGCGCGGGCACGGCCGCGCTCGCGCTCCTGTGGACCCTCGTCACGCTGGCCGACAAGAAAGCGGTTGCGCGGCAGGTCGATGAGGGTGCCAACCTCAAGGAAGCGCTCAGCACCGCGATGTACATCGAGAACGCGACCGACCCGTGGTCCAAGGCCACCGTCGAGTCCGCGACACGCTCGGCGCGGGGCGTGCGGCTCTCGCAGGCCGTGCCCATCCAGCCACCACGATTCTGGCCTGTGCCCCTTGCACTCGGTCTTGCGCTCGCTGTCGTGTTTCTCGCCCTGCCGCGGATGGACGTGATGGGGTGGTACAAGACCGCGACCGCCAAGAAGGAAGACGAGCGCAGGACCATCGAGGTCAAGGCGCAGGTGGACGACGCGAAGAAGAAGATGGACGAGATGGTGAACAAGTTGGGACTGGACCCCGAGGTGCCCGATGCCAACCCGGAGGCCGAGAAGCCCGAGCCGACCGACCCCGAGGCGATCCGTCGCGCGGCCGTGAAGGAACTCACCAAACTCTCCGACCGCCTTGAGCAACTCAAGCAGGGCGACAAGGGCCAGAAACTCGAGGCTCTGAAGAACAAACTCGAAGGTCTGCAGAAGCCCGGCGAGGAACTCGCGGACCTCTCCAAGGCCCTTCAGGCGGGCGATTTCAAGCAGGCCAAGGCCGAGTTGATGAAACTCCAGGAAAAAGCGTCCTCCGGCAACATGAGCGAGGAGGACAAGAAGAAACTCGCCGAGCAGTTCGAGAAACTCGCCGAGCAGATGGAAAAACTGGCCCAGAACAAGGAAGAACTCGAGAAGAAACTCTCCGAGGCGGGTCTTGATCCCAAACTCGCCCAGGCTTCGCCAGAGGAACTGAAGAAGGCCCTCGACAGCGCCAAGAACCTCTCCGAGGAGCAGAAGAAGAAACTCCAGGACGCGGCCAAGAGCCAGAGCGAGTGCGAGAGCGCCATGGAGAGCATGGCCGGCGCGTGCCAGAAGGCGGGCGAGTCGCTCGCCGAGGAGGGCGAGAAGGGCGAGGGCTCCAAGGGCGGCGAGATGGGCGAGATGGGCGAGCAACTCTCTGAACTCGAGCAACTCGCGATGGACATGGAGATGACCGATGCCGCGCTCTCCGAGTGCAAGTCGCAGATGCAATCGCTGTGCAAGGGCGAGGGCCAGTGCGAGGGCATGGGCGAGTGTGAGGGCGGCATGGAGGGCAACAAGCCCTGGGCGCCCGGCTATTCCCAACAGGCGGGGGGCAAGGGTCGCGGCGGACCCGGACGCGCCGACGGCGGTCAGGCGGGCGAGGCCGCGGCGGACTTTGACACCGTGAAGAAGAAAGCCATCGGCGCGCAGGGCCAGGGACCGATCGTCGGCTCGCGCCTCGTCGAGGGCGAGAGCATCAAGGGCGAGTCGAGGGCGGCATTCTCGCAGGTGGTCGCCGCGGCGGACCAGTCCGCGACGGAGGCCATCGAGCAGAACACCATCCCGCGCGAGTTCCACGAGGCGATCAAGTCGTATTTCGGCACGTTGAAGGAGAAGTCCGGCGGGCCGCCGGTCGTTCCGGCTAAGACTGCCGAGGATGCGGCGAAGCCGAAGTGATCAACTTATCATGGGTCCTATGAGACCTATGAGTCCAATGCGACCTATGGCTGTGTGTCTTTCACGCCGCGCTTTCAACACCGCCGCTTGCGCAGGCCTTGCCGTCCTGGCACTGCCCGGCGCACGCGCTTCGGCCCGCCTGCTCGATGAGCCGCATGTCATCTGTTACACGTCCGCCGACTCGGTGTACGCCAAGGTGCTCTTCGCGAAGTTCACCAAGGCCACGGGCATCCGCGTCGACGCTGTCTTTGACACCGAGGCCACGAAGACCACCGGCCTTGTGCAGCGGTTGCTGAACGAGAAGGACTCGACCGCCGCGAATCGCGCCGATGTGTGGTGGTCCAGCGAGCCGTTCGGGACCATCAAACTTGCCCGGTCGGGCGTGCTTGGCGAGTTCACCGCGCCGCGCGCAGAAGCACAGATGAAGCCCCACGGGGGCTGGCCCGCCAATCTGCGAGCCGCGGACAGTTCATGGTACGGGTTCGGCAGCCGCGCTCGTGTGATCGTCTACAACACGAAGTTCGTGACAGCGGCCGATGCGCCGCGCCGACCGGGCCAGTTGCTTCGTCCGGCGCTCAAGGACCGTGTCGCCATCGCGAGGCCGCAGTTCGGTACGACCCGCGGCCACTTTGCGGCGCTGGTCTACAGGTTCGACGAGGAGCCTTTCGAGACGTGGCTGACCTCGCTCAAGGCTCATGGCGTGCGGTTGATGGATGGGAATGCGTCGGTTGTGGCCGCAGTGGCGCGCGGCGAGTGCCGCGTCGGGCTGACCGACACCGACGATGTCTACGCGGGTCAGCGCGAGGGGTGGCCGGTGGCGATCTCGTGGGAGGAGCAACTCACGCGCGTCCTGCGCGCCGATGAGCCGGGCATTCCGGTGGGTGCAGACCTCCCGGGGATGGGGTCGATGCTCATCCCCAACACGGTTGGGATGGTGAAGGGCGGCCGGAATCGGGCCGCGGCGGTCGAACTTGTGGAATACCTGCTTTCACCGGCGGCCCAACGATCGCTGGCGCAGACGGACTCGCGCAACACGCCCGTTGACCCCGACGTCCGTAAGGAGTTTGCGCAGTACGACGTGCAGAACGCCGGGGAACTCGACCTTGTCAAGGTTGCCGACAAGATCGACGCGGCGATGGCCATCTGCTCGCGCGTGCTGGGTGCCTGACCGGAAGCAGCAGAGCAGCACATCAGCAAATGCTCAAATCCGAGCCCCCAAGCGTGGCTTCATCTGCTGCTTTGTTTCATTGCTGGTTTGCTCACGCGCCAACCCTCGCCCCCGTCGCCCTCGTCCGCACGCTGTCGAGCACGTTCATGAAGTTGATGTACGAGTCGTACGGCGAGTCGTACGGCGAGAAGTACTTGTGGACGTCCCCGTCCGCCCAGTACTTCGTACACATGTAGTAGAAGTGGTCGCTGGTGGTGAGTTTCCGCCAGTCCTCCAGCAGGAACGCCGCCTCCTTCAACTCGTGCTCGGCCTCGGGTGACGGGCTCTTGCCCTGCGTTGCCGCCGCCGCGGCCAGCCGCTCCTTGATCGGGCGCTCCAGCCGGTACGTCTCCTGCAGGGCGTTGGACTGCATCGAGTTTCCCAGCCACGCCGTCAGGTCGCGCTCCGTGTCCGCCCACGAGATCATGTGTGGCACGTCGTAGACGCCCACCGGCTCAAACTGCGTGAGCGCCTCTGTCGGTGTGTTGAAGTGGTTGTGCCCGGGGTTCGCGTCGAACACCTTCTCCGGCAACGCATCGAGGAACTTGAAGATCCCCGTGTCCACCCACTGGTGCTCGCCGAAGGTCTCGTAGTCCATGAACAGGTTGCAGAGGTAGCCGTCGCCGTTGATCTGGTTGACCCACTTGGCGAACTTCTCGGCGCTCAGCGGCCACTCCGCCCAGCCGCGGTTGCTGAAGCGGAACGCGATGTCGTCGCTCAGGCGATAGTTCTTCAAGAGGAGGCCGAAGGGCTTGCCGTGCGGGCCGGTGCCAGTGTGCGGCGGGCGGTAGACATAGTTTGGCGACCTGAAGCCGAGGATCGGGTCGGTCCCCTCGCAGATCGCGCCCATGAACCGCTTCCTGGGGTTCTTGGGGTCCGCGCCCGGCAGGCCCTCATCCGTCATCGAATGCACGAAATGCGCCAGGTCGTTGTTGTAGATCAACTCGGTGTTGCGGAAGACCTTGGGCGTCTGCCCGAAGAGTTCCTGGATGCGCAGCGTGTGCCTGTTCACCTGCTCGGTGAACTCCTGGCGCGAGTACAGGAAACTCAGCGAGTGGTTGTACGTCTCGCCGATGAACTCGCAGCAGCCCGTGTCGGCCAGGCGCTTGTAGATGTCCAGCACATCCGGGCAGAACTCGGCCATCTGGTCGAGCACCACACCCGTGATCGCGTACGACACCTTGAAGCGGCCCTTGTGCCGCTTGACGAGGTCCAGGATCATCGTGGTCGCGGGGCGGTAGCACTTGTCCGCGACGCGCCGGCAGATGTCCCCGTTCTTCTGGGTGTCGAAGTAGAAGTGCGAGGAATCAAACACCGTGTAGCGGTTCAGGCGGAAGGGCTGGTGGACCTGGAAGTAGAAGACGACGGAGGCCATG
>Ga0163154_10002403_pt1 | contig 27452 bp, 17 predicted proteins | sample OliLakLV19MP9P1_FD_148649 | JGI IMG/M metagenome (GOLD analysis project Ga0163154, IMG submission 148649) | Freshwater microbial mat bacterial communities from Lake Vanda, McMurdo Dry Valleys, Antarctica - Oligotrophic Lake LV.19.MP9.P1 | ecosystem: Environmental > Aquatic > Freshwater > Lake >... | reverse complement strand
CATCAATGGGATCGGGTTCGTCGCGGAAAACCCACCCGATGGCAAGGAGGAGCAGTTCGGGGGGGCAAAAGGTGCGGCGTGCAAAGACGTTATTTTCGATCACGGCAGGGGTGAGGGCGTCGAGCCAATGCTGAATACCTGTTATCGAGTCCGAACTTAAAGACGGGTTGCCTTTTAGGTATGGTTCAAATATCTCATCAGCCTCAATTTGACTATTAAAGTTTAGGCACACATGATTCGCTATATCCCTTACACCAAATTTGAATGTCTCTTGATCGAAGAGATAGTCACAAAATGCGCGGTAAAACCAGCTAAATCCATGTTGATAAGGGTGATCTATGTTCCAAAGTGTGTAATGAGTGAAATGGGCTAAATCACCCCATAAAGCTTCTTTGCGCGAGGAGACTTGCAAAAGTTGTAGGGCAGTTTCAGTCAATATGCGATCTTCGGTTAGTATATTTAAGTCACGCATTCGCTTCAACTGCCGATCCCACTGTGTGATATCTTCTATCGATTGATTGTCTGAAATTGCCCGGATAATAGCTAATATGCGATCCGGAAAGACTTCGTGACGAACATGAAAACTGACCTCGTGGTCTGTCATTGACAACCCTTTATGATAGATGCATATGCAGGGGAGTAGCGATTTAGAATATATTCGATAGTTTCAGAATTATAAGGCTTATAAATCATGTCCATGATGACGTGAAGATTGTGCATAATTCGATGAAAACGCTTTTCATGAAGGTCACGAAATGATTGGCAAAAGTAGCAATTATGCCCAGTGATTGCTTTCATTTCATCAAATTCATATTGGGTAATGGTTTGGGCTGATTTATCTTTGTAAGTTATGTTGTAGGCACGTATGTAGGGCATGTAAACCTTGCCAAAACCTGCTGTTTTCATCCATCCAATAGAGTCAAAGCTAAAGATGTTTAAATTTCGTAGGATATGAAGTACCGGTGGCGTACTGACCCCAAAAGCATGAAATCTAAATCCCGAGTCACGTACTTTCCCGATAATTTGTGATAAAAGCATATATGTACTCGCGGTGAGTTTATTGATTGACGAACTCTTGCCGCTTGTACTAAAACTTCCAAAACCCAAATAACCCGTTTCCAATTGTGTCGCTGCATCTAAGGAATATTCGGCTTGTTCAGAAGTAAAACCATGAACAACAGGTATAGCTTTCTGTTGTATTTGGGGTGGCAATTCGTGAAAAAACATTCGTCCATATTCAGCAGTATCGCGCACCTTGTTCCACGTTGTTTGTTCTGAATCGCCAGATGTTGGTACATTGTCTGGCAGAATATACCAGTCTGCCCAGTGTTGCTTTCGGTATAGTTTTAACAGTTCTGTATACAAATCCAAGTAATTGATACGTCCCATTTGGACATAAAATCCGCCACTATCAAAATAAAGATTCTCGATGATATCTTGCTCGCGCCATTTTTCGATAACTTTCATGCCACTTTTTGGCATGAAAAGAGGTGTAATCATTATATTCCTAAAGGGTTTGCGCTCATCGCCATGCTGATTCCATAGCTCTAGCATGGTGTTTAATTCGCTAGCGCTTCTCGTTAAGGAAGCTACAAATTCCATCATTTTTCCAATCTGGAGAAAAGGTTAACAATAGTCCCGTTGTAGAAATATAAGATTAACGCCATCATTAACCCAATCTGATCCTGGCAGTAACAAAAAATCTGTTACTGGAATGATCCGGCTTGGATGTAGATTTCGCTGAAATTGTTTGAATGTGAAGTTGTTTTTTTCTATGAGCGGGATTGTTGTTAAAGGGCAAGCTGTTACATAAAGACAAATATAGTCTTCTAAATATGAAACCGCTTGTGCAAATTTATCACCAAATAGGGTGGCATTTTCCTCATACGAAAAATAATTAGTGACATAATTAAGATAAATTGTCCTGAAATCGCCCAACGACCGTAGATTTGCTCGATACCCTCGCCATGTAGCAACCTTATCACCTGCCCAACCTACATAATTTGCGTCATACCAAGCATGAGGTTGTACAAGATGATTAGCATTTATGCCGCCTAGCGATGTAACTATGCCCTCTAGCACCAGTCGCATCCGCTCCGATACTGCCTCTGGCACGTCGCTCACAACACATTCAACCAGTCATCGTCGGTTTCAAGAGGCACTGGTCCTTGCTCATCTGCGATCATCAAGCCTAGAGACGGCAAAGTCATAACGAGATCGCGCCCCCCTTGTGTGATCGTCCACTGGTCTTTTTTCTGATGTTGAACGACCCCCAGCGCTTCCCACAGGGTCAGGCGAGTGATCAAATCAAACACTGGAACATCCCCAAATGCTACCCGTTGAATACGATTCGGGGACATCTCATTTAATTGATCAAGGGCGGACAACAAGCGTGTATTGCCTTCTACTCGATGTGCAAAAGCATCAGCACAAGCACGACGAAATTGCCGAATAGAGAGATTGGCAGCGAGTGTCGGTCGCACAATTGCTTCGACTGGATCGGCATTGCTGGGTGCAATGACTCCAAGCGCATAAAGCAGGTCAAGGGCAGACTGTAAATCGGCATAGCTTGAACGCCACTTTTGCCACATAAAATAACGTACTTCACCCACACTACGCGGTGATTCGGTCAGCCAATCGTTCAATTGGACTAAACCCTCTAAGAAAGTTTCTGGCTGCTTCAAGCTTGTCATAATAACTGACGGACAATCGCTTAATGTCCCATCGGGTTGATGCCGTGTTGATGGTTGCTTCTTATTCGCAACTGACGGCGGGATAACTTGCGAAGATCGTGCGGATGGCTCTGTCGGCAAAGCGGGGGCTGGGGCAAGAGGAGACTCGGCAGGACGTGCTGTTTTCGACTTTGATGTGCGTCGTCTTGTGGTGTCCGCCAACAAGCTGGCGGGATCAGGATGTTTTTCATGGCGGGATTGCGCGATGGTTTGAAGCAGTAGGGCGTATTCGACCAGCGCGTTTAAGTTGCTTTGCTCGGATGCGGTTAAGCTGCTGGCAGGGTGACTATCAGTCAAGTCACTCAAGAGGGCGCGCACTTGCTTCAAGCCCTCAAACGACATACGCATCAATACCCGCCGTTCAATATCGCGCAATATCTTCTCGTTATGTCCGTAAAAAGCGCTCAACATCACCCATGCAGTGGCACTGTAATCATAGGAGAGACGGCGAGTTAAAAACAATAATTCAGCACTGGTCAATTGTTCCCCTGCCAGTACCTGAAGTAATGTCGCTATGGAGTGACTTTCCTGAGAAACGATCATGATACCCTAGAACAAATAGGCGAATATTCAATACTTATTGTCATTAAGACGAATTAAGAGTAACATAAATGGATGAGAAAGGCAAAGTTTGAAAAGGATTTCACAAAATATTCATGTTTAAAAATACGGATAATCTCGATCAAATCGAAGAGAAATTAAAGCGCGAACTCACAACCGTAACATGGGTAGGCGATCTGGCGATCACCGAGACAGATTTTCGGTGGCTAAAAAGTTCAGTGAGAAGCATGATCAAACAACCAACTAAAATTCCACCGCGGGCGCTGATGGCATCGATGGTCTTCTGTGCCCGTTATGCTATTTTTGAGGATGACGAGAATATCAACTTTTGGGGGAGATATTTTAAGGATGTTTTGAACCACGATAAAACGCCCCCCCTCGAAAACGAGTATCGCCAAGCCTTTCGGGGCGCACGCGCGAAGTTGCAAGACGAATATCAATTTGAATTCCCCACCGAAACCACCCAGGATGTAGTTCGGGGGGTCTATCTTCATGCTATTTTGCCCGCTTATTTGCAGGACGATTTCGCTCAATTCTTTCTCAAGCAATACCCTAATCTTGCCGACTGGGAGATGTGCGAGAAAATGTTTGCGGACGAAATTGCCACGCAAAATGAAAAATTAGCGTTTCCATCCACAACCCCCCGCCTCGTTGGTTTTTTGCAAAGCCGCGATACCAGCATTACAGCGGCACGTTTGATCAAGACTTTGGCAACAGCGGCAATTTGGCACCATGAGGGGCAGGATAAAGAGTCCATCAGCGCCGTCTTGTCCGCCATCGAAGGGCAAATCTGGCGCGAATTAGCCCCGTTATTGCCCATGCCGGGTGTTCTCAAGGTTGTGTCTGAACGTTCGTTTTCGCCGCGCGTCCGCTGGGCATGGCTGATCGATCAAAATGATATTCTCGAACTACACGCCAAAAATATAATAATCACAGGGGATACCCCACCCGATCGTTTGGTTTGGTTCAGTCTCGCTGAAAGTGCCGCCATTTCGGTAGGGACTCCCGTGCCGGAATATAGTGACCATTACTGCGAAGTCAATGCTTGGCACACTGCGACAGGCTATATTATCGATAGCGCGACTTTAATCGATATCGATAGCGCTGGCTTCGTCGTCGCGGTCGATGAACACGACAATGCGTTGTCTGACCCCGTGCTGACCAGCGCACCGCCGACCTCAGCCCCGGCACTATTTAGGATACAACCGGATGGTCAATTGGCAATTTTGAGCGATCAAGAACGCTTAAGTGATGGCGACTATGCCGTCAGTTTGCCCGATGGGGTGGCATTAACGGATATCAACGGGCAGACACTTCAACCTGATTATCCCCTATCGATTCCCAGAGCCTTGCGCGAACATGGGCATACGACTGCCGGTAAATATACTTTAAAACTGCCTATTCTATTGGGCAATACGCGCATTAACAAACAGCGCAGCCGACTGTCTCCACTGTTAGAAGGGGATCATCTGGTTGCGGGATTAGCGCCGGGGGTGTTGCCTATTTACGAAGCGGGGGATATTTGGTTGCGCATCGATCCACCGAGTGTGCCGCTCAGCCGTTTATCGCTTCGATTGACGATCAATGAAGCTGCCTCCATCTATAGCTTGTCCGATCTTGATAGTGCTGGGCAAATTACGCACGAATCGACTCAAGATCGACAAACTTGGCGGATTCGTCTAAGCGATTACCTGCCCCCTGCGTGTGTGCTGCAAGTTGAGGTGTTTGGCGGCACGGCGAGGATGCACGGCGATCCGCGTGTGGCAGGACGCTTGCCGCCGGGCGTTCATGTGGTGGCAAGCGCCCCCGAAAACTTTTACACCCGCCAGAATCCACCGACAGTCCGGCTGGATGGGATTAACAAAGATCAAATTGAGTTGGCAAGTAGCGCCGAAGTCAATGCCAACGACAATTCATCCTTTGTCACATGGGTCGATCCACGCCAAGACGCTGCTTTACGAGTGCGCTTTGGCGTGGTGATGCTGCCTATAACGTTTGATGTCAAGTGGACAACGGCGTGGGTAGAACCTCTCATTAATGGGTTTTTATGGGAAGAGGCGCTGCCCGAAGCCCGCTTGTCGGTGCGTGGTGCGTCACGTGCGCGTTTTTCCATCACCGTTGCGGACGGGGAACCACGCTCTTATGAGCTGAATGCACGCGGCGTGATGGATATAGTGATTGAGCAAGATGCACTGGTTGAAATGTTGCGTGCCTATCATGGTGAGCGGGCAAGCGTGCACATAAAGTTCAACGGTTCAACAGAGGCAAGCGACCTCTTCACCTTTATTCGCCCTCAGTTCAGCGAATTTGAACAATACCCAGAGATTGTTAAAGACGCGATTCGCGCTTTCAAAACCTACCTGCGACAACAACGACGTGCAGCGCTTCAGGCAGATTTAGGTTTGCTCTATGTGTTGCCCGTCGAGTATTACACCCATTTCCCGATTAATGGTTTGTCGCCAGATTTAGCGGCTGTGAGGTCGATTCAGCAGGGTTTATACCCTGAAGCGCGTGCATTGCTGCCGCGCCATCAGGAACAGTTACGGTTGTCCGAAACAGTCGTTCACCGCTTGCATCGTGATGAAGAGGGAATTCATATCCACCTTGATCGTACATTTGCCCAGCAGCAAAAGATGCTTGATTTGCCTATTAAAGTGCGAGATCGAGCGCTTTTCGTGCATGCCTCTAATGGGTTATTGCGTCAATGTTTGCGCTGTCAAGACTTTTATTGGGCGGATGATAGCGACGCCAAACTGAGTCATGGTCATGGTAAATTCGGGCTAGAAAGTCACGATTTGACCCACAAGCCGATCCTCGGCACATTAGAAAACCAGCCAGTGGCGCTCGAAGACTTGCGTGCTTTCACTGTACGCTTTGATGCTTTCATCGCGCCGCAAAAACAAGGGATTTTCAGGATTAGGGATCGACCAGCTGGCGCTGAGGTCAAACGAGAAGCCCCTGCCCCCTTGCTAACGAAAGCAGCCTACATCCAAGCGACCGCGGATTATGTAAGCAATATCACTTCCGATCCTGATGTCGAGAAAAGCTTTAAGCGTTTAACCAAGAGTCATGAATTTATCGACAAAATTATCGCCTATTGCGACCGTCAAGAGGTACCAACGCTTGTCCTTGCCGGGCGTTGGCTGTGGACAGAAAGGCATCGCGATAACCGCAAACTCAATGATTGGACGATGCTCGATCCGGTGGTCATGACATTAGCGGTCGTTGCCCGTGCCTATGCACATGGTTACACTCTATTGACTCACGATGAGATGACTGACTTTCGCGTTTTGTTGAGCATTGCCCATAAGTATTGTCCTAAATTGTTATTGTGGGCAATGACCTGGGCGGAATTGATTTTTACGCATTTTCAACCCCAAGAGGAAAATCCAAATGAATCCAATTGATGTCACCGGTCGGCTCAAAAATGTGCTCATCAGTTATTTGTTGACAACGTTTGATGTCAATCGTGATGGGGAAAATGCTGAATTGTACAGCGCCTTGCGCGATGCTTTTGAAACTGATAACGCCCTGCTGACAGGACCCTTTTTAGAGTTGTCCTTGCCTCATGCACGGGGCGACTCCATACAAACCTTAGTAGACAAGAAAATCCTCTCCCCGCGCTTTCTGACATTGGTGCATCCCCCTATCCCGATTGATGCGCCTTTATATCAGCATCAGCAACAGGCAACTGAGCGCATTGTGGCAGGGCATAGCGTGATCGTGTCTTCGGGCACGGGCAGCGGTAAAACCGAGGCGTTTCTAATTCCAATCTTAAATGACTTGCTGCAATCCCCTAGTAGGGGCGTGCGGGCGGTTCTAATCTACCCACTTAATGCATTGGTTAATGATCAGCTTGACCGTTTACGTAAGCATCTCACCGGCACAGGCATCACTTTTGGGCGCTATACCAGTGAACTGCCAAACACGACCGCAGAAGCATTAAAAGCGCTAGGTAAGTCTCAGAATGACACCAATGAAGTGATCAGCCGACAAGAGATTCGCGATGACAAAAAAATCCCCAATATTCTGATCACCAATTACGCCATGTTGGAATACTTGTTGATGCGTCCTAACGATTCAGGGTTGTTTCAACATGCCGAAGATTGGAAATATATCGTCCTTGATGAGGCGCATTCCTACAGTGGTGCCAAAGGGATCGAAGTCGCTTATCTGGTTCGGCGGTTGAAACAACGATTGGACAAATCACAGGGTGATATGTGCTGCATCGGCACCAGCGCCACGCTGACTGAGGATGAAAATGAGGCAATCACATTTGCCCATACCCTTTTTGGTGAGACTTTTACCGCAAACGATATTATTTTCGGCAAGACGGTCGATACCATCGAGGATGAAATCGAAACCATCTTGCCCCCTATGGATGCTTATCTCAAAGAAGGATGGGATGATCTGCTCGCCAAGTTGCGTGCCAATACCGCCACCCTAGAAGAGGTGTGGGACAGCTTATTAGATTTTAAGTTGATCGACGACAACGCCACGATTGACCCTGAAAGCATCGAGGCATTGCTGTACGGCGCGTTGAAGAACAATGCTCATTTGCGGCAGTTGCGCACCAAAATGGTGCAAAACAAGGATGTGCCGCTCGGTTTGACCGAGGTGACGGGGGATTTATTCCCCGAAAGCCAAGCCGATCCGGTGCAAAAACAGGATGCGTTGCGGGCATTGCATCATTTAGTAGAGTTGGGCGCGCGGGCGCGTCCGCACAATGATTATGATCAATTACCCTTGTTGCCAGCGCGTTATCATGTGTTTGCGCGCTCCCCACAAGGCATATGGGTATGCTTGAATCCAACCTGTGAGGGACGCCCCGAAAATCACACTGCCAAATGGTCAGTGGTGTTTGGTGAACCGCGCCTCGTGTGTAAATTTTGTGACTGTGCCGTCTATCCCCTGTCGATTTGCCGCGCCTGCGGGCAAGTTTATGTTAAGACAATTTTCTCTGGTGAACAACATTGGGCGGAACCACAAAAAGATATGGACGAGAAGATCCGTTATTTTGTGTGGTCACAAGCTGAGATCAACGCGGCGTTGGCGGATGACGATGAAGAGCAAGAGGCGGAGTCTGAGGGGCGTTTATCCGGCAACAAAACCCAGATCGCCAAAACATCTACGGAGTTATGCCTTAATCCAGAGTGTCGCCGTGAATCTCGTTGTACTTGTGCCAAATCAGGGCGTAAACCTCATCCTGTACGACTGTATCAAGTAGTGACACAGGCGAGCAAAGGCAATCTGGGGACACGATCACAAGCGGTTTCGGAATTACAATGTTGCGTTCGCTGTGGCACTGAGTCGCGAATCAAGGGTGAAGAAATTGCCACGCCGATCAACATTCGCGGAACAACACCGCTATCGGTTTTGACAATGGAATTATATCGTCAACTGCCAGAATCCAGTGTGCCAGAAATCCAGCGAAAAGCCGGCGGTGGGCGTAAATTACTCTCTTTCTATGACAGTCGTCAGGGGGCAGCGCGCTACGCCGCCTTTTTACAAGATGTGTTTAGCCAAGATTTATACCGCTATTTGATTCCACAGACGATCATTGCCTTGCGTAAAGAAACCCCATCCATCGATTTAATGGATCTCGCTGAAAAAGGTACAAGGATGGGTTGGGATGACTTACATGTTTTTCAAACTGCCGTTGATGAAGAAATCGACGAGATCTTTGAACAACAGGAAGATCGCTATAAATCATGGAATAGCCTTGCAACACCCCAGCAGCGCCGTTTCAAAAATTTTACCCTGGCGCAAATGTTGGCGGAGATAACGACCAATCGTAAGGGGAGACAATCGCTGGAATCGCTTGGCATGTTGACAGTGCGTTATTTTGAAACGCCGCCCGATTTGGCGGCATTGGCGGCACAGATCGGGTTGAACAGCGACCAAACAAGGACTCTAATCGAATACCTTTTGGAGACTCTGCGTACTGAGAAAGCGCTTAATTTGCCTGACGGTATCTCTCGTAAACACTCAGCCTTTGGGAGACATGAAGGGAATGCCGCCATTGTGCGTGGTAATCCTCAAAATGGCGAAGCCCGTTGGGTGGGTGCCACCGAACGGCACACACGCTGCCGAATCATGGCGTTGGCTTTGAAAGCGGCAGGTCGCCCCAATGATCTTGAAGCGGTAAAGCGAGCACTGCTAACGATATGGGATTGGCTTATTGATCCCGAATTGGGTCTTATGATCGGCGACGAAAGGACTGGTTATCGCTTGTCATACAGTCATCTCTTTTTTGACACACCGGAAGAGGGTTGGCAGCGCTGTACAAAATGTCAGCGATTGCGACATGGACAGGTAGCGTTGCCCTGTCCATCTGCCCGCTGTGAGGGAAAATACGAGCCTATTGATGCGGGGATTCAACAAGTCAAAAATTACTATCATTATATTTTCAAGCAGGGCTTAAAACCAATGCGGGTAGAAGAACACACTGCCCAACTCGATCCGAAAAAGGGGCAAGAATATCAAAGACGTTTCAAAGATGGGGATATCAACGTATTAAGTTGTTCTACTACTTTTGAGATGGGTATTGATTTAGGGGATTTGCAAGCAGTTGTGATGAACAATGTCCCGCCCAATGTTTCCAACTACCGACAACGTGCCGGACGTGCTGGACGTCGAGCGGGTGGTACCGCATTTATTGTCACTTGGGCGAATGCCCGACCGCATGATCAAATCTACTACACTACCCCACCTGACATCATTCGCGGACAGGTGCGCATCCCCCGCTTAACTCTCAAAAATACTGAAATTCAACGACGGCACCTGAATGCCCTATTGCTGAGCGACTTTTTGCACTATCTCCATCGACAAGGCGCGTCTGAACTAGATAAGGTCGGGGCGTTCTTTGATCCCCAAGCGATGAATGGGCGACATTATGACCATTTAGAAGTATGGAAGACCTCTAGCGGTTTGATGCTGACGCGCAAACTTGGTCACTTTGCGTCTATGATCGAGCAGAGTGATCTCACTTTTGAACGTGTGATGAGTAACTTTGAGTATGATTTGGCGCAGGCGGAGGAACATTATCGCACTTCGCTTAGTTTCTATAGACAAGCGATTGAAAATGCGAAAAGCCGATACCAGACCGAGGTGGGTAAAGAGGAATATTGGGAGAAACAACGAAAAAATACTGAGCGTTTGCTTGCCAGCCTGAATAGGGATGAATTGATCAACACGCTGAGCGGACGAGGTGTTTTACCGAGTTATTCCTTCCCGCTATATACTGTTGAGCTTGAACTTCCTATTGAGAAACAAGCTTCCGCGAAGCTACGCCTCCAGCGTGATCTGAGGCGTGCTATCACCGAATTTGCTCCTGGTGCCGAAGTTGTCGCTGATAAGCGTTTGTGGGTCAGCAATGGCGTGCGCGTCTTACGGGATACGCTTCGCGTGTTTGAATATCGTCTCTGTGAAACATGTAATCATATCGAAGCGGAAGATACCCCCGGTAAACCGCTTTTGATCTCAAATTGTCCTGTGTGTGAAACTGTTTATACCGGTAGCAGCGCGACGGCTCGGTATCTCGTACCTGACGGCTTTCGCACTGATCCCGAAAAAAGCGGAAAAATGGCTGGGCAGTATGTGCGCTATGAAAATCTGGAACAACGTATTGCTGTTTTTATTCCTTCGATCAAGGGGGAGATCGTAAGCGCTGACTTTGCTAGTCGCCGTGTAGAAACGAGTGCCAAGCTTTTCTTTTTGAATACCGGTACAAACGGCATGGGGTATAAGCTTTGCCAGAAGTGCGGACTACACATCACCCACAAAAATGATCAATGTCCGAATAAGTCTTGCGGGGGTACCGGTGAAAAATTCCATCTCGGTCATGCTGTCCCAACTGATACCCTGCTGATTCAATTTAACCCACCGTCTCATGTACCAATGCCGGGCAAATTAAACCTGACTTTTTGGCACACCTTGCAAACAGCCCTTGTTTTAGGCGCCACACGCGCCCTTCAAATTGAACGAGATGACATCGGCGGAACCCTGTTTCCAATCCACCAAGGACGAGAATGGCAGCGCTCACTCGTTTTGTATGATAATGTGCCAGGTGGGGCGGGCTATATGAATGATATCCACCAACATTTCCCGAAAGTTATCGAAGCAGCCTTATCACTGGTGCGCTGTCCTTATTGTAGTGAGGATATCAGTTGTACCCGCTGCTTGCGTGATTATGGCAATCAAAAATTGTACCCATTTCTCAAACGTGGGGAAGTCATTCGATTTTTAGAGAATCTGTATGCTAACCTAACCGAGGAAAACAATGCCGATGGTATTCTGAACTTGATCGCCAATAATCGTGCGGAGATATTATGGGATGCGATCAGTAGCGCCAAACGCTCGCTTCGGCTCGCGGTCAGCCATGTGGAAGATTTTATCCCCATTGGTAAGACCAGTTCATGGCTTGACTTGATATCTGATCGGTTACGGGCGGGGGTGGAAGTAAAATTGCTTATGACCGACCCACCCAATCTGAGCCACAACCCTGACGATTTGGATTTGGTCACAGCAAATTTTCTGGCAGTGATGATGTCAAGAAGTCAACAATTGGATCTGAGGCAGACGGACACATTGCCGGAATGGCATGCTATCATTGATACAGAAGACCCATCCCGAAATCGTGCAATTCAGTTTGCTGAAGACATCCCACAATTGGGAGCGGCACTCAAAAACCCTTCCTTGCGTACCACGACTCAGGAAAATGGTGTTAAGAAGGCGATTGTGGCGTTTGAAAGTTATTTTGGGCGCGCCCAAAGAGTAACCGCGGAAGATCTCCAAGCCCCCCCGAAGACTCAGGTAGTTCGCATCGCTTCTAGTCGCCGGAAGTCCAGTGAGGTGGATATCCCTGCGCTCGTTGAGTTTTTCAGAAAACCAGTTGCTAAAATGTCTGTTTTTGACCCTTATCTCTTGGATTATGATCGGATCGTCAACCGGTTGGGTGCGTATATTCAGATGGCAGCCGATCAGGGGGCGTTGACAACGGTTGAAGTTACCACCCGCGATGCAAAACTAGAGGACAAAGATAGTCATCAACAAAAGCGCTCATTTGAAGTCCTGAAAAACCGTTTCCCGACTGTCAAGATTATGGAAAAACGACTTACCAATCGTGAAGAGCATGACCGTTGGATCAAGGTCGTACGTGCGGATGATACGAAGGCAGAAATGTCTATGGGACGCGGGTTAGATTTTATTCGCTCCGATGGCACGGTGCAAGCGACATATTTAGTCATTGAAGAAATGTCATAACTATAATAATATGATGATATAACTCAACACCAACCACTTTTTCCTAGGCGGGTGTTGAGTTCGCTTTCTCACGACACAGCTAATTCCCATACATATAATGGGCGGGACTTCCCCGGCTCAACAGCAACTTTTGTAAAACCGACATGTTCATAAAATAGATTTGCGGGCAGTGGCTCTGGACATTTGAGGCGAATCACTGCTTTACCTCGCGCATGTGATTCTTCACGAAGTGCTAAGATCAAGCCGCGTCCAACACCTTGCCCGCGTGCCAAGTTGGTTACCACTAAATGGTAAAGTGTCGTTTGCATATCCCGACGATGGTGATAATGCACCACCCCGATAAGCATATCCTCATCGTTATGAGAGACTATCACTTCTTGCGTGGCAATTGCCGCCACTAACGAAGGACGCATCACGAAGCCGAGTTCGACCCGATGGGCATCGCACAGCAGCTTGATTGAATCGCATTCGTCTACTTGCGCATAACGAAAGAAAACCTTCATGACTCGGAAACCGCAAAGCCGCCCGAAGGCAAAGTTGCATTGAGCATAATACAATCTTTCTCAAGCAAGCCCCGTAAAGCTGCCCAAAATGTCTCATCATCGGCGTAGGAGCGTTGCAACGTGAAGACATCGATCGCGCCGACGCTCTCTGTGTCTGTTATCAGTTGAGTGAGGCAGTCTCGCAAGCGACTTTCTTGAGGGTTTGGTTCCAATTGTGTAACACTACGACGCAGTCGTTCTAAGTCCTGATGCAAACTGCTGGCATCGGCGCGGGCTGTTCGGTAATCATCAGCGAATGCTTTAGCCGATTGGAGCAGCAATTCATCAGTCGTAAGCAGTGTGAGATTGTTATGTAATTGAACTGTGCGTTCCTGTAATTGGCGCAGCAAGGTACCGATCTCATCCGCATTGTTTTGTAGGCTACGGCTTTCGCGCGAAGGTAAATGAGCCGCTTGTCGCTGCAACACTTGGATTGTTTGTTGGCGAGCATTTATCACGCCCTGAAGTTCTGCCAATGCTTTGGTGAATTGACTGCGGACAAGGTTGTACATGAGCATGTAAGCATGGGCGGGATCACTCGGGTTAAAAGCTAGATTAGTGAGGTTTGTATCTGGTTTTATTTCCATTAGTTGCAACAACTGCGCAAAATTGTCCCGTTGTAAATTAAATTCTGCACGGGCGTTTTGGCGTAAGCCGTCTAAGTCACGGGAAATAGCATCGAGCTTCACCGTAAACTGCTGATGCACTGTCAGCGCATCTAGTTTGCGAGAACTGATCTCCGCGCGAATTCCCATAATTAAATCCTTCATCTGTTCTTCTACTGCTTTCTTGCCCTCTAGTCGCAAGTCATGCAGCATATTCATCAGATTAGCACCTGTTTTTACCAGTGCCCGCCACCGTTCATAATGCGAAAATTTCTCACGTGCTGCGCTGACAGCGGTTTGCAATGCGCTTTGATCTGCTTCTAGTTTTTTAAGCATCGAGACGATTTCCCCTAACTGAGATATCGCCACATCAGGGCGCAATATATCACGGGTACGTCCAATCTCCGATTCATGATCGGCAACCTGCCGTTGCGTTTTATCGATGACATCAAGCAACTTTGTGCGCAACATGTTGACCATATCGACATAATCTATGTCATCGTCCATGGGTTGTTGCAAAAGGATCATCTCGTTTTCGCGAAGGGCGTTGACACTCACTTTTGCTAAACGCTGAGCTAAATCACTGCGGCGGTCTTTGGCGAATGCTGCGACATCAGCCCGACTCTTCTTAAGGGTATTGGCGATTTTGCTGAGTTGTACTGAATCGGGATTTTTTGCCCGAAGTTCCTTATCAAGAGCTTCGGATATCCTCGAGATATTGCTTTGAAAACTGCGCCCTTGTTCTCCTGAAAATGCTGCCACTAAGACATTAATTTCGTCCGTATGTTGCCGTAAATCTGCTTTCAAGCCATCCAGACTCAATGCTTCATTAATCGCTTCGATTATCCAGTCAGGCGTAGAAGTGATGATCTCGCGGGCTTTCAAAAGTTCAAGTGCCTTTTCAATCTCTTCGGATTGATAGCCGACATCACCAGCCCACCTGATTACTTGTGCGCGGGCAATTCGTCTGGCTGTTTGTTTGCCAGAGGGGATAGTTTGGTCTGAAGCTCGCAACCATTCGAGGATGAGGCTTTCTAAAGGATGGAGCGTGAAGCGTACAACCCCTGATTGTTTACCACCAAAATCTCGCGTGACAGTAATTAATGTCCCAAAAGTCGCCAAGAATGTATCGAAGCCGGTATTCGATAGGGTAAATTTGCCCGCGATTTCAGTCTTGTCTGCGATGACATCTTCGTTTCCTTGGCGCATCAGAGGATTATCGAGTCGTTCCAGCGCAACAATATACTTAGCGACTGAGGTTGCCCAAGTTGAGTTGACCATGAGTGTAACGTAATCGGGATAACGCTTGTTAAGCAAATAACGCAACGAGATCAGGCTGATTTCGGCACCAGCGCTTTGCAGATTCGCACCAACTACTTCATTGAACAAGTCCGACATCGCAAAGTCGAGAAATTCAGGTAGATAGGTGGACTCGATGAAACTCATTTCGTTTTTGGGCATATTCCCCGATTGTTTTAGATCGATCATCAGTTGATACAAGTTCAACAAAATAATTGGGGAGAGATCATAAGGCGACCAAACATCTTTCAATTGATCATAAAGAGGGCGTTCAACCGCATTTTCAGGCTTATAGCCCACGTTTAGCGGTATCGTTACTGTATGCTTTTCGGCGGCTTCATACGCTGACTCAGCATAAAGCGCGCGTTGATCCGCAGGGATACGATCATAGCTGTTCAGGCGATATTCTAGGCAAACATCACCATCGATCCCCGCATCCTTCAATGGTTCCTCGTCCCAATATAGTCGGATATGCACACGTCGTTTAGGGTAACGTTTGCCTTTATCGCCCACGACATCCATTTCTAAAATGAGGGCATGGTTCGCAACCATGTTGGCTGAATGGTCTGTAATGGTCTTCGCTTTCGGAAAAACCCGCTCGGTAAGCAAAGTCGTAAATGCGCTAAATGCCCGATCTTTTGATTCGCGACTATGCGGATTCCAACCAAGACGGAAGTTGCGAATGGTTTCCTTCATCCATGTGGTATCGGTATCTGGGTCTAAACCCACCAACGCAACTGAACGTTCCGCAAGATTACTACCAATACGAACAATTTCACCGATGCCTTTTTCCATCAATTCGTTGATTGCTTCTGTCTGCCCATAATAAGTTTGTGCGGACTGACTAACGCCTTGAACACCAAATGCCGCAATCAGTTTGATCGCTGGGGCATAACGTGCTGGGTTTCTAGCAACGAAAGGGTGCGCCAGCATCCGCCGTGCCACACTCGGTACCTTGTCATTGCCTTTGAAGTAAATACGCTCATCAAGGAAGTCATCAATCATATCGATCGGGCTGTATGGGCGTAAATCCCCTTGATCTCGTCGTTCGAGGTAAACGCTGACAGCACGCTTCAAGACGTTGACCACGGTGCGCGGACCATCGGAAATCGTTTTATTGGCGCTGATATTGCCAAGTGCATCTAACATTGAATCATCAATTACCAGAGGGCTTTCGGCAGTGAATTCAAAAGTTTCCGCCATACGCTCCCACAGCATCCGGGCAAAACTGATGTCGTAGAGATCAGTGAGATCGAGGCTAAGTTCTTTCAATCGGGCGAGAAGATCACCCCGTTTGTAGGTGTCGCGGATCATAGCGATCTCTTCAAGGGTGATGCTGATCAGGAAACCAAAATGTAAGGAAGCATCTGGTTCGCGTGTGCCTAACAATTGGATGATATTGAAGAGCGGAGAAATAGTATCTACACGCCCTTCACGACGAGGGCGAATGAATTGTTGAATTTCATCGGCGATCAGGATAACGCCACTGTATCCTGCCCGTAGTGCAATTGTCGTGACGGCATCGAAAAAATTAACATAGTCATTGGGCTGTATTTCGAGATTTAGGGAACCGCTCGCCAATAACGACGAAGCAGCTTCAACTGTGATGGCGTGTTTTTGCGCCATACCTTCTAGCGAACGATTGGAAACCTGTTCGTAAGCGGCATTAAGGTCTGGGATGAGTGACGGGCGTTTCTTGCCTAAACAATAATGCGCCCAGCCATAAAGCGCTTCAATCAAATGATGGAGTTTTTCCAGTTGAAACGGCGGTACCGTCAGCAAATTTGCTGCTTCTGCTTGTTGCCACAAATAGAGGGATGTCGAGGTTTTGCCATATCCATATCCAGCAGCGATATATCCGCGTGGTGCTTTGCCTTCGCGGGTGCGTTTAATCAAACGTGCTTCAAACTCTTTAACCCCAAAGGCATTGCCCTCGGCATAACGACTAATGGGGATGAAAGTACGGACATGGCGCAAATAACCGGTCTCTATACCTTCAGGACGCTCGATTAAATCAAGTGCCGAAGCAGTAGAGACAACTTCATTCTTTTCCAATAGATAATTGAGACCATCGAGACTCATCTGTATCCTCTTTGATAGCAAGTTGCATATTTGTGAAAGTTGGCAACCCTCTCGGCTGAGTTCAGAAGCAGTGTTTTTTGCACAAGTTTAGGTCGATAATTAGCATAACACCTTTACCACACAAACATAATGCTGATTACAGCGTGAAGATTATTGCTGACCACAGATTTTCTAGAATGTAAAACATGCACTATGAGAACGACAAAACACGTAATTGAGCAAAAAATAAAACCGGCTGAGTTAACGTCCCAGCCAAGACGTGCCACCTATTGCGCATACGCCTCTTTGAGCATCTGCGCAGCGCGTTTCATATGCTGACGAAATGTGTTCGGGTTGCGGTCGGCATCCTGCGCTACTTTCTGGTAGGACTTGCCAGCAATCTGCGCTTGCAATGCCAGAATGAGGCAGGGGGTATGGTTGTGCTAGCGATCATTGCGGCGTCGTTACGGCTAACTTGGGTCGTGACATGATACAGCGCGACCAGATGCTTGAGCGAGTGTTCATACTTCGTCGCCAGATTGTGCATGATCCGCTTGATATCCACACGAATATCGATTTCGGTTGCCCACCCTGCCCAACGTTCGCCGCGCTGATGCTGCATCCCATCAATCTGCTCGTCGGCGGTGCGGTTCCAGTCGCGGCTGACCAGTGCGTCGAAGCTGTCGTACATCTCTGCTTGGTAACGCATGGTCGAGATTTTGCACCGTGCCAGAATGAAAAACACCGCCTGGCGACGGTTTTTCTTAGCGAGGAAGTCACGCTGTGTGGAGAGCGTCTCCCACAGCGCCATAAACCCAATCTGCAAGCAATCGGGGATTTCGTGCGGCAGAAAGCCGTAACGCTTCATGACATTCGAGGCGTAGTGTGCAAGGTCGTCGTAAATCTGGTCAAACGTCATCGCATCCGCCCATCCAGTGGCATAGTGGGCAATATACGGAAACGGCTTGATCTGGCTGCGAAAATCAGAAGTCATGGTGGGATACTCCCTCATACTGCTGGAAGTCTGCCAGCGCAGGTGAGCGCTACCGCTCGCCCTATGCGGCACAGTGCAGGGAAGGAGCCTGTCAAACAAAAAAGCCGCCCCAGATTGGGCGGCTTTTTGGGCAGCGTACTGGTTGCCGGTGTTTGATAGGAAGGGATCACACGCTGTAGGATCGCCGCGCCGGCGGTAGTGCGAGGGAATTCTCAAGAACGTGTATTTTTATTTCCAGAAGCGCATCTCAATGGTTTAATACGAGAAAGATGCGTATACTCCATAGAAAGACGTTGGTGTAATTTCGACAACTTCTTCCCGCAACACTTTTTAATGGCATATAGTTTCATAGGTTGACTGAGATATGAGTAAAAAGCTTGCAGAACAGGCTTTGCAAATCAATGAACAGAAACAAATTCGAGACTTGCTAACTCGACAAAAAGCCGAAATCGATAACGCCTTCTTCGCCCATCTTCTGGATGCGAGCAACAGAAATAAGGAGGAGCAGAAGTATGGCGCGGCTATATTTGCACTTCGTATCGTTTTTGATGCGGGACGGATCGCCGTAAATGTATACATTTGCGCGTTTTCGCTGCTTCAAGTTGCATACGTTGAAATTGCCAAACGTGATTTTGATAAATGCTTGACCATGATTCATCGATGTATTGCTGAATGTGATAAAGCATCTGACCCACGCTGTGTTGAGTTGAAAGCAAACGCCCATCATCTTTTGGGGCAGCTGCAACATCAACAGTACGGTCAGGTCAATGAAGCACTGCAAAGTCTGCAAACGGCTTTAGATCTCTATCGTAAATTGCAGAAACAAGATGCGGCTGAGCGCATTCAAGCAATTATTGATCAAATCAGTCGCCAGCCTGCAATACAAGCTGCCACGAAACCTTTAGGCGATGTGTTAGATGAGATCGACCACAGCCGCGACTTGCTTGCTGAGTTGCAGGACGAGTTGTCCGCCATGCAACTTCAGCACGAAAAAGCCAAGAACTTACTTGCTCGTCAACAGTCCCTCGTTGAGGAAAACTCAATCCTTGAAACTAAAATCACAGAGTTTCAGCAACAAGTTGATTACCTTCAGTCACGAGCGGAGTTGTTGTCTACTGCACAAAATGTCCCGCTTTGGGCGGCAGCGGTCCGCGCTGAAGTTGATGATGGTGAGATTACAAATCTCACACTTCCTCTTTTAGAACGTTTACGCACGAGTTCTCCACAATATGCCGTGCCTCTAATCGCTGAAATCCGAGCGCGTAACCGGATAGCCGAAGGCTCCTTTTTTGATGTGTCGCAACTCGCTGGAGATCAGCGATTGTTTGCAGGTATAGCAAACTCGATAAATTTGGAATTAACAGACCCTTTCGCCGCAATTGAGGCACTCTTAGACGCATGGGAAACATATCTGAGCAATCCAGTTGGCAGCGTCCAATAACGGCACAGGTGCAAAAAGGTCTCAAGTTGGTTGACGGAATATTGCCGCCTGAATTGGCTGATGAGTTAAGCCATCAACATGATCCCTATCAATTGGCTGCCTATGTTGCTGATGCTGCCTGGTTGAACAAACTTACTCCAAGAATTCCGACTCGTTCACAGAGTGTGGGTGTCGGCGTTCGTGCGCGACATGCTACATTACTACTGGAATTTAATGGTGACGCAGTTTTGATTGATCCAGGTTCGGACACAATTATCGAACATGCAAATCCATCAATGATCGCGATCACTCATGCACATCACGATCATGTCGGGGGTTTACTGATCGCCGCAAACTTATATCCGCAAGCTAGCATTCTCATGACACCAGAGACATTTGATCTGCTGCAAATACCTCCAGATGATCAGGCTAACGCAGTTAAACAGCTTATTCGAGAACGCGGTCAACTACATCTTGCTGATGGAAGCCCTTTGCGGACGCACGATATTGATTACCGGTTTCTCCCGGCAGGACATTTACAGGGTGCAGCCATGATCGATATTCAGACAAAGGATTGCCGGGTTCTCATCACAGGTGATTTTGCTCTTCGAGAAACGGGTGGATTGCCAGGTGGCGTATGGTCAACTGCTGAGTACGACACGGTGATTATGGAGTCATCTCATGGATGGGATACAAACCGCCCAACTGCTGTTCCTGAGACCAACTGGAAGAGTCTGATTACAGCGTGCCAGAACGCTGTTGATGATGGAGCGACGCGCCTGATCGTATTGGCTGCTGCACTAGGCGAAGCACAAGACGCATATTTTGCGCTTTGTGCAAGTCAGATGCGGGGAGATTTTTCGAAATTTACAGTTCGGTTTGCAGGGAAAGCTCTTAAGGTGGCTGAACTTTATGCTAGGCTTGCACGTTCCCCACATTCCATTTGGAGTAATCCAATTCGTACACTTACAAATAGTGATTACGTTCCAGAAAATTCCATCGTCATTGTGGGTGGGTTCGATACGGTCGATGGAATGGGCAGCAGACTAGTAGAGTCGTCTGCGGCATATAGTCATTCAGCGGTAATCAGACCCGTAATCGGTTTCTCGAACTCACCGGGAAGTTACACTTACACCGTCTCTTTACATGCCAGCTTCAACGAATTGTTCGCCACGGCTGTTGCCTTGAAGTGCAGGCAGGTAGCGCTTTATCATGGACAGCACGGCAGAGGTGAAGGTAGCTCTCCTTTGATTCGAATGCTGGAGAGCGTGGGTCGCCATGTCGTGCCTTTAATCGAAACCCCTAGAATTGTAGGAGCAAAATAGTGACTCAACTCGACGAACAGCATTCAGACGAAACACACGTGAGCAACAACAGCACAATCGATTTGGAACAATTGCGCTCTATGTTGGGGTCAATTGAAAGTTTCGCTTCAAACACCGAGCAGCAGTTGAGCGACACGCGAGCTGAACTTAAGACGGCTCTGGCGCGTGGCACAGCAATTGAGCAGGACTCACAGCGTTTGCAAGCCGAGCTTGATCAAGTAAGCCAACAGTTGAGCGATAAGCAAGCCGCTCTTGATGCAGCGCTGGCGCACGGTACAGAGTTAGAACTGCGATCACAGCGTTTGCAGTCCGAGCTAGAGCAAGTCAGCCAGCAGTTGAGCGACAAGCAAGCCGCTTTTGATGCAGCGCTGGCGCACAGTACAGAGTTAGAACAGGACTCACAGCGTTTGCAGTCCGAGCTTGAGCAAGTCAGCCAGAAGTTGAGCGATAAGCAAACCGCTCTCGTTGCAGCGCTGGCGCGTGGCACAACATTTGAACAGGACTCACAGCGTTTGCAAGCCGAGCTTGAGCAAGTCAGCCAGCAATTAAGTGCTAAACAGGGTGAGTTTGAGGAAGCAATTAAAAAAGGACGAGAGTGGCAGCGGCGTAAAGAGGAGGTTGAAGGCAAGTTGACCACAATGCGGGATACAAATTCTATTCTTCAGCGTTTTGGCGATAAAAAGATTCTGTCCTATCTCGACCGCCTATTGAAACATGAGGATAATGAGTCAGGCGTAACGCTCGAAACAGTTCGAACCGCGCTTTTAAGTTGGTTGAGCAGCATCGCTGGCACAAAAGTAACGCGAATTTTTGATAATCCCGAAGTTGAAGTTGAGAGAGATGAAATTGGCGGTCTGGTGGAATTTGAGCCGTCCAACCCGTTTAGTGAGGAATTCCCACGAGCGTACTGCCGGGTGATCGCGTCGGGGTGGCGAGCGGGTGACATTGTGATTGAGAAGGCGCGATTAGAAGTCATCGAACAACTTTCCGCAGCATCGTTGCCAATGGAAAATGGAATACAAAATGAGGAGGAAGAAACAGCTTTTGAGACATCTATTAGCGACGAAATATCCGAATTAGAGCTGCACGAGGTTGGAGAGAAATTCCTCTATCCTGAGCAACCTGAGCTTCAACCCGACAACCCAATCAATATTCAGATGCAGGAAGCGACACAAATGCTTGGCGATAAAGTAACGCCTCATCAGCGAGAACTTTGGGACGCATTCATTGATGCCGTCGTTTCGGGGCAATCTCTAGATGAAGCACATAAAGCTGAACTTGCTAAATGGAATGGCGGAAAGAAAGGGTTCTACAAAAACATACAGTTGCGGTTAAAAGACAATACGGGGCTTCGAGAGGTCGTTGAACATTATTGGAAGCAGCTTGTCCTCAACTCGTCAGATCAGGGCGCGCCAGACAATTCATGACTTCACAAAACGAGCGGCAAAACGAATATCTTGAGCTTCAAGCGATGATTGCTCAATTGACAATGGCACTGGTGCAGGAGAAATCTCGGCAAGATCAGTTAGGTCAGCAAATCGAGGACTACCATCACAAACTCAAAGAGGTATTTGCCGAACATTGGCAACCTTTACATGAGAAAGAGGTTTAAACAGCATGACGATTGCTCAAGCACGCCAACAGCAAACTGCACTAGAGGGACTTATTCGTGCTTTTGAAGATGCGTTCGTACAAAGTGCGGCATCATCGCCACAGATAAATTTTGAGCCTGTTTTGGTCATTGACATGCGATTCGGCATGTTTCATGCTTTTGTACTGTCGGTGCGCTCGGATGGAAACTTACATTCAATTCCAAGACCAATCAAAGTTGAGGCGGCGGACGGGATTTACCCTGCTTGTGCGCTCACTCCATTATACGCTTATCGAAAAAAGAAGACACAAAATTGGGTCATGTGTACTGCGGGTCGCCTGAATCAGAAATCTTCCGAGGGGAATTTCGACGTCGCAGAAAACGTATTTGAATATACGTTGACCTTGCCAGAGAAGGAACAAGCTGGCACATTCGAGCGATTATGGTCTGCATTTCTTTCTTCGCTCGTAGAGACGGACAGTGGACAGGATTATAAACGTGTCGTTTTTGTAGTCGATAATGCAAGTAGTGTTTCACTTATCCAGGCAGCACTTCCAAAAGTGGGTGCACGCTTAGATAAAGGCGGCAGTAAATGGCAGTCTGCCTTTGTTGTCTGCATAGATGCCGCTGTCGATTTACAGGGTTATGCCTTTTTGAATAAGCCGCACGACCTCTCGACATCGAATGCGCTCTATCTGCTACTCCTCGGTCCCAGTATGGCGCTGGCAGTCGCATTCAATGGTTCAGGGTTTCAGTATGACCAGGTTCACCATGCTGATGTAGCAAGTTTTAGTAAGATTGCTGCGATTGGTATTACTTCCACGATTGATCACCCGGATGTGCTGCTTTATGGTGATGACAGTAAATTCAAAAAGGCGTGTCTGATTGGATATCTTCATTGGTGGTTGCAAATCGATGAAAAACGTTTAGACGAGCTGCGCCAAAAGGCTGCACTTCTGGAGGCACAGCTTGCTGCAGCACGAATAGAAACCGATAGTATGCAAATGCTCGTGGATCGATTGCGAAATGTTCTTCACCAACTGAATAGAATCTAAGGGAACGACAATGGCATCCATCGGAATCGACCTTGGAACAACAACGACGCTGCTCGCCGAAGCTTTTTCCGGCTTTGACTCGGACTCGGTTGAAACTCAAATTGTTCCCACAAAGCAGCGTATCTGGCGTGGCAAACAATACACTGAAGAAGAAATCAACTACCTTCCCTCGTTCGCTTACTTTCCACGTTCAGGTGAGGAACTGGTCGGCGCAGAAGCAAAAATATTGGGTACAGATCGAAATGAATTAGAGCGGTGTGTTCGTTCAGTGAAACGTCTGATGGGCCGTTCAATTGTTTTGCCGGATCCAATCAAGAGAACACCCTCGCAAATTTCTGCGCTTTATTTGCAGCATCTTCTTCACCATGCACGGCGCACAGGAATATTGTCGGATCGGGATGAAATTACGATCACGGTTCCAGCGAGCTTTACCACCAACCAACGGCGCGACACGCTGCAAGCATTAGAAACTGCGTCTGCAAGTCTCGACATGAAGTTTTCAAAACAAACATTGAGTCGTGTGCTTATCAGTGAGCCTGTTGCGGCGCTGCTTGCTTATCTCACCCATGACCTCAAGAATGCTGAGGCGCTGCGTCGTTTCAATTTGGATCGTAACCCTCTGGTTCTGGTCTATGATATGGGTGGGGGTACGCTCGATCTCACCCTTGTTCGGCTTGGTTGGCGCGATGCGGGAATGCCAAAAACGCTTGGCAATGTGCGCTTCGAAATTCTGGAGCTTCCCCGTTATAACCAGTTTGCGGGCGAAGATTTTGATAAACAAGTCGCGCGGTATTTGCTGGACAAGTTAATTCAGGTTCATCCCGATTTGGAACAAATTGATCTTACAGATGAAGAGGTTCAGTCGATTCGTTCTCGCCTTGTAGAGGATGCTGAACGGCTGAAAAAAGAACTCAACCAAGAAATTGCCTGGTCAGGGGATGACACAACGATCTCCTTCTCGCTTACACCCATTGTGCTACGGGGGCGTGAATACCATCTCACCGATTGGGACATTTCATCGCCAGAGTATGTCGAGTGGGTTGAACCATTTCTTGCTTATCGACAAGATCAGAAAAATGCGCTCTACCCCATTGAAACGCTCTTGAGCCGCAGTGGACTGACCATCCGCGATGTGGATTATTTCCTGCTGGTAGGGGGTATGGCGCGCTTTCTGCCATTGCAAACAGCCCTTAAGAATTACTGGAAGCGCGATGAGACATTTCTGATACATCCTTCTCCCGATGAGGCCGTTGCTCAAGGAGCAGCAGTCTACAGCTATCTAAAGGCGGCACACAAAAACTTCGTGATCGATGAACCGTCCGCTGATGCCTACTATGTACGACGGTCTAAAAGTTTTGATTTACTGCTTGGACGCGGCAGCCATGAAACGGGTGAAAAACGCCAATACGACTTACAAAGAGAGGGAGACCGTCTGAGACTACAAATTTTCGCGGGTGAACCAATACCCAGTTCTGGGGCTATTGAAAGCATTTATCCATCCTTGGTCTATCAGGGGGGAACCCTTGTTCCTTTGAAGCAGTCATATCCGCGCGGGACAAAGGTATGGATTCAAATGAGTTATCGCCAAGACGATAACTCTAAAGTCCCCTACATTGAGGTCTGGGTAGATCGTGAAGATAACCTCGTCGCCAGCCTATCTTACGCTGAATTGCAAGACTAAAACGGAGTGACTCAATGACCCATATTCGCAGTATCTTTGATGCCGATGCAATCGAATTGCACGATCTGCGCGCCGATCCCAACACGGTGATCAAGGTACAGGGACTTGTGAAGGAAATGTTGGAGGCAAACGACAACAGACGCTTAGGAATTTATCAAACGCTCGTTGAAGAATACGGCACGTTTGCTTTACCTGGCGTTATCAGCGCGACTTACGTTCTGAGCGATCAGCTCACGAATAAAAAAGGACAGGATACTGTGGCGCAATTGATGGTTGAATTGTGTCGTGATAATCCGGCAGCGCAACGTCTTTTACTGCGCGCTGGCGTTATCGAAAGTCCGTTCGATGTTTCCCGGCAAATCGCTGCGAAGGCGCTCACTGATTTGGGTGAGCTTGAAATTGCAGCGGATACTGATTGGCTCCTCAGTGAAGCCAAACGTCTAGCCAAAGAAGAAGAACGGGCATCGGCACTCGTTATCTACGAGCTTTTGCTACGACACGGGATAGGTTTTCAAGAAGCACTTGATGTTTGCTATAAATGGTTCGCAGGTGACTATGAAGCTGAAGCACCTGCCAGTCTCATGCGTTTACTGCTCACCTTTTCACCTGCTCATACAGAAGGGATTCTGACGAAGCTGTTTGACTCTTTAGAGCGCCGAGATGACGAAGCAGGGCGCGTGATTAAATCGACTGTCGATTTATCGGACGCGGAAGCCCTAATCCCTGCGTTACGTGCCGCTTCCAAACGTTTAGAGCGTGAACGTACAGGCAGAGCTAAACCAGTGGAATACCTTTTCGAAGGCGCTGTTGCTCGGCAAATTGTACAATCACCTGAGTGTATTCCCGTTTGCGTCCATTTCATTCAGACGGAAGACTTGCACGAAGGTGTTACACGCTATTGGTGGCAGGCACTTAGCTCCGCCGTAAAATTAGGGAGTGAAGGTGCAAAGCAGCACTTTGACCGCGATTTAGCGCATATAAATGATGAAGCATTCGCGCTGTGGGGATACGTTCAGCTGATGTTTATTGAAACCGCCCCTCGTCTTGATAAACAAACCAAAGCATGGGCAGCTCAAACTTTACAGGATTTAGGACTACAAAATCCTTACCTGCATCAACAAGCAGAGGAAATAAAAGAGCGCATTGTATCGGGAAACGCAACTTCAGGTAAAAGTCGAAAGCAAGTTGGGAACACTGGTATCAACTGATGAAAAGGCAATCCAACACACTCCTACAGATCGATGAAATTTGGAACGCTATTCAAGATGCGAATCTAGATTCGCATCGTAAAGACCTTCAGTCTTCAATCAACTCAGGTCATGCTTCGCTCAAAGAAGCTTTTGAGCAACTGTGTCGAGAACCTGTGACTATGGCTTTGTGTGAGGAATTGGAAGCATATCTCAATGGTCATTATCGCGATGTGCTGCGTCATTTGGAAAAAACTGAAAACCCATCCCATTCAAGTATTATCCTAAAAGTGTTGTGCCTTTTGCAGATGGCATCAACAGATGAACTCATTGGACATGTGCATCCAACTGAGTATCTACGCGATAAAGTCTTAAGCCAATTGAGACAGGCAGAGCATATTGACGGTACTGGTAATTTAAAGTTACGTAGGGAATGGCTGGAGCGCTTCTGCTTGGGACATGAGCTTCCTCAAGCATTCTGGGACGCAAATAACAGATAGTCATCATCGTCATCGGAACCATTTTGACGTTCATTGTCGGGATTTGAAGCGTGTTGATATTTTGTGGAATCGGATCAGGACGGAACATCGAATGCGGTGACATGGTGACAGCGATGACATCTCTACTGGATTGACCCGGATTTAGTGGACAACAATTTTGTCACGGGCAAAAAAACGCTGCTCGAACGCGGCAGGACTGAGATAGCCTAGTGACGAATGACGACGCCGGCGGCTCTACGAGGAAAACATACGCTTCGCTTATAGCGGCACTTCTTGTCATACGCTAAACTATGAAGCACTCATAATCCTGTGCTGCTCATGGATAATCCATGCCCCATCTATCTGCTGACATGTTCGAAGCTATCCGCAACCTGCTGATTCTGCACCTGCGACTGAAGGAAGATCGGGTCGCGCTGCTGACCCCGATCCTAAGCGCCCTACCGATTTTTGACCGCATCCAATGGAATGAGGGTACGGTTAGGGAGGTTCATTCGGGCACCATCAGCAGTCTAAGGATAAGTTCATCATCAGTATATCCGGTCTGAATGTGTTTGACAGCGATTTAACACCAGCCTAATCCTATCCGTTGTTTGCGATCCAGTTTGCAAGGGCACGTTCAGCATCGCGTAGCGCAG
>Ga0163154_10002402_pt1 | contig 27461 bp, 15 predicted proteins | sample OliLakLV19MP9P1_FD_148649 | JGI IMG/M metagenome (GOLD analysis project Ga0163154, IMG submission 148649) | Freshwater microbial mat bacterial communities from Lake Vanda, McMurdo Dry Valleys, Antarctica - Oligotrophic Lake LV.19.MP9.P1 | ecosystem: Environmental > Aquatic > Freshwater > Lake >... | reverse complement strand
CGGATTGGGCGCGCTGCCTCGTTGCGAATCGCTTGTGTGGCGCGCCACACCGCGCTCATCGCGCCTCGCATCGCATCCCAATCCGACGGCCAAAAGTCCAAGTTATTTCCTTACGAGCCCTTAGGGCTCGTTCGTCAATAACTTGAACTTTTTGCTCGCCGGATTGGGCGCGCTGCCTCGTTGCGAATCGCTTGTGTGGCGCGCCACACCGCGCTCATCGCGCCTCGCATCGCATCCCAATCCGACGGCCAAAAGTCCAAGTTATTTCCTTACGAGCCCTAACCAGTTCAGTCTTGACAAATCATGCGAAGACTTTTGTGTGTTTGGTTCCGGCTCGTCCGGCTTAGGTTAGAAGCATGGCGTCACCTGTGTCAGTCGCTGTTTTTAAACCTAGAAACCTCAGTTGGACGGGGTAGAGTGTGCGGTTGTGGGGGTGAAAGCCGGCAAGCTCGCGCGGCATGCCGCGCGCCGGCTTGAACGCATGCAAGCTTTGCTTGCAGGCCGGAACAGGGCATAAGCGCAATGAGGGTGAAAGCCGGCAAGCTCGCGCGGCATGCCGCGCGCCGGCTTGAACGCATGCAAGCTTTGCTTGCAGGCCGGAACAGGGCATAAGCGCAATGAGGGTGAAAGCCGCCAAGCTTGCGCGGCATGCCGCGCGCCGGCTTGAACGGCTGGCGGCTGCGCCGCCAGACCGGCGGAATGCTTGATCCATTCCAACGAGTTGCAACGCAGCCATGTGCAGCCACAACCGTGCAATCTGCCCTGTAGCGTACTCACCACTCACCCAATGGGCGAAACAGCGAAATTGCTGAAAAGCCAACAGAATCATGGTGCTATGCACATCGAGAAGCGGTCAACTGAGGTTTCTAGGTTGAAGGCTAAGCGCCGAAGGCGCGCATTAAGATAGCCCAGCGCAACGCCCTGAGATGGCTTCTTAATCAACCCCCACGCCCTAAAACCTTGCCCAGCGCATCCAGCACGCGATCGACGCTAAGCGGGTTGCTGCCGGCGCCCATCAGGCCGATGCGCCAGATTTTTCCGGCCAGCGTGCCCAGGCCGGCGCCGATTTCGATGTTGAACTCGTCGAGCAAACGACGCCGCACCGGCAAGTCTTCCACGCCATCGGGAATGCGCACCGCGTTGAGCTGCGGTAATCGATGACGTTCATCGACAATGAGCTCCAGACCCAGCGTTTGCAGGCCATCGCGCAGTCGCAAATGATGGCTGCGATGGCGTGCCCAGCTTTCTGGCAAACCTTCCTCCTGCAGAATGACCAGCGCTTCGTGCAAGGCATACAACATATTGATCGGCGCGGTGTGGTGATAACTGCGTGCGCCTTCGCCCTGCCAATAGGCCATCACCAAACTCAAATCGAGAAACCAACTCTGCACCGGTGTTTTACGTACTTTCAGTGCAGTAACGGCGCGTTCGCCAAAACTCAGCGGCGATAATCCGGGCGGCGCTGATAAACATTTTTGCGAACCCGAATAAATCGCGTCGGCGCCCCAGGCATCCACAAATAGTGGAATTCCACCCAAGCTGGTGACCGCATCCACGATCGCCAACGCCCCATGCTGATGCGCCAGTGCGCACAAGGCTTGCGCATCGGAGACCACGCCGGTTGAGGTTTCGGCATGCACAAAAGCCAGTGCTTTGGCGCCCGGATTGGCTTTTAGCGCCGCTTCTACCTTATTCAAATCGATGGTTTTGCCAAAATCGTCCATCACCATCACTGGCGTGGCGCCAATGCGAATCACGTTTTCCTTCATGCGCCCGCCGAACACGCCGTTCTGGCAAACGATGACCGTATCGCCGGGTTCGATCAAATTAACAAAACAGGCTTCCATGCCTGCCGATCCAGGCGCTGAAATCGGCACGGTCAGCGTGTTTTCGGTGACAAAAGCGAAGCGCAACAGGGACTTCAGCTCATCCATCATGCGCACAAACTGCGGATCCAAATGGCCGATTGTTGGGCGGGCCAGCGCGCTCAAAATACGCGGTGGCACGTTCGACGGACCTGGGCCCAGCAGCAAACGATCGGGAGGGATAAAACTCGGCATGCAGATGATCCTGAGCGAAAACCTCGAGCGTAGCGCGCGCGGACTGCGCCAGGAAGCGATCGTTTGGAGCAAGGGCTCGGTTCGGCGTAGCGGGAACCTATGGCGGCTTAGTCTGTTCATTCTGCTCTAACTGTTGCAACATTAGCCGCTCTGTTTTCGTAGGTAGTCCGGTCGCTCATGGCTGAAATTCTGGTCGTCGAACGCTCGGCCACTTTGTGCAATTTGCTGGAACGCACGCTCGAATCAGCCGGCGTGGGCATTTCGCGCCATTTTGAGCGTTTTGGCGATGCCGTCGAGGAAATGCGCGAGCGCGTGGTGTCGTCGCGTTTGCCGGCGCTGCTGGTCATCGGTGTGCCGGAGCGTGAGCCGGCGGAATGCCAGGCGCTATTGAAAATAGTGCGCGAATTGCCGGGCAACGCCTTGCCACTGTTGATCTTGAGCCACGTGCCCTTGCCAAAGCTGGCCGCCTGGCTGGCGCGCCGCGGTTCGTCAATGTGCCTGCTGTGGTCACAGTTTTGGCAAGTGCCGGGTGCGGTTAGCGAGTTGGCACCCACCCTTTTGTTTAGCACTCCCCCTGAGCGCGTGACGCCCCAAAGCCCGATGCGACTGTTATTGGTCGACGACTCGGTCAGCGTGCGGCGCATGTATCACCAGTTGCTGACCCAGCACGGCATGAGCGTCGATTTGGCCGAAAGTATTGGGGAGGGTTTCGCGCGTGCGCGCGTCGGGCGTTACGATTTGATCGTGGTCGATTATTACTTGCCGGATGGCACCGGGGATGAATTGGTGCGCCGTTTGCGGTCTGATCCGGCCACGCAAGGCGCCGTCGTGGCGCTGATCACCGCAACCTATGGTGAAGAGGTGATCCAAAAGTGTTTGGATGCCGGCGCCGTTGAATGCATGTTTAAAAATGAGGTGATTTCGCTGACCCTGGCGCGCATCAAGGCCTTGGCGCGCAACGTCTATGACCGACGTCGCATCGAAACCGAACGGCGCCGGCTGGACGGCATTCTGCGTTCGGTCGGCGATGGCGTATACGGCATGGACGAGGCTGGCGTGATTACCTTCGCCAATCCCACTGCCTGTCGATTGCTGGGTGTGGACGAGGCCGATTTAGTCGGCAAAGACGGCGCTCAGCTGCGCCTGAAGGCCGAGCGGCCAGACGTCGCCGGGCGCCTGGAAACGGTGTTCAGCACGGCCGATAAACGCCTGTTGCCGGTCGAATGCAGCATCGTGCCGATGTTGGTGGGCGGCGAATCGGAAGGTTTTGTCGTGGTATTTCGCGATATTTCCGAGCGCAAAGGCGTCGAGCGTGTGCGCTGGGAGTTGGATCACGACAAACTGACCGGTCTGTCAAATCGGCGCCATTTTTTGGCGATGCTGGGAGAGGCGGTCGAACAACGCAAACAAGGCGGCTACAGCGCTGTGCTTTTTGTGGACATCGATCGTTATACACAAGTGCTTGAAAATGCAGGTGAAGTATCGGGCCAGCAGTTGTTGGTCGATATTGGGCAGCGACTCAAGGCGCGGCTGCGTGACCACGATGGCCTAGCGCGCCTGGAACACGATCAATTTGCGCTGCGCCTGGAAAGTGTGCAGTTGGAACATCTGTACACGCTGGCCGATAGCCTGCGCGAATTGCTGCGCGATGTGCGTTATATCGATCATGCGGGCCGGCCGCTGGGCGTCACCGTGTCGGTCGGTGTGGCGATCGTCAGCAAGGATTCGCCGTCGGCCGAATACGTGCTGGAAAACGCACGGCAAGCCTGCGCGCAGGCCAAACGGCGTGGGCAGAATCAAACGCAGATTTTCGTTGTCGAAAGCGATTCGCGCGTCGCACGCGAGCTAGAAGCCGGCTGGGCGCAGCGTATTCGCGAAGCGATGGGCGAAGACCGCATGATTTTGCTCGGTCATCCGATTTTGCCCATCAGCGGACTGGCGGAAGGTAAACGCGGCTGGCACGTCAATGGCGCGAAACCCGAACAGGTCTATGAAGTGCTGATACGCATGGTTAACCGCGATGGCCAGTGGATTAGTCCCAGCGTGTTTGTGCCACTCGCCGAGCGCGCCAATTTAATGCCAAAAATCGATTTATGGGTGATTGCCCGCACCGTGCGTATCGCCTGCCGGGTACCAGATGACCTGAATGTCGGTTTTGCAATCAATTTGTCCAATCAGACCTTGCAAGACGCCGAATCATTGGTGCATATCGAGAATACCTTCGCCAGTCACCGGGTGCGTCCGGAACGTTTTGTATTTGAGATATCCGAAACCGGCGAGATTTACCAGCTGCACGCCGCGCGCCGATTCATCACTCAACTGAAAAAAATAGGTTGTCGATTTGCATTGGATGATTTTGGTTCCGGGAATAACTCACTGTCGCACCTAAAATGGCTACCGGTGGATTTGGTCAAGGTCAGCGGCGAGTTTGTCGCTGAAAAAAAAGGTAGCGAAGTCGATCGCGCCATGGCGATGTCATTGACGCAAATGGCGCATTCATTGAAACTCAAAGTGATCGCCGAACGCGTCGATTCGCACAAAGCGCTCACTTGGCTACGCGCGGCACGCGTCGATTATGTGCAAGGTCATCTATTTGGCGAACCGACGCGTTTGGATGAAATTGATTTTGAGGCGCTGCATGAGGTTTGAGTAGGAGCAGTCAAATTGACTACTCTTGCACCGGATAGACGGCGACAATGGTGGTCAGCATGGCTGGTCCAAGCGATCCAGGAAACGCGAAATCACCGGTGCGAAGCGTGGAATATCGACCAGAAATGCGTCGTGACCCTGGATGGAGGGTAGGGATTGAAAGTCGACATCGGCACCCGCGGCGCTCAGTGCTTCGGCAATTTCTTCTTGTTGTTCGACCGGGAACAAAATGTCGGTCGCCACCCCGATGACTAGGGCATGTTCCACCGCCATTAGTCGGCACGCAGATTCGACGCTGCCGCCGTAATCGGTCAAATCAAACCAATCCATTGCGCGGGATAAATACAGGTAACTCAAGGGGTCAAATCCGCCCGCCCAGCGTTTGGCATGGGCGTCCAAGTAGGCTTCAATTTGAAATTCGCTGGCGAATGGATCGGCGCCGGGCTGATGCAAACGCTCGCGACCAAAACGCTCGCGCCATTCTTGTGGGGACCTATAGGTAGCAACACCCAGTTTGCGCGCCAAGCCCATGCCGCTGGCCACGTCGATCGCGTGCGCATAGTTGCCATCGGCATAAGCGGGATCGGCGCGCACAATTTGTCTTTGCAGCGAGCGCAGCGCAATTGCAAATGCCGAGGAGCGGGCCGCGCAGGACATGACGATCAGGTTGGGAACGAGTTGCGGATGCCGCAATGCCATGGCTTGCGCGGTCATGCCGCCCATGCTCGGTCCAACGACGGCCAGCAAGCGTTTGATCCTTAAGGAATCGGCGACGGCGGCGGCGCCATCGGCGATATCTTCGATGCTGATCGACGGGAAACGCAGTCGATACGGTAATCCATCGTCCGGATGATCCGATGCCGGTCCGGTGGAGCCCTTGCAACTGCCCAAGGAATTAACGCAAATGATGAAATAGCGCCCAGTATCGAAACTGCGATGGGCGCCAATCATCGGTTCCCACCAGCCGGGTGTGCGATCAAGCGGGCTAGACGCGGCGTGCGCGCTGGGCGACATGCCGGTCACAATCAAAATGGCGTTGTCGCGCTGGGCTGACAAACGACCCCAGGTTTCATACGCGATGAGAGCGGAGCGCAACTCGCCGCCGCGGTGCAGCGGCATTTGGGCGGGTAGTGCAGTGAATTGGGTGGCACCTGGCATGTTACAAATGGTCCGGCAATCGCTCACGAGCCGGCATCATAACCACAAGGGAAGCCATGTACGCCAATTCGCCCATGGTGGTCAGCACGCAGCTCGCGCCGCACCGGCGTTTGCTGGAGACCGTCTTGCGGCATCGCGCCAGCCTGTATCAGCGACCGATCGCCGCGCATTCGCTGCGCGCCTTTGCTGCGCTGCGCGAATGCTTGGCGCAATGGCCGCAGCGGCCCTTAGTGCTGGATAGTGGCTGTGGTACGGGCCTCAGTACGCTCAGCTTAGCGCAGCAATACGAGCACGCCAGTGTGATTGGCATCGATCAATCGGCGGATCGATTGGCTCCGCTGGTGGCCGGATTACGCCTGCTTGCCCCGCACGCTCTGTTATTACACGCGCCGCTGGAGGATATTTGGCGGTTATTACAAAGCCATGGTTTTACCCTGCAGCGCCATTTAATTTGGTACCCCAATCCCTGGCCCAAACCACAACATCTGCTGCGCCGTTGGCATGGGCATCCGGTTTTCCCAAGCCTGTTGGCCTTGGGTGGTGAATTAGAACTACGCAGTAATTGGCGCGTTTATATCGATGAGTTTGCGCAGGCTTTGCAGGTGTTTGGTCTGGATAGTGTAATAACGCAGATCAATCCAACGCAGGAACCGGTGACGCCATTTGAGCGCAAATATCGCGATTCCGGTCATCCACTTTGGCAGTTGCGCGCTGTCATTCCGCGCGCAGTTGCGCAATCTATTGGCGAGGCATGTGGGAGTGGGTTCTTTTGCGCCTAACGTTTCTGCGCAGTCTAGCTCGGTCTTGCTAGTAGCTGCGCACAGAATGACGGAGAGGCCGGCGCCGACCCGCCAGAGCCGCGCTTTGACCCACCAGAGCCCAAGCCTTTGGTGGGTTCGATCTGTGATCGAACGCGGCTCCCTCACCATGCAGGAAAAGCGTCAGCGCACAGCGCCGACCCACCAGAGCCGGGATTTGACCCACCAGAGCTCAAGCCTTTGGTGGGTTAGCACTTTGATGAGTTCACCTATACTGTGAGTACTCTACGGGGCAGATTGCACGGTTCTGGCCGCGCATGGCGGCGACGCGGACATTCGAAGATGAATACCGTCGGTTTCTGAGAAAATATTATATGGATTTCGATGAGCGCTATGTCTGGGATTAACCGATGGGGCGGGCTTTGGGCCCTTGGCTTTTGTTGTCCTGAAACCTGGGGCGTTGCCCTAGGCTGGTATGGCTCCGGGGCTTTGCCCCTAGTATTCCGAGAAACCTCAGTTGGACGGGGTAGAGTGCACGGTTATGGGTGGTGAGAACCGTGCAGCGGTCAACTGAGGTTTCTAGTCGCTAACCAGTTCAGTCTTGACAAATCATGTGAAGGCTTTTGTGTGTTTGGTTCCCGCTCGTCCGGCTTAGGTTAAACGCACTGGGCGCACCTGCAGCGGCCGGAAAGCTTGATGCGGTTTGCAAGACTGACCAGCGGCCGGACGTAGCCGCTAGTCAATCCTAATTCCAATTCTAAATCATTCGGCTAACTTCGTTGCCTCGCTTCGGTCTCCTCGTAGGTTTAACGCTGGAATAACTCACTACTCGAAGCCGTTAGCGAACAGATCCGCCGGGGCGATGGCGCCTGCTTCATGGGCACCGATGTCACAGGTACCGGCGAATGGGCGCGGTGCATTGCGCTGGTCTACATTGTTGACTGGGTCGGCAGCGCATCCAGCATTGTTGCCTCTGTTGAGGGCTAGGCTAGTAGGGCCTGGAACAAAGGTCATGGTGCCGCCGCCGTTATCAGCCAGTGCTTCGAGTAGCGGATCGGTATTGATAAGATCAGATGGCTGGGTCAAGCCAAAGCACGAGGCATCGTCTGCAATATTGTTGCCAAGCGAGATGATCAGGACATTTTCGATGCTGGTGGTGCAGTCTGGCTGGCCTGGTGTGCTGATGATGCTGTTTTGCAGGCGCAAGGTGCCGAACTTATGCAGATCCTGCCCATTTAAATGGCCTTGCACGGTCATATTGACGGCGGTTACATCGGCAGTGTCATTGATGTACAGACCACCACCGCCATTATTGGCACCGTTGAGGGTGATGGTGGTGTTGCCGATCCGGGTATTGCTGCCCAACCATATGCCACCACCCTTACCAGTTGCTTGGTTGCCCCTAAATAGACTTTGGTGAATGAAGCTGGCGGGCAACACGTTCATGGCATTCATGTACAGCCCGGCGCCGTTGGCGGCGGTATTATTGACGACTTGCGCTCGGGACATCCTAATGCGATTGGTCACCCGCAGACCGCCACCGAAATCGCTGGCGGAATTCATTTCAATCCGACTATTGGTCAGAGTGAGATCCTGCGTACGAATTCCGCCACCACTGACCGCGGTATTGTTGCGCACCGTGGTGTTGATGACGTTGATGTTGCCGTCGATGGTATAGATCGCCCCACCGTCGCCAAGGAAAGCAGTATTGCTTTCCAATACGCTGCCGCTAATGGTGCCGTCATTGAGGTGGATGGCGCCGCCATGACTGCCAGAACTGTTTTCGCGAAATGTAGAGCCGCTGACCATTATTGCCGCTGTGCCTTGGGCGAATACCGCGCCACCCCGAACCGCATTATGAGTTACGAAACTGGAGTTCATAACAGATATAGGGTTTATCGCGGTGGTGTAAATCCCGCCACCATTGCCTTGGGCTGTGTTGTTCTCGAACAACCCGCCGTCCACAAACAAGCGTGCGGTGCCCTGATTGAAGATCGCACCCCCATGGGAGCCATTGGCTTGATTGAGTGATACCGAGCTGCCATTGAACAGCATCAGCTCATCGCCTGCATTGTAAATCGCGCCGCCGGCGGGCGCGGTATTGGCGCGCAGCAGCACATTGTTCAGAAACACATCACCGCTGCCGGTATTGAAGATCGCGCCACCGCCGATGAACGTTGCACTGTTGAGCTGGAATTGCGAATCGAAAGCAAAGACCGTGCCGGTATTGTGAATGCCACCGCCGTCAAAGGCGCTATTGCTAAAGATATTGACGTTATTCAGAGTCAACATGCCGCCCGAGTTGAGGATTCCACCACCCGCGCCAACGACACTGCCGCCGCGAATCAGTATGTCCTGCATATCGAGCCGCAGACCCGTGTTCTCAATGACGCGCTGGCCAACGACGGTCTGGCGGATGGTCACCTGACCCGGAGTGAAGTCTGATCGGATCCGCACATCCAAACCAAACGGCGGCACATTCTGGAACAGATCGAGATCGCCCTGATCGTTGCCGCCGCCGGGAAGCGTTAGCGTGTAGGTTGCGCCACCCACCAGCACGATCTCGTCGGTCACTGCCGCCGATCCGGCCGCACACTCGTTGACCACCGGGCTGAACTGAAGGTTGTTGCTGGCGTTGTGGACGGCCTCGCGCAGCGAGCAAAACTGGTCGAATGCATCCATGCTGTCGATCGTGGTTGTTACCGTGATCGTGGCAGCAGTGGCAAGTGAGGTGTAGGCAAACAGGCCTAGGCCGAGCAGGACTGGGAGATAGGGCGGAATCTGTTTCATTGGCTTGGTCTCGTTTGGGGGGGGCTGAAGTCGACGCAAGTTCACCCGCCTTCCCAAGGACATACGTAATCCGGGGCAGCCAGAGATCACGGCTTTAGTAATCTCTGGTGTCACAGCGGATGCGCGGCGCAAACGCTTCGCTCATGCCGCAAAAATCCCGGCTTTCCTTCAACCGGGCGGACTTACGGCCGGCCGGTTAAGTCAAAAGTTCCGTGCGGTAGCGCGCATACAAAACAGCGAAAGGTGCAATAGGCTCAAGAGGCACAGAGTATTTTGCGCTCACTGCACGCCACCCTTTTTAGAGTCTTCTTACACTCCACCAGTGTCTATCAACGCGGCCCCATCATTTTGACGGATCGGGCTGAACTGAAATGCATCTGCAAGGCAGGGGGTGTTCAACAAAAAAATGCATTGGCGTAAAAAATTCACGCCCTTCAAGAAGAAATCATGAACAAGCAATCCATGGACGAAAAATCCGCGCAGTCAAAGCCTTCTGACCCGCGTTTCGGAGAATCTCGGCCATCTACTACGCTTGGTGGTCGATGGGGCCTCTCGCTGCCGGGAAAAACATTGGTCGGCTTCATCCTCGCCTTGATTGCCGTCTTGGCTATGTCGGTCGTCTCCTACTATGCCTTGCAGGCGCGCTCAACCGGTGTAGAACGGATGTTGCAAACGCTCAAGTTGACGCAGGCGCTTGAGGCCACGATATCCGCGGTCACCGACGCGGAAACAGGTCACCGCGGCTATCTTCTGCTGGGCGACCCGTCCTATCTCGAGCCTTACACTGCCGCGCTCGCCGAGCTGCCGGAAAAGATTGCAGATATTCGGCGCTTGGCGGCAGACGATCCAGCGCAACTGCAGCGGATTGCGGCCGTCGAACGCCTCACCGCCGACCGGATGGCAATTCTTAAGGATGGCGTCGAACTAAAGCGCCTCAGTCAGCCTGATGCCGCGCTTGAGCTGCTTCGTTCGGGCGGCGGAAAGGCGATGATGGATCGTGTGCGTGCGTTGATCGACGAAATGCAGACCGCCGAGCTCGCAACGCTCGATGCCAGCAAAGATGAATGGGCGCGCGCCGCGACCTTCTCGGCCTTCGTTAGCTGGGCGGGGGCGGCGCTCTTGCTGTTCCTCATCGCCGCCGCCGCTGTCATGTCCTCGCGGGATTTACGCGAGATGCAAATGCAGGCGTGGCTACGTTCGGGCCTTAATGAACTCAATGAGCGGCTGCAGGGTGCTCAGGAGCTCAATCAACTGGGCGAAAAAATTATCAGTTTCGTGGCGCGCTATCTCAACGCCCAGGTCGGGGCTATGTACTTTGCCGATGCGCAAGGCCAGCTCCGGCTGGTCGGCGCTTATGCGATTCCAGCGCGGACGCAGACATCAGACGGAATCGACACCGATCGTTCGGTGGCTGGTTTGACGCGCCAAGCTATGCAGGAGCAGTCGGTACTAACTGTCAGCGACGTGCCGCAGGATTACTTTCCGGTCAGCTCTGGCCTCGGCGCCAGCAGGCCCCGGCACCTCGTGCTGGCGCCGACCAGCGCCGATGGGGTTGCCAATGCGGTTCTAGAATTGGGATTCTTTAGCGCCGTTTCTGCGCATGATCTGCAGCTGCTGCGCCTGATCGCGGAGCCCATCGGCGTCGCACTGAGAACGGCACAGCTGCGCAAAGAGCTCACGCTCCTGCTGGAGGAGACGCAGCAACAGGCAGAGGAACTTCAGGCTCAGCAAGAGGAGCTGCGCACTTCCAACGAAGAGCTCGAAGAACAAAGCCGCGCGCTCAAAGAGAGTGCGGTGCGCCTTGAGGCGCAACAGGCGGAGCTTGAGGAAACCAATGCACAGCTTGAGATGCAAGCCGACGTATTGCACGTGCAGAAGGGCAGCCTGGAGCGCACCCAGATCGAGCTGACCGCGCACTCCGATGAACTCGTGCGTGCTAATCGGGTGAAGTCGGAGTTTCTGGCAAACATGAGCCACGAGCTGCGCACGCCACTTAACAGCGCACTCATCCTCGCCAAGCTGCTCGCGGACAATACCAGCGGCAACCTCAGCGAAGAGCAGGTGCAATTCGCGGAGACGATTTACGGCGCCAGCACGGATCTACTCACGCTCATCAACGATATCCTCGACCTCTCCAAGATCGAGGCGGGCAAGATCGACGTACACATCGAGAAGCTCTCGCTGCGCTCGATGATCGAACAGCTGCAACGCACCTTCGATCCGCTTGCAGCGCAGAAGGGCTTGCGCCTGGAAACCTCGGTTAGGGATCGCGATGAAGATAGCGGTCACGAGAACGACCACGAGATTCACGACATCATTGTGAGCGACGGCCAGCGCCTGCAGCAGGTGCTGAAGAACTTGGTGTCGAACGCCGTGAAGTTCACCGAGCGCGGAACAGTGCAGCTCATGGTCGATGCGCGCAAGTCGGTTGACGGAGCGCCACTGGTGCGCTTTCGGGTGATCGACAGCGGTGTCGGCATCGCGCCTGAGCATCAGGATGTCATCTTCGAGGCATTTCGCCAGGCCGATGGCAGCACGCATAGAAAATTCGGCGGCACCGGACTTGGCTTGTCGATCTCACGAGAACTCGCACGCCTGCTGGGCGGCGACGTGACGCTGCACAGCGAGCTCGGCCAAGGCAGCACCTTTACGCTGATCGTGCCGCGCGTGCTCAGGGAGCCCAGCATCACCGCGACGACCCGCTTGGCGAGCGTCGTGCGCGCTGCGTCTGCGCCCGTCGCGCCCCAATCGCAGTCGTCGTTTGCGCAAACACCCGCACGCGCGATCGTCCTGCCCGAGGCGCGCCCGATGGGGCGGCTGGTCGACGATGATCGCGAGCAGATTGCGAAGGGCGACCGGGTGATCCTTGTCGTCGAGGACGACGCCGCCTTCGCCCGTATCTTGGTGGGACTAGGGCGCGAGCGCGGCTTCAAGGTGGTCGCCGCACCCAGCGCCGAAGACGGCATCGCCGCGACACGCGCCTACCACCCGGCGGGCATCCTGCTCGACGTGAAACTACCCGACCACTCGGGACTCACGGTGCTCGACCGCTTGAAGCGCAACCCGGTCACACGCCACGTGCCGGTACACATGATCTCGGTGGACGACCACGTGCAGCAGGCACTTGAGCTTGGCGCGTTGGGTTACTCACTCAAGCCGGTCAAGCGCGAGGAGTTATTGCGCGCGCTCGAACGCATGGAACGTAAGCTCGACCAGAAGATCGGACGCGTGCTGGTAGTTGAAGACGACGATCGCCAACGCCAAGCCATCGAGGCATTGCTGGGTGGCGATAAGGTGACGATCACCGCGGTCGCGACGGCGAGCGCAGCGCTGGAGGCCCTGCATAGCTTGACTTTCGACTGCATGGTGCTGGATCTCACGCTGCCCGATCTCAGCGGCTATCAGCTGCTTGAACGCATGGCGGGCGATGAGCGCTACTCGAACCCGCCTGTCATCGTCTACACCGGGCGCTCGTTAAATCGCGACGAGGAGCAGCGTCTGAGCCAGTACTCGCGCTCAATCATCATCAAGGGCGCGCGCTCGCCCGAGCGGCTGCTCGACGAGGTCACGCTGTTTCTGCACCACGTGGAGTCGGAGCTGCCTGCCGAAAGACAGCTTATGCTGCGCGCGGCCCGCAATCGCGATGCCGCATTCGAAGGTCGGCGCATCCTGCTGGCTGAGGACGACGTGCGCAACGTGTTTGCGCTGTCGCACGTACTCGAACCGCGCGGTGCCAAAATGGAGATCGCGCGTAACGGTAAGGAAGCGCTCGCCGTGCTCGAAAAACTGGGCAGCGCAGAGCAACGCGAGGGCGGCATCGACATCGTGCTGATGGACATTATGATGCCGGAGATGGACGGCATTGCGGCGACGCAGGCCATCCGCGCGCGACCGGAGTGGCAAAAACTGCCCATCATCGCGCTCACCGCCAAGGCGATGAAGGACGATCAGCAGAAGTGTCTTGAGGCCGGCGCGTCCGATTACATGGCCAAGCCCATTGACGTGGAGAAGCTACTGTCGCTGCTGCGCGTCTGGATGTTCAAGCGATGAGCGCGAGCGGTGTACTCAACAGCGGAAGCGACGGCGGCGGCGGACAGCACGTCGATAGCACTTTCGAAATCGAGCTTACCCTGCTGCTCGAAGCGATCTTCCAACGCTACCATTGCGACTTTCGTGGCTACGCGATGTCGTCGCTGCGGCGGCGCTTGCGCCAAGCGATGGAGCGCTTCGGCGCCACCTCGCTTTCAGTGCTGCAGGGTCGCGTGCTGCACGATGCGCACGCCATGTCCATCTTGCTTGACTACCTCACCGTACAAGTGAGCGACATGTTTCGCGACCCTACGCATTTTTTGGCGTTGCGTCGTGAGGTTTTGCCAATCCTGGCGACCTATCCCTCGCTGAAGATCTGGATCGCCGGCTGCAGCACCGGCGAGGAAATCTACTCGATCGCTATTCTCCTCGAGGAAGAGGGACTACTTGATCGCGCAATCATTTACGCCACCGACGTCAATGATGAAGCGCTACGCAAAGCCGAAGCCGGCGTCTACGCGCTTGATCGCGTAGCGGGCTTTTCGGAGAGTTACCTAAACGCCGGCGGCAAAAGCTCGCTGTCGGACTGGTATACGGCCGCGTACGACGGCGTCGTATTTGATCGCCGCTTGCGCAGAAACGTCGTGTTCTCCGATCACTCGCTCTCGACCGACGGTGACTTTACGCAGACGCACCTCGTATTGTGCAGAAACGTGCTGATCTATTTCGAGCGCGAGTTGCAAGATCGTGCGGTCGCACTGTTCCAGCAATCGCTGGTGCCGCGCGGTTTCCTTGCACTCGGCTGCAAAGAAAACCTGAGCGTGTCCTCGCGCGCATCCGCCTTCGAGGTCTTCGACCTGCGCGAACGCATCTACCGGAAGCGATAAATCTATCAAGCCAAATATGGAACGAAATGAACCACGCACTGGCTGCAACGAGCAGCATGGAAGCGGTGTATCTCATGGCTGATGACGTCACTCTGCTCTTGGTCGACGATCTCGAAGAGAATCTGCTCGCCATGACGGCTTTGCTGCGCCGCCCTGGACTGCGCTTGTTGAAGGCCCATTGCGGTGAGGATGCGCTTGAGCTTCTCCTCGCCAATGAAGTGGCGCTCGCGCTGGTGGACGTGCAGATGCCCGGTATGGACGGCTTCGAGCTCGCCGAGCTGATGCGCGGCAGCGAGCGCACCAAGCATGTACCTATCGTATTCGTGACCGCCGGCGCGCACGATCGGAAGCGCCTATTTCAGGGCTACGATTCGGGCGCCGTCGATTTCCTCTACAAGCCGATCGAACCACACATCTTAACCAACAAGGTCGCAGTGTTCGTCGAGTTGTTTCGGCAAAGGCAGGCGATAGCACGCGGCTCGGCGTTGCAGAATGCGATTTTCAATAGCGCCAATTTCTCCAGTATCGCCACCGATGCAAAGGGCGTGATTCAGATCTTCAATGTCGGTGCCGAGCGCATGCTGGGCTATAGCGCGGCGGACGTGGTGGACAAGATTACCCCGGCCGATATTTCCGATCCACAAGAAGTGATTGAACGCGCCAAGACATTAAGCCTCGAACTGGCAACCCCGATTGCACCGGGGTTCGAGGCGCTAGTATTCAAGGCCTCGCGCGGCATTGAAGATATTTATGAATTGACTTACATCCGCAAGGACGGCAGCCGCTTCCCGGCAGTGGTATCGATCACTGCTCTGCGCGACGCGCAGGAGAGCATCATCGGCTATTTATTGATAGGTACTGATAACACCGCGCGCAAACAAGTCGAAGATGCGCTTAAAGAAAATTATCTCGAACTAGAAAATGCGAAGGCGGCTGCGGAAAAGGCCACGGCGACAGCTGAACAAGCCAACCTCGCGAAATCAGAATTTTTGTCCAGCATGAGTCATGAATTGCGCACGCCGCTCAATGCGGTGCTCGGATTCGCGCAGCTGTTGGCATCCGAGACACCCCCACCATCCATGAAACAAAAGCGGTCGATCGAGCAGATTACGCAAGCCGGTTGGTATCTGCTGCGGCTAATTAATGAAATCCTCGATCTGGCCATGATCGAATCGGGCAAACTGACGATCTCGCAAGAAACAATTTCGCTGACCGAGGTGCTGCAAGATTGTCAGGCAATGATTGAGCCACAGGCGCAGAGACGCGGGATCCACATGAGCTACCCCAAGGTCGACTGTTGCTTCTACGTTCATGCCGATCAGACCCGGGTCAAGCAAGTGATGATCAATTTGCTCTCGAATGCGATTAAATATAATCGGGTCGGCGGCGCGGTCATTGTCGAATGTGCGATGAGCGGCGAAAATCGGGTGCGCGTGAGCGTACAAGACACTGGCACCGGCTTGACACCAGAACAGTTAAAGCAGCTATTCCAACCATTCAATCGACTGGGACAAGAGACCAGCGCCGAAGAAGGCACCGGCATCGGCTTGACGGTCACCAAACAACTGGTCGAGTTGATGGGCGGCGCCATCGGCGTCACCAGCACTGTTTGTGTCGGCAGCGTATTTTGGGTCGAATTTGTCGGGTCTAGTGCACTGTCGCTGGCGTCCAGTCGCATCGGCGAGCGCATTCCGTATGAATGTGGCCCTCAGGCGCCGGACGGGTTGTCGCCAAAACGCACTGTGCTCTATATCGAGGACAACCCGGCCAATCTGGCCTTGGTCGAGCAATTGATCGCACGGCGCGAGGATTTAGTTATGTTGACGGCGATCGACGGTCATCTGGGTATCGAACTGGCGCACACGCATCAGCCAGACGTGATTTTAATGGATATCAATTTGTCTGGTATCAGTGGCTTCGGGGCCTTGAAGATTTTGCGCGAAGATCCGGCAACAGCCCACATCCCGATCATGGCACTGTCGGCCAACGCGATCCCGCGTGACATCGAGAAAGGCTTGGCTGCCGGGTTCTTGCGTTATTTGACAAAGCCGATCAAGGTCAACGAGTTTATGGAAGCGCTGGATTTTGCATTGAAATTTTCCGCGAGAAAAAATGGTTTGGCAAGCGAAGAGATGCTCGTGTAAAACCACGATTCGCTGTTTTTTTCCGGCATGCCGGATCACCGTCGGGGGCATCCGACAATAATTAACACACGGAATTAGGCAGTACTCATTTAATCTAAAGACTCAGCGTAGGTGCTAAGGGCTCGTCAGGAAATAACTTGGACTTTTAGCCGGTGGATTGGGATGCGATGCGAGGCGCGATGGGCGCGGTGTGGCGCGCCACACAAGCGAGTCGCAACGAAGCAGCGCGCCCCAGCCGGCGAGCAAAAAGTCCAAGTTATTGACCAACACCCTTGCTCAAAATATGAGCTACTCGCTCGTCTGCATATTGGGCTGAGTCAGCGCTCAGCAAGCCGCGCCAGTGCGCTAGCCACTGGGCAGCCGGCGCTACCTGTTTGAGCTCATCTACCAGTGCTGCTTGCAGCGCTTCGCGCAGCAGCGCCCACTTCGAAATTTGCCCCCGGGTGCCCGCTGCAATGCTGCTTCGAGCCCACGGCTAGACGCTGAAGTATTGCTAATGCTTGCAAGGGCTACGATTAGAAGGTCGGATGAGCGAAGCGAAGCGCATCGATCGCGTGATAGTTTTCCGCGCGGCATTCGATCCATAAGTATCGTTGTGCTCAGCGCATCCTGCTCGGGCTGATGCCGCTTGCTGTCAGCGACGAACAGCATGCCGAGTGCAACTCGGCGATCCGGATCGCTTGCGACGGTTCACCTGGATCGCGCAGTTGCACTCGGCCCTCTGGCCCAATGCTTGTGCGCGGCCTCGCCCAGCTAATCCCTCACAAATCCAGCAAATAAAAGCGATTGCAGCCGAAATGGCCGGTGCCGCCCAATGCCGCTGGGAGACGTTGAAAGCCGATGTGTTCGTAGAGCGCTTGCGCACGATCCATGCCGGTCAGCGTTTCCAGATAACACTGGGCGAAACCCGCGCTACGGGCGAATTCCAAACACTGGCGGAGCAACGCGCTGCCGGCACCTAGGCCGCGCAAACTTGGCAGGAAATACATTTTGCGTAGTTCACAGAGCGCTGGATCAGCGCCGGCGAGTGGTGCAATTCCGGCGCCGCCGGCGACTTGGCCGTCGCGCTCGACGACAAAATAAGCGTGTCGCGGCGCGGCATACGCCGCACTCATGGCGGCTACTTCCGGGTCATGAATCGCAAACCCCGGGCCGTCGGCGCCAAACTCGGGCATCACCGATTGGATGATCGCAGCCACTTGCGCATCGTCAGCGGCCGCAATAAGGCGAATTATCACGTTCAATCGAGGATCACCTTGCGGGTGTTGATGTCATAGCGCATGCCAGGGGTGAGGATATGCAGTCGCACATCGGTAATGCTCACCGCCTCACCGTGACTGGCTTCGGCCATCGTTGAATGGCGTACTTCCGATGGGTCGAGCACCAAAATCGTGCTGTTACCGACCACTTCCATCTGGTTATCCGGGCCAATGAAAGCGGCGGTGTCCTCGTCGATGCCGAGTGCCAGCGCAAAGGGGTTGAGCGCCAACGCGGTCAACAAACGACCAATTCGATCGCGCTGTCGAAAGTGCTGGTCGATCATGATTTTGTTCGACAAGCCCAGGCCCGGCGCCAGACTTACCATGCCGGCGCGTGGCGTGGCCCCTTCTTCGCCGCCGGCAATCATATGCGATGGCATGATGGCAGCACCCGCCGACGTGCCCGCCACTGGCATGCCGTCGGCGTGACGTCTGCGCAGCATGCGTGCTACCGGCGTACCGCCGAGCAGTGTCGACAACCGCAGCTGATTGCCACCGGTCATGAACACGCCGTCGCACTCGCTCAAAATCTTCAGTGCGGCTTCGTCTTCGCAATCCTCGCGGCGTGCGAATTTCAACAAATGCGTGGCCTTGGCCTGCAAGCCCGCAAACAACTCCTGATAATTATGGCCGGCATCCTCGCGTTTCGAGGCCGTCGGAATGATCGCAATCGTGGGGCGTCGTCCGCACAGGCGTACGAAGCGCTTCAGGATCTTGGTGTCGCCAATCTTGTCCTCGGCGCCGCCGATTGGAATCAAGTATCCGCGTTTGTGATCGGGCTGGCTTTTCGCCGGCACGTCGCCTCCGAGCTGGTGTTTAGCCGCGGGAGTATAGCCTGATGTGCGCGTGCAGCATTTAGCCTAGAAACCTCAGTTGACCGCTTCTAGTCACCCATAGCACCATGATTCTTTTAGCTTTTCAGCAATTTCGCTGTTTCACCCACTGGGTGAGTACGCTACGGGGCAGATTGCACGGTTCTGGCTGCGCATGGCTGCGTTGCAACTCGTTGCAATAGAAAAGCTACTTCCCCAGTCTGGCGGCGCAGCCGCCAGCCGTTCAAGCCGGCGCGCGGATCGCCAAAGCTCGGGGCCCTGGATTTGCCTTGGACTGCATGGTGCCCGCCGTTGGCGCTTCCGCTGTGCGCCCCAACGGGGCAAACCAAGGTAGCCCAGGGCAACGCCTTGGGTCCGGGATGCGCAAACGGTGAGAGTCCCGGTCGCCCCGGCGCGCTTATTCGCGCATCAAACTTTTCGCTCCGATCGGGAGTAAAAAAGTCGTAGGTCACGTTGCCCGCAGGGCTACGTGACGGTGCTCCGATGTCACGTAGGCCTGCGGCCAACGTGACCTACGCATCAACGCTGACAAAAATTGCATTAAAATCATTTGCTTGCGGTATGTTTGGTGAGAGGAGCTATTCCGCCTCATTGCGCTTATGCCCTCTATCCGGGCCGCAAGCAAAGCTTGCGGGCGTTTGAACGGGCTCGCCGCAGGCGGCGCAAGCCGCCGGTTCTCACCTCCCATAACCGCACACTCTACCCCGTCCAACTGAGGTTTCTAGGTTAAACCCTCACGGGTTGCCTTCATTTCCGGGGGTTCTTGCTTGCTCCAAGCGTTGCTTTGCACCCAAAAAAAGGATGACCGCATCAAGCTTGAGTCGCAGCCTTTACCCTACAAAGCTCAGCTACACGGGTTCGCTACTGCCGTTCCCGCGCATAGCGCTCAAAATCCGCCGCTGCCATCGGGCGGGCGAAAAAATAGCCTTGTGCGTAGCGCGCCCCAAGACGTACCAAGAAGTCCCGTTGTTCGACGGTTTCCACACCTTCGGCGACCACCGATAAATCCAGTGCCCGCGCCATCTGCAAGATCGCTTCGCAAAGTTTCGCGTCGGTGGGATTGCTCGGCACGCCTTGCATGAATCGGTGGCTGATTTTGATGCCGGCGATCGGTAAACGACGCAAATAACCGAGTGCGCTGTAGCCTTCGCCGAAATCATCGATGCTGATGGCGACGCCCAGTTCGCGCAGTCGAAACAAAGTCTGTTCGGTGGCCGGGGCGTCCTCAATCAGCGCGCGCTCGGTCATTTCCAACTCCAAAGCGTGCGCCGCGATGCCGGTGGCACTGAGCGTCTCGCGCACGCTGCGCTCGAAGTTCTCGCCGAGAAACTGCCGGAAGGACACGTTGACCGCCACGTGGCCGAGCAGCAGTCCGCCGGCATGCCATTCCTGCAATTGTCTACAGGCATGCCGTAGCACAAAGCTGCCGATCCGTACGATTTCACCGGAGGTTTCGGCGATCGGAATAAAGATATCGGGTGGCAAATCGCCCAGAACCCGACTGCGCCAGCGCAACAGCGCTTCGGCGCCGATCACCTTGCCGCTGCACAGTTCCACTTTGGGTTGGTAGACCAAGTGGAATTCATCGTTTTCGATGGCGCGACGAAGCTGCGTTTCGATCAGCAAGCGTTCTTTCAATTGCAGTGCCAAGGCCGGCGAGAACATTTGCCAAGTATTGCGACCGCGCCGTTTGGCCTCGCACATCGCCACGTCGGCGTGATTCAACAGCTGTTGGGCGTTCAGCCCATCATTGGGATAACGCGCGATGCCGATCGACGGGGTGATGACAAATTCCTCTCCCGCGTGTCGGAAGGAGTCGGCGAAAGCGCTGCGGATTTGTTCGGCGATGTGCCAGACCGATTCATCGGTAGGCGCATCCGGCATCAACACCAGAAATTCATCGCCTCCAAAGCGGGCAATTTGCATGGCGCTGGGCAATGCGCCGGTCAAACGGCGCGCGGCTGCGATCAGCAAACGATCGCCGGCGCTATGTCCGATCAAATCGTTAACCACCTTGAAACGATCCAAATCGACATACAACAGCGCCGGTCCGGGGTGGCCGTCGGTGGTCGCCAGGGTCGCTGACAATACCGCCAAGATGGTGTCGCGATTCAGCAGTCCGGTCAGCGAATCGGTTTGCGCCAAGCGCCGCCAGCGGTCCTCTTGGAGTTTGCGTTCGGTAATTTCCTGAATTGTTCCGGTCAGTTGATACGGCACGCCGCGCCGACTCTGCGCTTGGCCAAGGATGCGCACCCACATCACGCGGTTGGACGGCTGCGCGACGCGCACTTCCAGATCCAAGGGCGAACCATCCCGAGAGGTGCGCGCAAACGCCGCTTCCAAACGCGGCCGATCGGCGGCAATCAACAGCGGCGATATGCCTTCCGGCCCGACGGGATCGGCTGGGTTACGCCCCAACAAACGGTACAGCGCGTCCGTCCAGTGTTGGCTGCGTTGCTGCAAATCAAAGCTCCAGCCGCCTATTCTGGCCAGTGCTTGTACTTCATCAAACAGTTCGGACGCACGTTTGAGTTCAGTAATGTCGCTGAACAACGAGATCAGTTGGAAGGGCAGGCTTTGGCCGTCGCGAAATTGCGGCACCACGGCAATCGACACCCACAAACCGCGGCCGCTGGCGCGATCAACCAAACCCAACACGGTGGAATCGATCCGTGCGCCGCTGCGCACCGCGCGAGAAACCGGGTTGTCGGACCAATCAATAGGCAGGCCGTTATCGTCGTACAAATCCCACGACGACAAGTTGAAATGGCGCGCGTCGCCATCGCATATTCCGAGAATGCGCGCCGCGGCTGCGTTCATCGACAACACCCGGCCATCGGCGTCATGCACGATCACGCCTTTATCGACCGCGCCCAACAGCGCTTCGTAGCGTTCTTCGCTGCTGCGCAGTTCGTGATCGGCGCGCAAGCGTTCGCTGATGTCCCGAGCGATCGCCACGATCAGCTTTTGGTCGTCCTCAAAATAGGCGCGCGAGTGCACCTCCACGGGTAGTAACTCACCATTGCTGCGTACATTAGTGGTTTCTACCGTGGTGCTGCGTGACACATCCAGATCGTCCCAGATGCGCTCTATGTGATCGGTAGGCAAGCTGGGATTGAGGTCAAACACGCTACGTTGGCGCAGTTCCTCACGTGTCCAACCATACATATTGACCGCCGCAACATTGGCGTCGACGATTTGGCCGCTGCGATTGATCAGCGTGATCGCATCGGGCGCGGCATCAAACAAACCACCGTAGCGCGACATGGCCGATCGCCCGAGACGCAGCAGATCGCCAACCCGGCGGGCGATTTCATTGAGATCGTTGCCGTCTAAACCCGCTGTTTCTGCTTTGTGTCTGAGTTTACTTAGCCATTCGAGCAGTTCACGGGCGATGTGATCAGCCGCGAAGCGGCGCGATATGGTGGACATCGCCGAGCTCATAAAACACGTCCCCGCTGGACCTTAATCGCCGTTAAGAAATAACTTAACGACTCCTCCGTCGCGGATTCGTCGCCTTGGCAATGACCGAATTTCTGCATCCAGGATGCGTGCCTGACGCGGGCAAGGCCCTAAGCCTAGCAGGGGCCGCGCCCCTTGTGCGCGTTGCAATGCACGTGGGGTGCGAGTCAAATTGATGTGCTGATCGCTGATCGCTGATCGCTGATCCAGGGGCGCCGTCATTTCGCACGCAGTCGAAATCAAGCGGTGGGGGAGAAGACAGCGGATTCTGGTGGGTCGGCGCGGTGCGCTGACGCTTTCCCTGCAGGGTGCAGGAGAAGCGTTCGATCACAGATCGAACCCACCAAAGCCTCGCGCTCTGGGCCGGCGCTGTGCGCTGACGCTTTTCCTGCATTGAGGGTTTCTTTCTTGCTCCGAGCATTGCTCTGGACCTCCGGTACGCCAAACTACAATGCCGCAGCCTACTGCCCTTCGCCGATGTAGACCTGCACCTCTAGTGATTCGGCCAAACCGCCTTGGCGTACGCCGCGCACCGGGGCGGCGTCGCGGTAGTCGCGTCCCACGGCAACCCGCACGTAGCGTTCATCTGGGCATTGGCGGTTAGCGGCGTCAAAGCCGATCCAACCCAGATAACTGAGGTGAACCTCCGCCCAAGCGTGACTTGCCGCGCTGCCGTTGGCGCCCGCGCACAGGTAGCCACTGACGTAGCGGGCGGGTAAGCCCAGTGCGCGGGCGGCTGCGATCAGCACATGGGCATGGTCTTGGCACACGCCCGTGCCGGTCGCCAGCGCTTGCGCAGCCGATGTCGCCACATGCGTGGTGTCAGTGCGGTAATCGATACGATCGCGCACCGCTGCACACAAGCGGTGCACTTGGGCGATTTCGCCGCCACTGGCATCGCGATGCGTTTCAGCCAAGTCTTGCAAGCTTGCGTCAATCGCCGTCAGCGCGGTGCTGTTCAAATAAAACGCCGGTGGCAGGGATTCCACCGCTTCTCCCAGCACGCCTTGCCGATCTTGGGTATCCACTTCGGCATAAACGACAATGGACAACTCGGCAACCGGGCCGTCGACAATATGGGTGGCGGCCGGATTGCCAAAACCATCGCGACAGCTGGGGCGAACTTTTTGACCGTCAATTTCTACTCGCCAATCGCGAATAACCTGACCGCCGCCGGGAATAGGCCACAAACGCAGCGCTTGAAACACGCGCTGCGCGGCTTCGCCATAACGATAAATGGTGCCGTGGTGAATGGTCAGTTGCATCTCTGGTGATTCCCACTCGCAGCATTGATTAAGGACTCATTGAGCTTCAAAATAAGTACCCCTTAGCAATTTCGAGACCCAATTCGTCGCTGCGGACGATGACATCACTCAGGTATTCGTGCAGGCCACTGTTGAAAATATGGTCGATACGTCCAAAGCGTAGTTGCGCATAGAGCGAGTGCGCCAAACGTTTTCCCTCCGCACTGCGCTGCGGGTCTTGACCATTAATACGATCCAACTGCGTGGTAATCTGTTCGAAACAAAATACCAGTGAACGCGGGAATTCCGGGCGCAAGATAATCAGTTCGGCGACGTGGATAGGCGCCACCTTGGCTTTGAATAAAACCCGATAAGCGCGCCGTGCCCCAACCACGCGCAAGATCGCAAGCCACTGATAATAGTCGACTAAGCCACCCACGTCTTCGGCGTGCGGTAGACGTACGTGGTATTTCACATCCAGCAAGCGTGCACTGTTATCGGCGCGCTCCAAAAACTGTCCCAAGCGGGTGAAGTAGAAACCATCATTGCGTAACATGGTGCTGGCATACACACCATGAAATAAACCGGTGCGCGCTTTGACCCAATCGAGAAACGCAGCTAGGCGATCATCATCCATCTGCTCCGGATCGAAATTGCGCAATTCCAACCAAGTGCTATTAATGGCGTCCCACATATCGGCGGTCAGTGCGGTGCGCACCGTGCGGGCGTTACGCCGGGCAGTTTCGATGCAGCTGACGATGGAGGAGGGATTGCTGGTATCGAAGGCCAGGTAGTCGATAACCGCCGGCGCCGACACTAGTGCGTGACGCGCGCTAAACGCATTTTCTGCGCCGGATGCCAAAATGGCTGATTCCCATTCACTGCTGCGATCGGCATCCACGCGTGCGGCGCTCATGTGCGCAGCGCCCTGCAATAATCGCGCAACATAATCGGCGCGCTCCAAATAGCGTGCCAACCAAAATAGACTTTCCGCAGTGCGCGCTAACATCAGCCTGGCCCCTCAAGTACCCAGGTATCTTTGGTGCCACCACCTTGCGAGGAATTCACCACCAGCGAGCCTTCCCGCAGCGCCACGCGAGTTAAGCCGCCCGGCACGATTCGGATTCTATCGCCACCGCTCAGCACAAAAGGGCGCAAATCCACGTGGCGCGGCGCAATGCCTTGTTCGACAAACGTCGGCACGGTGGACAGCGCCAGCGTGGGTTGCGCAATGTAATCGTAAGGACGTGATTTGAGTAGCGCGGTGAACTGGGCTAATTGTTCGCGTGTGGCCTGTGGGCCTACTAACATGCCATAACCGCCGGAACCATGCACTTCTTTGACCACGAGATCTTTAAGATTGGCGAGCACGTGCTGTAATTCGTCTGGGTTGCGGCAATCAAAAGTCGGTACGTTCGATAATAAGGGTTCTTCGCCCAAGTAGAAACGAATCATCTCCGGCACATGAATGTACACGGCTTTATCGTCGGCAATACCGGCGCCTATTGCATTGGCAAGATTCACGTTGCCCGCGCGGTAGGCGAAATATAAACCGGGTACGCCGAGCATGGATTCTGGGTTGAAGACCAAAGGATCAAGGAAGTCGTCGTCAATTCGACGATAAATCACATCGACGCGCGCCAGCCCACGCGTGGTGCGCATATAACAGATATCATTTTTGACTAACAGGTCGGCGCCTTCAACCAGTTCGATTCCCATTTCATCGGCGAGAAAGGCGTGCTCGTAGTAGGCGCTATTATGAATACCGGCGGTGAGCAGCACCACGGTTGGTTCGCCGCGACAATTGGGCGGTGGGACCGAGCGTAGTGTTTCAAGTAATTCATCTGGATAATGTGCAACCGGTGCCACCAGACCACGCCGAAACAAATCAGGAAATAGCCGCAGCATCACTTCGCGGTTTTCCACCATATACGACACGCCCGATGGCGTGCGGCAATTGTCTTCCAAGACGTAATATTCATCAGGCCCTGTGCGCACCATATCAATACCCGCAATATGCGAATAGATATGGCCTGGCAAATCAAGGCCCGCCATTTCTGGCCGAAACTGCGGGTTGTTTAAAATTAGACTTTCTGGCACGCGGCCGGCACGCAGGATTTCCCGATTATGGTAGACGTCGTGAATAAACGCGTTGAGCGCTTTGACGCGTTGTTCTAGACCTAGCTTGAGGCGTTGCCATTCGGCTTGCGCCAACACGCGCGGGATTAAATCAAAAGGAATTAAACGCTCCGGATCACCACCTTCGGTGTACACCGCAAAGGTAATGCCGATACGCCGAAACAAGCCTTCGGCTTCGCGCCGTTTCAACGCCAGTTGTTCGCGTGGCAAGGACTTCAGCCAAGCATCCACGAGCGCGTAGGGTGCGCGCGTGCCATCGGGGCCCTGCATTTCATCAAAACCAGCCGCGCTCATTGATCCGCCCCTGGTGCTTTGTTTCGGAGGCTGCCCAGCTAAATCCAGCACGTCAAGGCTTGTTGGCGACAAAATGCGTTTGCGCACTGCTTTGGTGCGAGGTCTGGCACGCGATGGCGAGCGTGCACCAGCCTGGGGTTGCCGTTTTTTGGCAGAGCGACGCGGTTTAGTGGTACCGGTTTTGGTAGGGCGGAGCTTGCTCCGCCGCCCTTTTTGCTTTTCAGTGCAACAGCAGCGCAGCGAATTCCGCTCACCAAAGATGCGGATCGGAGCGAGTAACCGATCCATTTTTTGTGAGAGTTGGCTAGCAGCCTGTCGGACTTTGCGCGTGAGATGCGTTGGGTGGCTTAATAAGCGGATGCAAAGCGCGGCGCGCAGCCAATGGCTCCTGCATTGGCAAGGGCCGCAACGCTGCAGACGCCGTTGCGACGTACAACCCGCAGGGCCGGACGGCCTTTTGGCATAACGCAGACTCGAAAGTAGAGCCCAAGCCTTCAAAATAAATTCGAGGATGAGCAGAAATGATCGCCCAAAGGACTTCCGGCGCACTCGCGAGGAAAGTCCGACAGGCTGCTAGACTCCTCCCGCGTCGGTCGCGCGTGCGGCCCGCTCTCAGGGGAAGTGTTTATGCGCGTTTTGCAAACCGCCGCGGCCATCGCGAGCATCGGGTTAACGGCTCTTTTTTCGCAAGCTGCCTGGGCACAACTTTGCACGGTCACGGCGGCAGCAGCCAGCTACACGATACCCGCGACGTTACACTACGACGGTACGCAAACCTCCAACTTCATCGGTGTCGGCACCAGTGACTACCTGTTTGAAGACGGCTGGTGGTTCCGGGTAGCGGGAGACACTCAGGAGTCTTTCTTCCCTGTACCCACAACGACTAATTGTGCAGGTGCCGCCGGAACCATCACTTGGACGGACGTTTCGACCCGTGGTCTGTTCAGCGCGACCAATACGCTGGCGCTGACCAGCGCGGCTGCCGGTTCTGGCCAACTTGTCTTGACTATGTCTATCACTAATCTGAGCGCGGTCAACCCGCTCACAATCAGTTTGTTCCACGGCGCGGACTTCGATGTGAACGGTAGTACTAACAATGCAACCTTGCTGAACCCGAACGACCGCATCCGAATCATAAATACGGGCGGTGAATTCGCAGAGTACGGTGGGCTCAATCCTTCTGCCAATGCGTTTTTGGTGAGGCCGTTCTCTCCAACGACCGATGTGTTCGGTGTGCTCGGAAACGCAGCTGTCGACAACTTCGACAATACTGCTCTACCCGCGTTTGGCACCGATTTCACCGGTGCGTTCCAATGGAATCTCGTCATTCCCCCCAGCGGCACGTCTTCGGTCACTGCAGTGTTGACCGGAAACTCCGCCCTGCCCGTTGCCCAGCTTGCGCCAGTCGCGGCGGTTGCAGACACGACGCTGACTGCGGGAACAGGATCGGTTACGCCAACGATCACCACGCCGGCTCAAGGTTCGGGCAGCACGAACTTCGCCTGCAGCATCCTGCCGACTGCACCAAGCAACTTCACAATCACCAGCAATGCCAGCCAAACGATCACCACGACCACGGCAGCGATTGGCTTGACCTGCGCTCCGCAAGCAGCGGCGACCACGGCGACGCTGACCTGCACGCAAACTGCGACGCCCGGTCCAAACCCGGCGAATGCCACGGCGCTGATCACCTGTCCGGCTGTTGCTGCAGCACCCACGCTGACCTACAACCCACTCACCACAGCAGGCGTGACC
>Ga0163154_10002400_pt1 | contig 27470 bp, 25 predicted proteins | sample OliLakLV19MP9P1_FD_148649 | JGI IMG/M metagenome (GOLD analysis project Ga0163154, IMG submission 148649) | Freshwater microbial mat bacterial communities from Lake Vanda, McMurdo Dry Valleys, Antarctica - Oligotrophic Lake LV.19.MP9.P1 | ecosystem: Environmental > Aquatic > Freshwater > Lake >... | reverse complement strand
CTTCACGGAACGACTCGCGCAAATCTGCAACCGCGCGATTGTACCGATTCCCGCTCCGAAGGTGGGAGCAGTCGCGCCGAAGCCTTCCTCGATCGGTCCGATGGAGAGGCTGGCGAGGTACCAGCAGGAGAGGTGCGCCAGGCGGGATGAACTCGAAGCAAAGCACACGGCGCTTGCGTTGGAGATGAACGCGACCGGACTGAAGGCGATTATGATAACCAATGTCCGGGAGGTGGACACCCCCCCGCCCGTTGACCCTTCGCGGGTGTGGCCATCGATGGACAATCACGTGGTGCAACTCACCAATGATGGATTTCAAGTGACCGCGCGTCGCGGCTCTGGTCACGCGGCCGGCGAAACCTCGGACGAGCAGCTCCTTCATGAAGCGCTTCGTCAGATCAAGCGTGCCGAGGAGCTGACCAACGAGCAGTCGGTGAATGCGCATGGACTCGCCCGTCGGAGGGAATGGGTCCAGGAGCAAAGAAATCAGAAGCAGGCCCAAGCCATGAGTGAGTTGTCTGGCTGCAACCCCGTGACTGTCGAATTCGGTCAGACCCTTGCGCGAGAAATCGGAATGGAACCAACGGTGTCGGGGTCATTCGCCCTGGTCGCCGATCGTGGCAGACTCATTTCCTACAAGGATGGCTCAGACGTATCGGTCGAGGTCTACTTCGATGGAAAGACCGCCGTCAGATCGACCAGCAGCCTGCCCGGTGACATCCAGTACGAGTCGACCGCGGCGCCCGAGTGGATCGAGTACCTCACGCAGTATTTTGCGGACATCGACCAACAGAAACCCAAGGAGAAGGCCCCCGAAAGGAATACCGCCGGAGTCTCGGAGTCCGCCTACACGGAATATGAGAAGGCTCTTGCGGCTCTCGAGGAGACAAAGGTCCCGTCGTCGGGCGAAAATCCTCCAGGCTATGCCACGCTCGAGAAGGTCACCCAATGGGTGGTGGATAACGGATTGTTCGCGCCGATGTCCGGATTGCCCGCGGAGACCCAGCGAATCGCGCAGGAGGCAATTCGCGCATGGAAGCACATCGGGACCGGCTCCACGCTCGCGAGCGGTCCGAGTGACGTGGAAGAAGTCCCAGCAAAGGTCTTCTTCAACGGCCGCATGTTCCTCGCGTATGCAGCCCACGGTGGAGACGAGTTCGCCTCCCTGGTCAGCGATGACGAAATGCGAGATCTTGCGGAAGAGGCCGTGAGAATGGAATTTTCCACGGTGGCCGAAAGGAAGCAGGCGGCCGAAAAAGCAGCCCACGAATTGGAGTTGGCAGAGGTCGCGTTGGAGGCGCGCAAAGTTCACCTCCTCCGCGAACTGAGGGAACGCGAGTTCGCCCAAAGTGATGACCTCAGCTGGATCGCGTGCTCTCTCGCGCAGAAGGTCCTGGCGGTCAAGCCACCGGAGGGTGACCGCAACGCATTGGACCAGGCATTTGCTCAGGTGGCGGATCGGGCCCGAATCATCGCCGCTGTGGAGGAGGTGAAGACGGGAAGGAGCGCCCGTGTTTTGTTCGACGGGGAGAGATTCGCGATCGAGGCCCTTGGGGAGGCCCCCATTCGTCGTGTCGTGGACGACGAGCAAATGGCAGCCGGCGCAAGAGATTATTTCGAGTTGGTTGATAAGGATCGAGCAATTGAGTGCCCCTCGCCTGAGCTCTCGCCGTCCGAGAAGGATCAAAAGTCCGAAAAACTGGTACCGGACGGTGTGACGCGGCATTTTGCCACGTTGCGACAAGGGGGGTCGTCATCCCGAGGCGACTACATGGACATCGTGGACTCGAATGGCAAGCACCTCAGCACGATCTCCGGTGCCGGAGTTCGATGGAATGAGGTCACCGATGAACTTCGCAGTAGTGGCGTCGTGCAGGTGACCATCGAGCTCGACGAGATCACAAAGGAAATCAAGGTACGCCAGATCACCGTGCCGACAAAAGGCACCAGGGATGTTGCTCCGTCCAGCGACGAGGATCGTCCACCAATCAACGACGCCGAAATCGACGACCAGATGCTCGGTGATGGCGAGCGTGGCGGATCAGAGAATTTCGACCTGGATCGCTGACCCCAGACGCGGCGCAATCCCCCGGCTTTAGCCGTGGGGAGATTCAAACCTAGACCGTGGCAATCATCCGGACCTTGCTGATCGCGCTGGCGTTCAACAGTGCGTCCCTGATAGTTACGGGGCGCGAAACCAGGTCCAGCCGGGTAACGAGATTGTCGGCCGTTTTGATCCAAATTGTACCGCATCCGAAAAGCAGTTGAACGGGGTTGCGGGTGATGTCGCAATCGATGATGAGGGACCGCGCTACGGTGTTGGTGAAACTTTGGAAGAAACCTCCGCCGAGCATTCCCAGGATGCCGTTGTTGATATAGAGGAAGTCTCCTTCGATTCGGTATGAAGAGGTGGAAAACCAGACCAACGCACGAGTCACAATCAGCCCAATGACCGTCAGGGCGATGGGGCCGAAATGGAGGGATTTCTGGAATTCGTGGAAGCCGATGAGCACCCGCTGCAGCATCGGATCCGCTGAAAGGGCCGACCAGAGTGCGATGCGAATCGCAGGCACAAACGAGAACAGTGCCATGGCCGCCGCCACCCAACAGATGGGGTTGCTCAGAATCTTGATGGGGACGAAACTGGCCGATGGCCCGATGCGACCGCTAAGCGATGGGCTGGTCATAGGTTTCGATCCTCATGAAGCGCCTCGGTTTTACACCTCGCCGCATTTGGATACGTCGTTGGGATTCCGTTTGCGACAGTTGGGTCAGGCGATAAAGCATCGCCTCTGAGGCGTCCGTGACGCCTGAAAAACCGTAAAACAGACTGACCACCAGACGCTGGACCGCGTTCATCTCGCTGAAGATGCCGTCGATGACTCGGGTGATTTCCGCGCGATCGATTTCGCTCAAAATTGAAGTCGTGGTCGTGTTCGGATCCGCTGCGAGGAGTCCGTCGTCGCTGACCTCCTCTCCATCCGAAGTGAATTGTGATGGGTTCACCACTTTGGGCATGGCGAGGAGCTGACGGACCTTCGGGACCGGCAGCCCCATGAATTTGCCCATGTCGGCCTCGCTGGCCTCGGGATTGTCCCGGACAAACCCATTGAGTTTATGGACCTGGGCGATGACGGCCTCGGGAACCTGAATGGTATTCCCCTGCAAGTTACAGGCGCGAGTGACACGGAGGCGGATCCAGGGCCCTGCACAGGTGGAAAGCGTGGTGCCGCAGGTTATATCGTACCGGTCGATGCCTTCGAGAAGACCATCATAGCCTACGGTGGCCAGTTCGTCTGGAGTGAAGCCATGCGGAAGGCTGATGTCCTCACTGATGACCGTAAAAATGAGGCGCTGGTTCTGGTTGGCGATCAGGCTGCGCAGGTCCCGGCAGTGGGTGAGCAGCCGACCGACTTCGCGACGGCCGGAGATACGCTCCCCCGTCGTCAGTCCGCACGTCTTTTTGAACGGTCCTTCTCCGCAGGTGGCGACGTCGTCGAGAAGTCGGAATCCCGCTTTCCCGATCAGTTCTTTGGTCTTTTCTTCCAGGAGCGGCTCGAAAGCGGGCGTGCCGCGTGCAGCAGAGAGGGATTCGCAGGTGACACGCACCGCCATCAGGCCCTCTTCGGACATGCTATTACTGCGGCGTCCATTGCGGCCCACAGTACCCAACTGTTCGGCGGACTCCGGGATCTCCATCCCAAGTGCGCGCGCACGTCGGTCAGTTTCGATCAACTCCAGTTGCCTCGTCGCGTAATCGTGGAAGGGGTGGAGCATCCGCAACAGGGTCCGACACAATTGGAGTTGGCCTGCGTAAAAGAGGCTCAGGTGCTCCCGATTCCAGGACAACACGTCCGAGTTCTTCCGGGAGTCGGCGATGTTGTGCGCATGAAACATTTTTCCGGCCGGGCTCGCGGTTCTGGTGGGGGGGGGTTGGAGCAACTGGTTCATCGGGAGGCAAGGTGGTGCGGAAAATTGCTAGTGCGTAATTACGACGATAACAGGAATTCGGCCTTTTTGTGGAAAAAGGAAGCTCTGGGATCGGGAATCACGCAACCCGCTGTCTGTCATGTCTGTACAAACACCCTAGATATTTTCAAAAGGATGCCGAAAAGCTGTTAGGGTGGAGCATGAGGAAACACTCTCTTGGTGAAGTGACCGACATCGAACGACCCGATTGGGTGCTGTTGTCGGATGTGCTCGGAGCAAAGACCAAGCTGACGCCACCCGCGGACAAGGAAATGGCGGTCTCACTTCTGAAGGGTGCTCTCGATCAAGCCTTTGCCAAGGATCCGGACCAGCTGATCCAAAAGTCCTGCCGTCCGAAAACCTCCAAGGGCAAACTCCACGCCCTCGACTATCTCTGTCAGGAAATTGGCCGCGACGAAGGCCTGCACTACGTTGCATCCCGATTGCATACATCAACACATGGGACCCCCCTCACTTCGAAGCGCACGTCGAGGTATGCTGGGTTTGAGGAATGGAACCCGGAAAAGGAGAATGTGGGGCAGTTCATCAAGGGCCGGGTCGGACACATCATTCAGGGTTACTATGAACAGAAGAAAGCCGAGCGGAAGGACGTCAGCTTGGACCAGCTTGGTGAGGAGATGATCGAGATCAATTCCGACGGCGAGGTGGTCCGCCACTCCCGGAGCGGGTCCGTGCGGTCGACTCGTCTGAACGGAGTGTTGACCGCGTCCGAGGCGATCACTCCCGCATTGGAGAAGGGCGAGTATGCCGAGGGGGTTGTCGGACTTGATGACCTCGATACGTCCGCACCTGAGGAATTGGAGATGGCCGGCCTGCGCACCCAGATCGCACTTTTGCTCAATGCGATTGCGGAAGAAGAGCCTGGATCCGTCTCGCGCCGCCGGCTGAGCCAGTCTCTGGAGATTTTTCACCAAGAGGTGCGCACCCGTCTGCGCTCGGAGATTTCAGCCAAGTATGCCATTCGTCCCGATTGGACGCAGCCCTTGGATGAGGGCATGGCCCACTCACCCAATCGTCCCGAGGTGGCATTCTTCTCAATGGTTCAGCCTTCGACGTCGACCGTCAGGTCCGGGGACATCCCCAATCAGATTCGTACCAAAGCGATCGACCTGCTGGGGCACTTGAAGCCCAAATTCAACCCGCAGGACCAAGACATCCTTTTCGATGACCTGGCGGAAGAGTGGGACCCCTCGAAGGAGACGCTCTTTCACCGGTTTCCGGAACTGATCAGTACGGCGATCGAGGTCGCAGAGGAGGCGGAGTACGCGCACCGCTGTGCCGAGGACTTCCCCTCACTCTTTGCGAAAGAGCTGCACGCCGATGCGGTTCAGATGACACTGTTCTCGGAGCCAAGGGAGCGGATTGACCCGAGGGACCCTCTCGGGCGCCACATGTCGATTGCCCGGGAAAATATCAACATGTCCGATGTTTGGACGGCACAGGCGGAGCCGGAGTCCCTCTGCTACGCTGAGCGCCGCGATGATTACCTGTTCTTCTGCTCGCGTCTTGGAATTGAGCCCAATTTCAAGCTCCGCAATGAGGCGCTCCACGTGGAAGTAAAGAACGTGGCTCACCAGTGGATCCAGAAGTCCGCGCGCTTCGGTGCCAGTGCCTGCTTGAAGGCCCTCGATGCTTACGATGCGGGCAAGGACGGATTCTTCACTGGGGTGCTCCTCGAAACCTTGCGTTCCCCGTCGATTACTCGGTCGAAGCCGAAAAAGCGGCGTACCGAGGACCGTGCCTCTGATCTGCTCCTTCAGATCGATCAGCTCTCGGAACGAAACGCTCCGGAAGGCCCCGAGTTCCTCTAACCTCAACCGTTCAATTTCGCTTGAAAACCTATCTTCCTGCCGGGCTGCTGGACTTCCCGAGCGCCATCCAGAGCACCTATCAGCGAAACGAAACCGTGCGTGTTTTGTACCGCGGGGTCTTCGTTGCCAGATCGAAGGGGCGAGCACTCCCGGAGGCCCTTCTCGCAAAGCTCGAGTGGTATCCAGAGGTCGTCTCTACCATGCTGGTCGACGCCCTCCTCCGGGAAATTGACGTGAAGAGCATCCTCGATCAACCCGTCGTGTGCTTCCGCGTCTTGGTGGAGAATTTCGGTGAGCTGGTCACATCGTTGGAACCTCGATTGCTCGCCCATTCCGAAGCGGCCGAGATGATTCTTGGTCTGCGTCGCCGCGCGGCCGGCGGTGAAACCCAAGCGGACGGCGCATACCTGGAGTGTATGATCGACGACCCCAATCGTCTGATCAGGAGTCTCGGTTCAGACGAGCACAGCGACCTCCGGCGCCAGGACATCCAAGCGGATTCGATAGGGCGGAAGTACGAAGGTGCCGCCTGGTCGTACTGCTTCCTGGAGTCCCATCCTGGTGAGTGCCTGGACGCCTCCCTGCTGGAATCGCTGAAGTCGAGCGACGAGTACGCCTACCTTGCAGCCCGAACTCTCCGTGATCGGCAGGTCGATGCATCGGTGTGGTCACCCCTCCTGGCCAATGTGGTGAATCCCCGATGGGCATTCCACATTCTGCGAGACGATCTTGCCGGCAATCAACTCGGGCACTTCATGCAGGTGATCGCCCAGTCGCCCCCTTGGATGGTCGAGTTCTGCATTGTCGCGGGGTTGCGGGACAACGCCCTCGATCAAGTCTACCAGGACACGGTCAGGCGGTCATTCCAACACCCGTGCATCGACGAGCTGCACAGCTGGTACCACGAAAACCTGCTTCGCCGGCTGGCCGTTTGACCACAGACGCGCCGGCTCAACCGGCGGCTTTCCGGCGGTGTTCTTCCCAAAGCCGATCGATGAGGATGTTCAGTTCATCGAAGACCTGGCGCGCGTTACCGCGGTCCAGATGGAAGCTCGTCGAATCGCGTGCTAGCTGCAGGCTTTCGGCAAATTCAGGGTCAAGTCCTTTGTCTAGCAGGAGCTTGTCAGCGTCGCCGATGGCGTTCTTCGTCCGAAAAACGAAGCGTTCGGTGATTTCAGTTTGAGGATTCACGCCACAGCAATTCGACCAAATCCCAGGTTTCGGAAGGGGGGCTCGGCGATCCCCGTCTTTTTTCAAAAACCTTCCGAAATGCTGTTAGAGTGGGAGACACATGAAGGTACACATCGACCCGAACAACACGGACAGGATCATCGTCGACGTCGACGATCGCGAGTTTGTCAAGCTGACGGAGAATGAGTCGCCGCTTACGCGGATGGCTAAACATGACCCGGCGCTGGAGTGCACTTGGGAGGGCGAGATTGCCGCTGACTCCATCATGCGGCTGATTCTCACCCGCGAACAGGCAAAGGTGGCGGTGGGCCTACGAAGTGCGTCGTACGCCGACTTCGAACTGATCGAAACGCTCAAAGGGTTGCTCTGAGGAGGACACTCACCATGGCCAATCATCTTAACATTATCCCATCTCGCCAAAGGTCGGCCGTTGCCGAGGTCGTCCACGACGGGGTGCTGCGGGAATACTCGCGTGTGCCTCAAAGGGGCTATGACACTTTGGTCGAGGATCTGGTCCGCAGCCGCGAGACTCACTGTTTTGCGCCCGCCGATCGGAGTACCCTTCGCATCCTAAATACCGGCCGCGTGATGCCGGTTAACCCGGTCCCGCGGACCGAGGGCATGCCAAAGCACGACGCCTCCGACGTGCTGTTTGCCGTTTTGGATAAGTGCTGGAACCGCGATCCGGCCAAACCCCAATCGGAGCGGGACCGGCTTTACCGGGATGTGACCCAGAAGGTTTTTTCGGCCTGTGTGCGCTGCGGGTTGCCCATCCCTGAGAACAACCCGATCGTAGGGATGGCCATCGAACGCGGTGGCATAGACCCCTCCACCATTCCGATGGTGGAAGTGGAGGAGGCGAGCATCGGGTTTGTGGCCAATGAAGTGCGTGCTCGACAGGCGGATACTTTGCCGTTGTCCGCTCGCCGAGAACTCGGGCTGATCGAACGGGGTGGGTGCCAGGCCATTCACACCGCGCTCGTCGAGGAAACGCTGGATCGATAACTTCCCCTTGAAAACCAAAGACTTGATTCTCCTGCGCGGCCTTCCTGGTTCCGGAAAGACGCGCCTGGCCGCTGAGCTCGCGGCCAAGACAGCCGGCGCCATCGTCGTCACCACGGACACTCCCATTGCCGGAGTCAACGAGCCGTTTCTCTCGCCGTATCGGATGGGGATCGCCTACGAACTGGCCTGCGGGGACACCCTGCGAGCTGCAGCCGGTTCGGCTCCGCGGATCATTGTCGATCACACAAATGCGACCAATTGGGAGATGGGGGCCTTTGCTCGGATTGGAGTTCAGCGTGGCTATTCCGTCTTCGTCCAGGAGCCGGCCACTCCGTGGGCAAAGGACCCGGATGAGTGCTACCTGCATAGTCCGCAATCTGGCCTGACGCGGGAAGACATGCGTGATCTCGCGGCCTCCTGGGAAGACACCCTGCCGATTGCAGAGATCTTGAAGGCCCCGACCCCACTGGAACGTCGAGCTGAGTGTCAGGCTCTCATTGCGTACGCGAAGGCCAGCACCGACATGGAGGAGCGGTCCGTGATCACACGCGGATTGTTCGACGCCTACGCGGATCAGTTGCTGTCCGCCGTGCACTCGGGGCCGCTCCCGGCGCCGTCCAATCTTCCCGAACTGGTAGCGCGGATGAAGGAGCGGGGTTCGCCGAAGCAAAAGGCCAGTCCCCTCCCCGTTCGAGAGGCCGCCAAAAACGATCCCGTTGTCCGGGCTCGCGAACTCATTCGCGATATTGGCTCACTCGGCAGCGGCTTCGATCACGAGCCATCAGGTCCGTAGAAAACTGCGGAGTCGAATCCGGGTCCTCACCACGGTCGTTGGGTTCACGTCCAATTCCGTCGCGATCTGTTTGATGGTCTTTTTGCGCCCGTCGGGACCGACAGACTGGATCGTTGCGAGAAGGACCTCGTCAGAATACTTCGGGCGCGGTCCACGGGGGAATTCCTTGAACAGCAGAATTTCGGCTGGATCCACCCTGCGACTGAGCGCCTCATCGATCCGAATCAGAGCATTGTGGAGGCGAGCCCTGCTGACACCGGCCCTCGATTGGATCGCGTTGATATTGAGGTAGGCGAAAATCGCGCTCAACACTCGCCCGTAAAGTGACTGTGTGGCTACGGAGAGACTCAACAACGGGATGAAGTCATCCTGGTGTTCCCGGATCCGCGCAAGCAACGTCGATGGAGAAGGGGTTGGCATTGAGCAAGGACTGTCACAATTATGCACGTGCACGAAAAACGCGAGCACAGCCAACTGGGTATAAGTGTCTATTCGAAACGCCAGCCAATCGGTTTCAGCGGTGTCGCTTGAAGGAAAGGACGAACTTCTTGGTTCGGGAGTTGTAGAGCACGCAGGCCGAGAAGACCTTGCTGGTGCCTGATCGGGTCGAGATGAAACCTTGGTAGGGTCCGCCGCCTTTCTTCTCGTTCATGAGGATATCCCGGTATTCGGAGGCCTTCATCCGGCGGCCATAGAAAACCTCAATGGTTGGTGCGTCGGGATAGCCGTCGAACTGGTACCGGCCTTCAACCAACACCACACGTGTGTTCTTCTTGGGGCAAAAGACCACGGACTCCTGGTCGATCTCGGCCACGAGCCTGATTCCTAGTCCGGTGATTTGCTCCACCAGGTTGCGCAGGAAAACCTCCCTGGGCAACCGATCTGGGGTGGACCGCTCCATCTGCTCAAGCCGTTGCTCCCAAAAGGCGGTGATCTGAACATCCATGAGCTCGCCCCCTCCTTGCATCTCCAATAGGTCGACCAGCCGTGAGCCCTCGTCGCTGGAGAACAGGGTTCCGGCGGTACTTTGCACCAGGTAGTGGCGATCGAGCAGTTTTTCGATGACGTCAGCCCGGGTGGCACTGGTTCCGAGACCGTGTTTGACCATGAAGTGAAGGATTGAATCGTAGTCGAAATAGTCGGGCGGAAAGGTGGAGCAGAGCCTTACGTCGGCCCGCGTCACCCGACCAATTGGGCCGCAAGGAGGCATGATTTTTTCCTCCAGGCGTTTTCTCAAGGGGGGGGAGGTTCGTCTCGTGTCGAGGGTGGCCTCCTCGTAGAGCAGCCATCCCGGGGCGACCACCGGGTTGGTCTTGAGAATACCGCGAAGTTGCTGACCGCCCTTGTACTCCCTGATCAGGATTCGGCTGGCGACATGGGTTCGGGCCGGCGCGATCCACGCATGCAGGAATCGGGTCGCGATCAGTTCCCAAAGCCGGTACGCGTCCGAAATCTTCCCGGGAGAGTCCATCACGGGTGGAATGGGTCCGGTGGGGATGATGCCGTAGTGATCCTTGACCTTTCGAGTGTTGAACCAGAACTCAGCCTGTTCGTCGAAGGGAAGGGATTGGAGGGCCGGGAAGCGGCGCTGACCCCAATCGTTCCAGAGACGGCGACGTCGTTCCAGGACCTCCGTTTGCATCTCCTCGGGCAGATACACACAATCGGTCCTCGGATACGAAATTGCCTTGTGGCGGAGATAGAGTTCCTGGGCGACCCTCAGGGTGTACTGGGCCGTCCAGCGGTGAATGCGGAAAGCGGACCGTTGCAGGTCGACCAAACGAAAGGGCGGTGGCGCGTACTCCAGCGCTTCTTCGTAAGGGGCGTCATGCACCTGCCACTTTTGGGGTGTGGTGGCTTCCAGATGTCGGACCATCTCGCGTACGTGATCTTCGTTGCGGAAGTCGATGTCGCGATGGCCAAACTGCTCATCGGGATGTGAGATCAACTTCGCCTGCCATTTGCCGCCAGAGCCTTCGCACGTGAGATCGACTTGGTAGAAAGGTTCTGGAGTGTGGTTTCTGACGGTTCGAGTACGGTCGGTCACCGCCTTGAGCAGCGCGGTCTGCACCCGCCCGATGTGGACAGTTTGCCGATCCGCTCCACTGGCGACGCCACCCAGACCGAGGGTGGCGTATCGAGTGAGATTAATTCCCCACAGCCAGTCGGCTTCGGAACGCACCCGGGCCGCTTCGCGCAGGAGTCGAATCCGCTTGGTTTCCGAGGGGATCCGATCCTCGTAGGCCCTGCGCAGACCGCCGGGAGTCGTATCGGAGATCCACATCCGCGTCTGCTTGACCTCAGGCCACCGACCGAACTCCAGAATTCGGGCGATCTCGTCAAAGATCAGTTCCCCTTCCCGACCGGCATCGCACGCGTTGACCACCTCGTCGGCCCCCGTAACGGCGCTCTCGATCGCGCGGAGCCGGGTGGGCTGGGTCACTTCCAGGAGGAAATTCAGGTCCGTCGGAACAATCGGCAAAGTGGCGACTGACCACACCTTCCAGTTCGGGTTATAGATTTCCGGATCAGCGAGTTCCGCGATATGGCCATTGGCCCACGAAAAGTGGAGCAAATCGTGACCCACTTGTCCCTCATGCCTGTCCCGCCCCTCCCTAAAGGTGGGTCCACAGAGGGCCTGGGCGATGTCGCGTGCGACAAAGGGCTTCTCGGCGATGACGACAATGCGGGACACTTCCCACAATAACAGGGAAAGCACACTTTTCGTGTTATTGTGGGGGATGCCCAATGAGCCCACGACCGCGCAGTTTGAGGCCGCCGCCAAATGGGCGGAGCTAGGCTGTTGCTCCCCGGGCAACCCGATTCTTGCCCTTTCCGAAGCTAGATTGCAGTTGTATGGCGTCAAGTGTCACTACCTCGTTTGGGAGGGATTCTCGACAGACCTCGCTGGAAACAATGTCCCGCTGATCATCAATCCGCAGTTCGATCCGATCACGGTGCATCCTGCATTATACTGTCGCGAAACCCTTAGCCGGATTGGTCCGTTCCTGGAGGCGAAGACCTGTGTGCTGGACGGCCGGCTCAACTTCACCGTTTCACGTGAGGACAGTCGCCTGTCCCCCAATGCCGCCGCGCTTCTTGCGGACGGATTGGAGGTCGCCGCCACCCAAGCCTTTCAAGAGGCCTACGCGTACGCCTGCGGATTCATCGTCGACGCTTTCCAGCTGGCCTGTCTGCCCACAAGTGAAGCGTCCCTCTCGGTCCTTTTTCTGAGAAATGAAGCCCAGTTCATCACCAAGGTGGACGAGCTTCGAAACCAATTTTCTTTGTGAACATCCCTCTTACCAAAGCCCGCACCCTGGCAGACCGTGTGATCTGCGAACTCCGTCCATTCTGTGATCGCATCGCCATCACCGGCGAGGTCCGCATGGAACTGCCAACCATAGGGCTGCTTGAACTGGTCTGCCTGCCGGCCGATCGCGAAGGGCTGCTCGACCGGGTGAAACGCCACAGCACGGTGGGCTCGGTGATGCCGAGTCGTATCCAGTTATCGTTGGCGAATGGGTTCCCCATGGTGCTCCATCTGGCAAAGCAAGGTACGCACGAGCTGTTCACCAGTGTGCCTGGTGGGTACTACCCCACCCTGTTCGAGACCTCCTGCACCCCGGCGTTCCTCGACTGGTTCATCGACCTCGCGAAATCCAAGGGGATGCGATGGGACAGAAATCACGGCCTCCTCGTATCCGCTGGTCAATGGCTCTTCAAAGAGGACGATGTCCTGGCCGCGGTCGGTCTGGCCGCAATTGAACCGTGCGCCCGAAATTGTCCGCCGCCGCAATCGCGAGCAACCTACGCGTAGCTACGGATTCGCCTCAGCGGTCCATGCCGCCGACAGCTCTCGCGCGGTCAGCGATCTCGTCTGGAAACAGGTCATCCGCCTTGTCGAGGGACTCCACGGCCATGGGATGATCGAAGGTCTGACCGCGGGCAATCTGCAGCAGCGCGATCTCGCGCAGGAATTCGATGCGATCATCGAACTGCAACTCCGCGAGCTTGGTTTCGGAAAAGCCGGAGGTCGGAACTGCGGAGGCAAAATCGATCATCTGCGACCACGATTTCCCGTCGCGATCGGTCACGGTCATGATGTTGTCGGGATGAAGGTCTCCATGGGAAAAGCCTTTTTCGTGAAGCGCGCGAATATGGGCATCTGCCTCGTAGAGGCGTTGGGCCATCTCGGTGACTTCCGTGGGATCCAGGTGGGAGCCGACCTCGATCGAGTGTTCATAGCTTAAATTCCGGAAGCTGCTTTGGCTGGCGTAGGTGACGCCCGGAATCGCGCGGGAGCGGTACTCGAGGGGGCCAAAGGCGATCGGCTCGATATACGAGGCCCGCCCAGGTCCGAGGGCCTCGATCACCTCGAGAGTGCGCTCAAACTCCATTCGCGGTGTCTCGCCGCGGCGAAGCGGTGGAGAAGCCAAGGTGAAGGTTTTAAGGAAATGGCACCCGTACCGCTTGGAGGTTGGCAACGTGGCCAATATCTCGCTCCCGGGAATGACAATATCGCCTCGGGTGAGCAGAACGCCGCTGGTGGTGCGATCCTGATACACCTCGAAGAGGACGAGATCGCCCGGCCCCGAATAGAGGGACAGGCCGTGGTCCTCCAGGTACGAAAGTGTCCGTTCGCTCGTGTGCTTGAAGCACCCGACGGCCTCCCGCACCTCGCGTCGGATGCGAGCGACCAGTGAGGGCTTGTTGATCGGGGCCATCGGGCGGCGAAGGTCTAGGCTCGCTGGACGGACAAGCGGGTGGCCTTTTGCAGAAACTCAGGCACACCCGTTTCGGTGAGGTCCATGACCGGGGCTGATTCATCCGGAAAAAGCTGAGCGCCGGCCCCACAGGTGGGTTGGAGAAACAGGTTTCGCCTGGACCAGTCCGATACAACGTACAGTCCCTGATGGATCTGGATGGCGTCCACATCTTTGACCGTCACCGACCCGGCCGGAACAAAGCAAAACGCTCCCGGGAACTGTGCCCGGAAGACGTAACCTTGTTCTTTGCCAACGGAGACGAGTGGAAGGGTGGACATCGTGAACGGTGAGCAGAACAGAATTTGGCTCAGGCTGCAACCTGGCCTCGGAGTTGGGAGATGGCGGCCTGGGCCAATTGTGAAATCCTCCGCGGGCTTAATTTGAGCACGACTGCGATTTCGCGGTGATTTAGAGCAGGTCCGTTCATGCCGAAATTTAGTTCAATCACCGTTCGGCGTTTGGGCTCGAGATCGGCCACGTGGCGCCGCAAGGACTCGAATTTCTCTTTTCGGTCAATCTCCTCGCCTGGATGCTGGCCACTCGAATCCGCCACCACGTCACCGAGCCGAAGCGTCTCCGAAGTATCCTGGCTTGTAGAAGCACCCGGTGGAAGTGCATCCAGAGCCACGGGTGTCCGGTCGATGGTCATCAAGCTGAGTACCCGTCCTCGGGGGAGTCCGGTCTTCGTGCTGATGGCTCCAAGCGAAGGAGAACCCCCTTCGACGGTCTTCATGGACGAGATGGCTCGATTTACCTCAAAAAGGTCGGTGCATGCGCGCCTGGGGAGCGCCACCATGTAGCGGATCCTCGCCAGTTCGTCCGCGATCGCAATGGACACGTGCCAGCTGGCCCAGGCGACAAACGGCCCTTTCTCGTGGTCGAAGGTATCGACCGCCTTGGTCAGTCCCACCATGCCGGCTCCGAAGAGATCCTCCATGGCCACTCCGTAGGACCCGAATTTGTTCGCGGCACGGGCAACAAGGCGGGTCGATCCTCGGATCAACAGATCTCGAGCCTCGGTATCGCCGGACTGTCTGCGCCGATTAAGTGCCTCGGCCTCAGTCTGGGTGGGTGGCGGCTGCGCGAAAACATTCTCGCTGATTGTACCTCGAACGAAGGTCATATTGAAAAAGATTTGGGCTTGCAGGTACAAGATTGCCGGGCTCCCACCGCCACTGAGGCGATGGCGCCCGGCTCCTGTGTCGCAGATCAACCCGCCGACTCGTCGATCAGTTCCTGCTGGACGGGCAGTGCGGTCTGGTAGGCCGAAGCCTGGGGAGCGGTCACCTCCACCAGCTGTGCTCCTTCATTGTTCTTATTCTTGATGGCCAGCTCGAGCTCGGCCGCGACGGCCGGGTTATCGAGGAGGAACCGCCGGGCCGCTTCTCGGCCCTGCCCAATCAGGTCTCCCTTGTAGGAGATCCACGAGCCTTTCTGCTCCAGGAGCTTGAACTGGATACCGTAGTCCACGATCGAGCCGGAGTTGCTGATACCCTCCGCATACATGATGTCGAACTCGGCTTCGACGAACGGGGCCGCCAACTTGTTCTTAACGATCTTTACCTTGGTGCGGTTGCCGGTGACCGCGTCCTTGGAGTCGATCTTGCCAATCCGGCGGATGTCGATGCGGACCGAAGCGAAGAATTTGAGCGCGCGCCCACCGGGGGTGGTCTCGGGCGATCCGTGCATGACGCCGATCTTTTCGCGAATCTGGTTTGTGAAGATGACGATGCACTTGCTCTTGCTGACGACCGCGGTGAGGCGGCGCATGGCGCTACTCATCAAGCGGGCCTGCAGGCCGACGGTGGTGTCACCCATGTCGCCTTCGAGTTCCTTCTTGGTGACCAAGGCCGCCACCGAATCGATCACCACGACTTCAAACAGCCCGGACTTGACGAAGTCCTCGGCGATGCCGAGCGCGGTTTCGCCGTCGTCTGGCTGGGAGACCACCAGCTTATCGACGTCGCAGCCCACGGTGCGGGCGTACTTCGGGTCGAGGGCGTGTTCTACGTCGACGAATCCACACAGACCGCCGTTTCGCTGAGCCTGACCGATCACGCTCAAACAGACCGTGGTCTTGCCGGAGGACTCAGGGCCGTAGATCTCGAAGATGCGACCGCGCGCCAGACCGCCGACGCCCAACGCGACATCGATCGCGATCGAACCGGTCGAGAGGACCTCGACCTTCATCTTTTTGTTCTCACCGAGAACGAAAGCGGAGCCGGATCCGTATTTCTTGCCGATGCCAGCGAGGACGGACTCGAGGGTAAGTCCAGACGAGGATGCCTTAACAGGTGTGGTTGCCATAAGATTTTTGTTGTTACGGGTAAAGATAGCGGGCGGTTTTTTCAGCTGGCGTGGCGCTGGAAGAACCGGCGCCGGGAGTCGTTTCGCTTCAGGACCGCCGCCTCGAGGTCGACACGGAGAACTCCGGGGAGCGCTTTGATCCTCGCCAGGGACTCGGCATTGAATCGCCATGGACGGGAGAGGAGTTCTCGTCCCCCCTCCTCGATCACCGCGAAGGCCGATCCCGATTCGGATCCAGCGATCGATTCGAGCCCGTCAGCGATCGCCTCCCGCTCCGGATGCGCCGGGTCAACGTGGATCACGACCCGACGGATCGATTCACTCAGCGCCGCGTCCAGGGGATAGACCTCGCAGGCGGAGATGGTGACGCGGTCTTCGCGTCGGACCACTTGGCCTACGACCGCCACCGGTTCGTCCTCCCGGACATGTAATCCGTATTCCTCGGCCGGATCGGCCCACATCACCATCGGCACCTCCCCATCTCGGGTGGAAAGCGTGAACGCGATCCACGGCCGCCCTGCCCGCTTATCGGTGCGATGCTGAATGCGCGTAGGTGCACCTACCAGCCGGAAGACAGTCTGGGCAGGGGCATCCAGAACCTCGGCGGTGGTGTGAGTGACCAGCGGCGCCTCGGCTGAACCGTACCGGTCAAGCGGGTGCCCCGAAATAAAGACGCCCAGATATTGGCGCTCGAACCCGAGCCTCGCGGCTACGCTCAGGTCATCAACATCAGGGATTTTCTGGCCAGCATCGATCTCGTCGATGAATGACGACTGGCCAACGCGGCGTGCATTTCGTTCCGCCTCTGCCATGGACAGCTCGGTGGGCAGCGATGCCAATAGGGCGCCTCGGTGTCCCGGGTAGATCGAATGAAGCGCTCCGCAACGTGCCAGAGTTTCCAAGCAGCGCAGACTCGCGGTCCGATGGTCCAACCGAGAAACAAAGTCACGAACGCTTTGAAAGTCCCCTGCCCTCTTCCGCTCGGCCACGATGACATCGGCGGTTACAGCTCCCATCCCACGAATTCCGGCCAATCCGAATCGGATCATCCGTTCGCCTGTGAACGGCGTGAACCCGACCAACGAACGATTGATGTCCGGTGCACCGATCCGAATACCCAACTGAGCGCACTCAGTGAGGAGCACCGCCAGTTTTTCCGCGTTCCCCAGGTCACTGGTCAGCAGACCCGCCATGAACTCCACCGGAAAATTGGCTTTAAGATATCCGGTCCGATAACTCAGGAGCGCATAGGCGGCGGAGTGTGATTTGTTGAAGCCGTAGCCGGCGAACTTCTCTAGCATGACCCAGATCGCGATCGCCTCCCGTTCAACAATCCCATTCGAACTGTACGCGCCACTGATGAAGCGATCCCTCTGGCTGGCCATCTCAGCGGCGTCCTTTTTCCCCATTGCGCGTCGCAGCAGGTCTGCCTCGGCCAGCGAGTACCCGGCCACCAGTTTGGCGGCCTCCATCACCTGCTCCTGATAGATCATGACGCCGTAGGTCTCGCGGCACACGGACTCCAGCACCGGGTGTGGATATCGAATGGTCCGCGGCTGCTTCTTGCCTCGGAGATAATCCGGGATGAACGCCATGGGGCCCGGGCGATAGAGGGCAAGCAGTGCCGCCACCTCCTCGATCGAACACACGTCCAATTGCCTGCACAGGGCCTGCATCCCCGTGGACTCCAACTGAAACACTCCCGTAGTCTGACCCCGCTTCAAAAGAGCGAAGGTTGCCGCATCATCGAGCGATACCTCGGCGAGGTTGAACTGCGGGAACCGCCGCTGCACATGCCGTTCCGCGTCCCGAAGTGCCGTCAATGTGCGCAGTCCCAAGAAATCCATTTTTAGGTAGCCCAGCCTCTGGACGATGTTCATGTCCCACTGAGTGATCGTGGATTCCTCCTGAATCGTCAGGGGCAGACGTCCCTCCAAGGGAAGGTCGGCAATGATGACTCCGGCCGGATGCCGGGTAACGTTTCGCACCAGACCTTCCAAGGAGACGGCATCGAGGAGGATGCGGGCGGCCGCAGGATTGGTCCGAATCTCTCCCCGCAAGTCCGCAGACTCCTGGAGGGCCTGTTCGAGCGAAGGGCACGTGTCAGGCACCATTCCAGACAACCGTTCGCCTTCGATCGGGGACAAACCGTGGGCCCGGGCACAATCTCGAACCGCCATCTTCGGTCCCAGGGTGTTAAACGAGATGATGCCAGCCACCCGGTCCGACCCATATTTCTGAAGGACGTAGGCCTTTACCTCGTCCCGTCGAAGCATGCAAAAATCGATGTCGAAATCCGGCGGTGAAACCCGGTCTGGATTCAGGAAGCGTTCGAAGAACAGCTTGAACCGGTTTGGATCAACTTCGGTGATCCCCAGGAGGTAGGCCAAAAGACATCCAGCTCCGGAGCCTCGACCCGGCCCCACCGGGATATCGTTGGCCTTGGACCACGCCACAAAGTCCCAAACGATCAGAAAGTAATCGACGAAGCCGGTCTTCGCCACCACCCCCAGCTCGTAGTCCATCTGGGCGACCAGCTCCGTTGAGGGGCTTAACCCGTACCGGTGCTCCAAGCCCTCCACACAACGGTCCCGGAGGAATCCACCCCCGTCGTTGTCCGACCCCTCCGGCAAAGGAAACCGGGGGTGATGGTGCTCACCGATCGGCAACTTGAAATCGACCATTTCGGCGACCCGAAGGGTGTTGGTGAGCGCTTCCGGAAGATCCCAGAACCTGTCCTCCATCTCCGAGACGCTCTTCAGGAAGAACTCCGCGTTCGGGTACCGAAACCGATTTGGGTCAGTGACCCGTGCCTGAGTTTGTATGCACAACAGCGTGTCATGGGCGCCGGAATCCTCGGATTTAAGATAATGTACGTCGTTGGTTGCGACGACTCGAAGGCGGAATTCCCGAGCCAAACGGAGCAGCGGAGCGAGGATCCTCCCCTGCTCCACCAGCCCGTGGTCCATGACCTCGATGAAAAAGCGCTCGCGCCCGAAGATGCCCACAAACCGCTCCGCCGCCTCACAGGCGCCCGCCCAATCGTGGGCGAGCAAACGCTGTGGAATTACACCCTGGAGACAGCCGGAAAAACCGATCAACCCCGCGGAGCGTGAGGCCAAGGATTCCAGGGAAATGCGTGGCTTCCGATACAAGCCGTGCAAGTGAGCATCAGAAATCAGCGCATTAAGATTGCGGAAGCCCTCCGCATTCTGCGCGATCAGCCCCATGTGGTGAATCTTCCCGCAAGGGTCGGCCACGCGATTGCTTCCGATCGTGAGGTACGCCTCGCAACCAAGCAAAGGTTTGATCCCAGCCTTGACGGCTTCGGCGGCAAACTCGGCCGTGCCAAAAAGATTGCCGTGATCGGTGATCGCAACCGCCGGCATACCCAGCTGGGCAACCCGCTCCATCAGGGAATTAATCCGGCAGGCACCATCGAGCAGGCTGTAACCAGTGTGGAGGTGAAGGTGGACGAACTGCACACCGCAAGATAGCGGACGGAAAAATCACCAACGGCCGCGGTCGGTCGGCCTTTGCAGTGGACTACTGCAAGACGGAAGACATTGTGTGTGACATGTCACACGAACCGGGAGGGGCGGCCTTGAGAAAGCGACAGCAAAGGTCGCGGCAGAGAGCCAGAGGCAGTTCGGTTATCGAGATTCCGTTACCAGCGATCCAACAGACGGTAATATCGGAACTTGCGACTGCGCTTGGCTCAAACCGGACAGCTGCAGTGGCGTTGCTGATGGAATGTTCCACGGCGAAATTCGCGCCCATTTTTGTGAATGTTCTACGTCAAATTGGCGACAACCACCGTGTATTGGCGGCCTACTTGGAACATGGCCATCACCTGCCCCCAGTCGGCGATTTCCGATTTGAAACGAGGGCAGGAATCGTGCTCTCCCGAGACGTGCTGGAACGTGTGATTAGAAACCTGAAAACGGCTTTGAAGTGGATGTCGGAACGGGGGGTGCCTGAGCAGAAAGCGCTCGATTTGGCCTGGCCGCAGAAATTCCGCGGGATAAAGCTACCAATCGGAGTCACGTAGCCACCTTGCACTCCCCCACCCCATCGCACCCGTTCAACCACTCGTAATCGCACGCAGGCAAACGCGCGGAGTTGGTGATAATGGTGATTCATTATACGTTGACGTCTATAGACTTAACCGATAAGCACTCAGCGAGACGCTTAGCGTTACAGGATTTGCTATCTCGTTACTTAGAGCAATTAAGCTCCCGCGTTTGACTGAGTGTTTCAATACGCGTTATCAGGCCCTACGATGGCTTGTCCTGAATCACACCGAGCCAAACACTCGCGCAAACACCCAGTAATATGAGAGGTAAATCCTAATCAGAGCTATCTTTACACTCATTGAAACACGCTCGCTAACACCCATCAGAACGCGCAATCAAACATGCGCCCAAACGCGGAAGGGTAGTTCCCCTTGGTGTGCCAAAGCGTCGGCCTTGGTGTTATCGCGAGTGCTGATGCGAGTGTTCGAATTAGTGTATGAACGGGTGTCAGGACTGGGATGGACACGCAGTGTTATGCATGATCTTGGTTTCCGCACTGGGTGCTTGGGCGAGTGTTTGGCCCCGTGTGTTACCACGCGCCTAATGCTCGCCAGCTAGCAACCCCCTATTGCTTGAGGTGATTCCGGACGACTCTGATATGAGTGTTTGAATGCCGGTTTGAACGCCTGTTTCGAGTAAAACGTTAGGTGAGTGAATGCGTGCCATGGCGAGTGTTTGAATACCGGTTTCAACATTTTGGCCTTGCCGAAGAATCGGATAACTGCGTTCTCGAGAAATGCCAAACACACGTGGAGGCAGGTTCGGGACGTGCTCGTTCGTGCTCGCAATGGTCAAACGGGACGAGATTTCCGCTTACCTTAAGCGCGGCGCTTCGATCCGGGCACTCAGCAGAATTTACGATCGCAACGAGGATACCCTTGAGCGTGCGGTGGCCTACGTGAAGGCGATGGAGGAGCAGGGCGCCGATCTGAACACCGTTGCCCGGGATGTCTGGCGTGACAAAGTGGGATGGGAGACCAGCGGATCGTTCCTCACGGCCATGGACCACATTTCGCGGGGAAGACTCATGCCGAAGGAAAAGCGCGGGAAGCGAAAGGCGAAGGCGAGGGGAGGGGCCCTGGAAGTGGAAGTACTACCCTCAGGCTATCCGGCTCCAACCAGAGTGCCCGTGACGCGAGTGTCCGTTGAGGATCCCGTCCGCCCATCGCCGGTCCGTCCAGCCGTCCTAGAGCCAAACGAGGGAGGGATCATCGATGATTTATTCGCTGATGCTCCTCTACTGCAACAAGTCCATCAAGCCGCAACGCGAGGAGGTCGGCCTTGAAGCCCGCAGATCGGCAGTTCATCGGAGTGGCGAATGACAAGGGTGGGGTAGGGAAGAGTCTGACGGCCGCTCTCATCGCGGAGTACCTTGGGTCGACGCATCCAACAACCGTTGTGGAAATCGAGCAGCGCTCGAACTTCACCCAGACGCTCTACCGGCGGCCGGAACCGGTCGACCTGCAAACACTGGCACTGATCGTGCACGACGAAGCGTCGAATCGGGATCGGCCGTCGCTTTCGCCCTTGGACTCATTGTGGGACTTCATCCCCAAGACTCCCCAAGAGAGCCGCCGCCTCATTGTCGACTTTGGAGCCTCGGCCTTCCAGTCATTCTTCATGTGGGGGCGGGACCACCGCGGACTGCAGCCGTTTCGTGGGGCCGAATTCAAGTTCACGTTCTTCGTTCCGGTTCAGGCATCTGACATCGAGTGTGCCCAATTCTTCAATTTAACTGCGCCAACCCTCCTCAAACTCGGGAATGTCGTCCTAATTAGGAATCTGCGTGAGGGGACCGACTTTTCGATGCTGAACCAGAAACTCGTTGAACAGGTTCCGTCGCTAACGCTCCTCCACCGGGGTCGGCCTCTCGTCACTGAGCTCCAGCAGCCCAATCAACGGCTGACATTCCGGCAGCTCGCGGCGTTCGAGGGGGCATCGCGCAGGGCCCGCCTCGATGCCGAAGATTGCGCCGAGCACTTCGAAACTCAATTCGAGCAGATCCGAGCCAAACTCGGAATCTGATCGCCCCGCCTATGACCACTGACGAAATTCTCGCCCGCAACTCGATCGATAACGCCTCGGACGCCGCCCTCGTTCGGCTGGCTTCTGCGGCAGTCAGCCTGCCTGATGAGCTAGCGGAGACCCTTTGCAAGCGGGTGAACTTCGCCAACAAGGCGGACGTCGCCTTAGGCATGGCGTTGGTGCAGGCGGTTAGGGCAAATATCCCAACTCCAAGACCACAGCCATCAAAGGGAAAAGCCAGGGTGGCATGGGCAATCCTCGGACTCGTAGCTATCAGTGCGAGTGTTTTCGCCACGCTCTGGCTGCATGCCCAAAACGAGGCCGACCAGATGACTGCTCAGATGGAGCAGTCGAAGGAAGCCTCCGCAGTTCGACTGCGAGGCCTGCAAACTGACTTCGCTGAGCAACTGACGAAGTTGCAGAAACAGTCGCTCGAGGCGCAAACTCAAGCGGACGTCAGCCTGAAAGGGAACCTCGATACATTCACGCGCACGGTCACTGAGCAAGTCCAGCGAATCAACGACCTAGCGCGGGAAAACGAGCGGCTGCGCCTTGAATTGGAGAACGCGAAGAAGGCTTCCGCCGCATCACTCAAGGATTGATCGAGTGCACGGTTCCGGGGAAGCCGGTGCGATACTCGAACCCACGCACAGCCAATGGATTGGCCTTCGTACGAAGCAAACGCACCCGCTTCCCCCGGGATTCACGCGCATATTCACACGTGCGATGGCACGCAGGGTGGGGGAGCGGGTACGAAACCGGAAATCACGTTCAACAAACGAGTTGGGCAGCGAGCAGTAGGATGAATTTCTGCCAAGGTTGATCTTTAGGCACGTGAGTAGGGGAAGCCGATGCGAAACCGCCTTAGAAGCCGCTCACGAGAGCAAGTCCGACGGGGTTGATTTCGGCGGGGCCTCCAACGCAGAGGTGCGGAACAGGCGCGGCGAGTGGGTCACTGGGGAAGCCGGTGCGATACTCGAACACACGCAAAGCCAATGGATTGGCTTTCCTACGAAGCAAACGCACCCGCTTCCCCCGGCATTCACGCGCATATTCACACGTGCGATGGCACGCAGGGTGGGGGAGCGGGTGCGAAACCGGAAAGCACGTTCAACAAACGTGTTGGGCGTTCAGTTTCGGTCCAGCTTCCCCGCTGTCTGGGAACACTGTAAGGAAATGAGACGCCGCAAACGCATCAGCTTCCCCCGTTCTTGCGCCAACTCGTCCCAGGGCAGGCCATCCCTTAAAACGAACGTGGCAGGGGAAGCCGGTGCGATACCGGCACCGATTGAGATTTAACGCAGACAATTCGGAATTTCGACCCTTTCGATCCCGAACCAAATTCCCTCCGAACCGGACGGATTCGCTGCCTTGGCCTTGCGTTGCATCTTTGGTTCGCAGACTCGTTTGAGCTCGCACCTGCTGCGGTGTCGATTCTTGATTAAATCCTCGATCCGCGAACCCATCACAGCTGCCTGGTGCCGACAGGATTATAAGGAGTATAGGATATCTAGGAAGAAGGATAGGCGAGGGGACGGATTCCGTAAATCGTTCAATAATAAATATTTAGATTGTAAGTGAAGGATCGTATCGCATCAGCTTCCCCCGGGTTTCGAATCAGCTTCCCCTTTTGGACGGTGCGCGGGAACCAAACGCACCAGCTTCCCCTGCCTCGCAGCAGCAAACGCACCCGCTTCCCTGCCAAACGGTTCAGCTTCCCCCGTCCGAAGACAGGAAACGCACCCACTTCCCCCTGTCGTGCGCTGTCGTGCGCGGCAAACGCATCGGTTTCCCCCGCGTACCGCACGCGCTTCCCCCGCGTATCGCACCCGCTTCCCCTTCATTGTCGGTGCGAGTACCGCGTTCACACGGTTTTCACGCAAAGTTCCCGATGAGCTCCACACCCCAAAAGCAAGCGCCACGGAAGTCAGATATCGATCGAGGTCGGTACGAGATTGAGTTACGCAAGCGACCGCCCGACGGCGCTGAACAACTCACTCTCTTTGACGCGTTCATCGCAAACACGCCTGGGCAGTACACGAACCTGTTTGAGTTCGTCGACACGCTGCCGCTGTTCATTCTGACGTCCCCGACCACCAAGTCACGAAATGGCCGCAATCAGATGCTGGAGATTCAGAGGTTCGAGAAGGAGTGGGGTGGCGATCGGATCGCAATCGCCATCAAGCCCGTCGTAGTGGAGGCCGGGGTGGATCCGGAAACGGGGGTGCCGGCGCGCAAGGAGGTTTTGCCCGGGCCTCGCGAATACACCATTTATCGCGTCTTGAAGAAGATGGCGGCGGACGAGCGAGTGGAGCGGATCAGCAAAGACAAGAGCGTTGTGCTGAGATTCACGGTTCACCAGCTTAGAGTTCGGCTCCGGGACGTCGGCCATGAGTTCAAGTCTGCGGAGATCAGGGAAGCCTTGGAGGTGATGAATGGATCACGCCTGTCGATCAAGAACGTCACTCGGGACAAGACGCTCTATACCGGGCCGTACATTGCGCTGGCCTATGCCGCAGATGATAGCGATCCGGAAGGGGAGCGGACGCTGGTGGAGGTCGGTTTCAACGAGTTGTCTCTCGCAGCGATGCGGGCTCAACTGTACGATCGGATTCATTACCAGCGGCTCATGTCCCTGTCAGCGCTGTCGGCGCGCATCTATGAAATGCTAACCGCGAATTTTCGGCAGGCCGTGACCGGCTACGGGTACAAGATCAGCCTGGGACGCCTGCTGAGTGAAGGCGGATTGATTCGGCGAAAGACCACTCGCAATACAGTCGGGTACATTCGGCAGGCCATCCAGGAGATGGTTGATCGCGGCGTCATTGCCTCCTATCCCGCCTACACGGAAGAAGTGATCAATGGGCCGGCTTCGAGAAAGGGCGGACGCAGACCGATCGAAGATGTGATTTGGACGGTTTTTGCGCACGAGGATGTTATCCGGGACATCAAGGCCGACAACGCCGATCAGGCGCGTCGCCGGGAAAGGCTGGCGCCCAAGATCGCGGAGCGCTGACACATCATCCCCGCCTTGGCCGCGTTGGGGTGAAGGGCATGTTCCGTGAGGTAACGCTTGAATCTCCCCACGGCTAAAGCCGGGGGATTCTAGCCGGCCCGGGTCCTCGACGGTGACGTCTCCCCGATGGTCCGTTTCGCAGAGGGTTCGGTTTCTTCGCAGAAGCATGTGTGTTGAGCACAGCCGCGTCTGCGACACTGACCTGAGACAGGACGATCTCACCATCCGAAGGATTTGAGACTGATCCTGTTTTCCCGTGCGTTGCCTTTTGCAGCCGATCTGCTCTGACGGGACGGCCCGTGTCGCTGGCCCCGAAGGCCACTACGCGCTCGCAGATTGTGTTGAGCTCAGCCACCGGCTGCCGCAGGAGCGATTCCGCACCTGGCCACGCGTCACTGACGCTGGCTGTGGAGAGCAAATTCTTTTCGACGTGGCATGCAAGGAACGCGCTATAGAGGTCGCGCTGCACCGGAGCGATCCGAGGGTCCCCGAACACGTGGATCCGCTCAGACAGCGGCTTCTTCACGTACAGTCGCGTCGAGTGATCGAACTGGGACAGTCGGGTGGATCGCGTAGGAAACTCAACCACGGCACCGCCGGCACTTGCAGCCTTGCGGGCCAGGGTTGAGAGCAGCATCGACGGAGCGCATCTTGCAACGCTTCGGCCAAAGTTCTTCTGAAACGAGCGGTAGGAAAGCTTTTCAGCATTCCAGACCGCGCAAAGGGATAAGAGTTGATTGGCGAGGGTCCCGTGATCGCGGGAACGCCCTTCTGCCAGGCAACGCTCAATTTCGGACTTCTGTGCTTGGACCGCCATGTACCGATTGGAGCGATTCCACGTCAGTCGGACTCCCCGTTTGACGGTGCCGTTGGGGTTGTAGTTGTCCGGGTTGGAGGCTCGACGAGAGCGGTCCATCTTGCGCTGCAGCAGGGTGATTTTCCTTGCTGGGATCACGACCGAAGGGGCCATCGGTAACAGGGCTGCCACCTTGCCGGGCGCAAAGGCCGCCACCACCGATGGGCCAAAATCGAGTCCACCCACTCCGTCTTCTGCCACGACCAAGTTTCGCTTGGGTACCTGACCCTCCTGCACGAGTTGGGCATAGTAGCGCATCCGGCCGCGCAGCTTGCGGCGCACGATCCGCACGTACTTGGTGCGGATCGCTTGGCGGTCGCGCTCCAAACAGTCGCGCTCCCAGTTTCCGTGGTCCCTCGCCTTGCGCAGCAGCGGCAGCTTCAGGCCCGCCCACACCACCGCGCCGTTGCGGTACCCGATCGTACTGTTCTCCTTGCCCTCGACCGAGGAGAACTGCGCGCCGGGCTTGAAGCGCGGCCGCCCCCGTCCTTTGTAGACCCAGTCGGCGACGGCCCGGAAGGCACGTAAAGAGGTGGTCTGGGTATCGTGGCCGCCCATGTGGTGGCCGATCCACGAGCGATCACGCATCTCCGTAGAGTATTTTTGGATCGCATGCTGAGTAAATCCGTGTCGATCCGCAACCCTGCGGAAAGCAGCGGACCGGTCCTTGCGAGCCTTCTCGCTGTTCACGGGCATGACCCGCGCTGCGGCCCAATCCGGATCGGCGCGCATCACCCCGGCCCGCCGCAGCGCCTCTCCAAGTGTCCCGTTGTACAGGCTGGCCACCGCCCTGAAGCGCTTCTCCAGCACCGACTCCTGCGCACGCGCCACCCCGAGGGGAAACTCCGCAACGAACGTTGGTGTGGTTGAACGCTTAGCCATGTTTTTGATTCTGGATGTACTGCTTGACCAAAGATAGCGGAGCGCCTCCGACGCTCGCCACGAAGTACGAGTTGCTCCAGAGGGTTGGCATCTGGGTCGCGGCAGCGCGCGAACTCCTGACGCAGCACTCTCGAAGACCGTCCCTTCACCTGCCTCACCAGCCGGTGGATTCCGTATTGCGGATCCACCGATACAAGCAGGTGCACGTGATCGGGCATCACCTCCATCTCAAGCAGCTCCGCCTTGCGCTCCCCGCACACTTCCAGCACGATCTGCTTGAGGCGACGGTCGACCCCGTCCCTCAGCACGTCTCGGCGGTACTTCGGACACCACACGACGTGGTACCGGCACAGGAACGAAACGTTCCGATTGCTCCGGGGAGTATGCAGTTCTGGCATCACGCTGAATGGAATTGATCAGCGGCGCATCAATCGGAACCCCTCTCAGAAAATTCCTTAGATCCGGCGTGGCTTACCCCCACGGCTGAAGCCGGGGGCACGCGCCACGTCGTGCGGTCGCCAAAATGAGGACGGCCATCGAGGCGGGCGAATTGATGTTGTCCGTGATGGTGTTGGCTGAATTGGAATTCGGTGCGAGGAAGGCAGTGCGAACACTGGGAACAACCCATTTCGTGGAACGGGTCGAGCAGCTGAAGGGCGCGTTCCAAGTTGACCCCTTGGGAACGGAGTTCAGCAGCGCCCATGCTGTGGTGCGGGATACCCTTGAAGCCGAAGGCCAGAAGATCGGAG
>Ga0163154_10002399_pt1 | contig 27477 bp, 27 predicted proteins | sample OliLakLV19MP9P1_FD_148649 | JGI IMG/M metagenome (GOLD analysis project Ga0163154, IMG submission 148649) | Freshwater microbial mat bacterial communities from Lake Vanda, McMurdo Dry Valleys, Antarctica - Oligotrophic Lake LV.19.MP9.P1 | ecosystem: Environmental > Aquatic > Freshwater > Lake >... | reverse complement strand
ATAGAAAAAGTATAAATCCCCGCTTCTTCTAGTTTCTTTTTTAGGAGACCTTCGCCACCGAGAGCAACCCAGACTTCGTGGCCTTTTTCTTTCATATTAGTTGAGAGGTCAAAAACGTGCCTTTGTGCTCCGCCCCAATTGGATTTGGTGATTATGTATAAGATTTTCATATTCTAAAGCTAGCATAAAATATAGATATTATAAAGCAAGCAACACAGAGGTGTGACATCTGCGAATGCAGATGTCACACCTCTGTGTTCATCTGCGTTGCCTTGCTAAGTTAACAAAATAGTGTTAGTATTTTGTTATGAATTTAGCAACAAATACCAAAGGTACAGTGTTTCTAATTGCTGGTGATCTTGTCGTATATACTTTTTCCCTGATCCTTGCTCTAGCTATTAGATATGGCGCCATTCCTTCAAATAAGTTACTAATGACTCACTTACCGTCTTTCGCTATACTTTTTGCTATTTTCATCTTGGTAACTTTTAGTGCTGGCTTATACGACAAACAAGTGGCTTTTATTCGCAAACAAATCCAAGGTTTGCTTCTTCGTGGGCAAATTATAAATATATTTATAGGTGTAGCTTTCTTCTATCTAGCACCGGTTGGTATTGCTCCAAAAGTTAACTTGATCATTTATTTTATTGTTTCGACTGCAATGTTGTTTTTGTGGAGAATTGTAATGTTTCCGGTTTTAAGTATTTCAAGACAACAAAAAGCTATCTTAGTTGGAACTGGTAAAAATATAGAAAATTTACGAGATGAGGTAAATGCTACAGATCGTTATGGCTTAATTTTCAAAAAGCATATAGAGCCCAATATTTCTGTTGATGAAACTGTAAAAATGATAAGTCAGGCTGTAAAAGAATCAGAGGCTAGTATTATTATTGCTGATTTACACAATAAAACAGTTGAGTTAGCTATGCCGTTTCTATATTCATTAGTTTTTTCCGGTATCAAAATTATTGATGTTGGAAAGTTTTATGAGTCTATTTTCGATAAAATTCCGCTTTTGATGGTAGGTGAACGTTGGTTGGTAGAAAATTCAAGTACGTCATTGGGTAATAGGAGGGTATACGATATTCTAAAAAGATTAATTGATATTGTCGTCTCTTTTGTTGGAGGAGTTATTTCTCTAATTTTTTATCCATTTATTATTTTAGCTATAAAATTGGACGATAAGGGTACAATTTTTATTGTTCAAGAAAGAATAGGCTCAAATGGTAAATTAGTTAAAATAATTAAATTTAGAAGTATGTCAGGTAACGATAATGGTAAATATGGAACTAGTGGCACAACTACTTTAAAGGTTACTAAAGTTGGAAAATTCTTGAGAGTTTCTCGTTTGGATGAAATACCTCAATTTTGGAATGTCTTACGTGGCGATCTTTCTCTGGTCGGTCCTCGTCCAGAATTACCTCGTTTAGTAGAAATATATAATAAAGAGATACCTTATTATAATGCAAGACATTTGGTAAAACCGGGATTATTTGGTTGGGCACAAATCTATCATGAAGCACATCCTCATCATGCTGTAGCAACCGAAGACACAAAAGAGAAATTATCTTATGATCTCTATTACATCAAAAATCGTTCTCTAATGTTGGATGCAAAAATTTCTTTGCGTACAATGCAGATTTTGATGAAGAGAGTAGGGAAGTAAATCTATTGCATTATCTTGTAATATGCTTATAATACCGCAATATGTTAAAACAAAGAGCTAAAGCTGTAATGCTACTGGTAGTCGCAACAATTATTGGTTATTTTGTCTATGTTTCGAGTTTACCAGGTGGAACACATCCATTTAGATTGGGTCTAGATCTTTCGAGTGGGAGTTATTTAGTATTCAATGCTGATGTTTCGAAACTCGCAGCAATTGATGTTGCTGATTCTATGTCAGCTTTGCGTGATGATGTGGAAAGGCGTGTAAATACACTTGGAGTTAGTGAACCTTTGGTTCAGATAGAAACACCTACAGCTTTGAGTTCAAAAGGAAGTGCTTACAAACTTATTGTTGAATTACCCGGAGTTACGGATCCAGATGAAGCGGCCAAAGCTATTGGGGCAACCCCAGAACTTGAGTTCCGACTTGCTACAGCGGTAGATCTCAAGGCTCATGAAGCAAAAATTTCTTCTTACACCTCTACAACGACTCAAGAAGCAGATTTTATTGCTTTATTCAAACCAACCGGCTTGAATGGATCAATGGTTGGTCGAGCTAGTCTTGCATTTGACCAAACAACAGGAGCTCCTCAGGTTGGTCTGAATTTTAATAATGATGGACGCAAGCTTTTCGCTAAAATAACCAAAGAACATAAAGGTGATTATTTGGGTATATTTCTTAATGGTGATCTAAAGCAATTTCCGATTATTAATGAAGAGATCCCTAATGGTCAAGCGGTGATCAGTGGTGGTTTTACTTTAGCAGAAGCACAACTGAATGTTCGTAATATAAATTATGGCGCCTTACCTGTTCCTATAAGTATTTTATCTGTTAAAACAATCGGACCTTCACTTGGAGCTGCTGCGGTTGACGGAGGAATCAGGGCTGGATCTATTTCATTCTTGATTATCGCTTCATTTCTTATTATTTGGTATCGATTACCAGGTTTGGTGGCAGTTATTGCTTTGGGTGTTTACACCGTTATCATGTTGGCATTATTCAAACTTATACCTGTCACACTAACAGCGGCTGGTATTGCTGGTTTCATTATTACTATCGGTATGGCAGTAGATGCGAACATTCTTATTTTCGAGCGTATGAAAGAAGAATTGGCTCGAGGCCGAGGTGTTTGGGATGCTATGCATGAAGGTTTCGCAAGAGCTTGGTTGTCTATTCGAGATTCGAATATTTCTAGTATTATTACTGGTGTTATTCTCTACAAATTTGGTAGCACATCGGTAATTACAGGTTTTGCTTTGGTGTTTATTATCGGTGTATTGGTCAGTATGTTCACCGCAATTACTGTTTCAAGGATATTCCTTTATGCTATCTCACCTTCCAGAACATCACGCTTGAGTACATTCCTTATTAGCAATGGATTTAGTAAAATGAAAAAATAACATGTGGATTATAAAAAATAGAAAAATATTTTACGTTTTCTCCCTGATCTTGATTGCTATTTCGTTACTCTCTTTTGCAAAGTGGGGTTTGAATTACGGTATCGATTTTACAGGTGGAACATTGATCGAAATTGGTTACAATAGCGAAAGACCTTCACAGGCAGATGTTCTAAAATCAGTTTCAATTATCGACAGCAAAGCATCAGTGAGACCAATCGGTGAGACGGGTTTTATTATTCGAATGAAACCGGTTGATCAGGTTGAGAAAGCTAGTATTATGAAAGCTTTGTCTGTGAATTCTATAGCAACTACTTCTTTAAGTTTAGAAAATATTCAATCTGTCGATCAAAATAACGTAGCTTCATCAACCATTGTTGGACAGGTTGAGCTAAAGACTTTCGATTCAATCGGACCTGTTTTGGGTGCTGAAGCTTTGAGAAAAGCTTTGGTTTCTATCATTTTGGTTATTGTAGGTATAGTTTTATTTATTACTTTTGTATTTCGTAAAGTTTCAGAACCAGTTTCATCTTGGAAATATGGTCTGGTCGCAATCGTTGCTCTTATTCATGACGTGATCATTCCTACTGGTGTATTTTCGATTCTCGGACATTTTTATGGTTATGAAATAGACACTTTGTTCGTAACAGCGATATTGGTTATTTTGGGCTTTTCTGTTCACGATACGATCGTGGTATTCGATCGAGTTCGCGAAAATTTGCGCTTATCTTCTGGCAAGAAGCCTTTTATAGAAGTAGTTGGTGAAAGTATAAATCAGACTATTGTCCGTTCGATCAATACTTCTCTTACAACTCTCATTGCTTTATTGGTGTTGTATTTTTACGGAGGTTCATCTACCGAACATTTCTCATTAGCTTTGATTATTGGTATTGCCGCTGGTACTTACTCGTCGATTTTCGTCGGCTCAGCTTTGTTGGTTACTATTGAGAGATGGGGGAAGAAATAGACCAAGCAAGAGTTAGGTCTAAATAAAGTTAAATCTTGATTCGTCAGTTGGCGGAAAATATTAAATTTGTGAATGATAGAAAAATCGAAAAGTGCTGAGCAAAAATTAAGTACAATAATTCCAGCTGAAATAATCACCCAGCGGATATTTTTTATTCGTGGGGTTAAAGTTATCTTGGATGCAGATCTTGCGGAGTTTTATGGAGTTTCGGTTAGGTGTCTGAATGAAATAAGTATATTTATTGTTCGCACTTTCATCAAGATTCGTGAAATATTGGCTTCAAATAAGGATTTGGCACAACAGATCGAGGAATTACAACGAGAACAGAAACTTCAAAATAAACATATAAATAGTATTTACTCATTGATTGACAGGTTTATAGAAGAGCCAAAAAAACAAGATAATAAAATAGGTTTTAGGAGATAATCTGTTTTTATTAAACTCTAAAATTTGGCCTATAATAAGCCCCTTGACTTTATTTTTCTCTCAAGTAGTATGTATACCACGCCGTGAAATACGGTGTGATTTAAATAAGATCTTTGAAAATTTCATAAAAGAGAATGTATTTGTTATTTTTTGTCATCTAACTCATGACAGAGAATATTACAGTTTATTGTTGTCCTTAGCGGGGCGCAATGATAAGTGCTCATTGTACTAGTTCCAACTTACAATGAGCGATCCTATTGAGTTTGCTAAGTGCAAGCTTCTTAGGGTAGTGCAGGTTTGTGAATATTTAAAATGATTACGAAATCCATAAATTCAATGGATTAATGAGCTAGGGTTAAGTGAAAAATTAATTAGATTATTAACGTTTTCTATTTTGTTCCGTTCACTTATAGTTAAGAGTTTGATCCTAGCTCAGGATGAACGCTGGCGGCGTGGATAAGGCATGCAAGTCACGGGGTCTCGATACCGCAAGGTCATCGGGAAACCGGCAGACGAGGTAGTAATAAATAGGTACGTACCACAGAGACGGGCATAGCTATCCGAAAGGGTAGGTAATTCCCGATAGTCTCCGATCCCGCAAGGGCATCGGAGTAAAGGAGCAATCCACTCTATGAACGGCCTGTTCGGTATCAGCTAGTTGGTGAGGTAAAAGCTCACCAAGGCTATGACGCCTAGGGGACCTGAGAGGGTGACCCCCACCGATGGGACTGAGACACGGCCCATACACCTACGGGTGGCTGCAGTCGAGAATTTTCCGCAATGGACGAAAGTCTGACGGAGCGACGCCGCGTGGAGGATGAAGTTCTTCGGAATGTAAACTCCTTTTGCCAGGGAAAAAGTTATTGATTGTACCTGGAGAATAAGAAGTTGCTAAACTCGTGCCAGCAGCAGCGGTAATACGAGTGCTTCAAGCGTTATCCGGAATCATTGGGCGTAAAGGGTGTGTAGGTGGTTATGTTAGTCTTTCGTTAAATCTTTCGGCTCAACCGAGAGTCTGCGAGGGAAACGGCATGACTAAGAGGACGGGAGAGGTTTCTGGAACTCATGGTGTAGCGGTGAAATGCGTTGATATCATGGGGAACACCAAAAGCGAAGGCAAGAAACTGGCCCGCTCCTGACACTGAAACACGAAAGCGTGGGTCGCGAATGGGATTAGATAATCCCGCTTCCGCGAGTTTAAATAAAAGAAGCGAAGGGTGTCCCTCATTCTAGCAATAGAATGACGAGCATTCAGCTATATCGGTGAAACTCCTTACAATTATGAGACTTACTGATCTCGTAAGGACAACCCCGAGGGAAGTTTTTCAACAAATTTGTGTTGAATGACCCCGTAGAGACTATGAAGCATAGTGTGATAGAAGGAGTTAATTATGAAATATATCATGTTAACACCTTTGTCAGAAAAAACAGAGTCAATTATTCTTGGCTCATTGCTCGGAGATGGTTCATTAACTATTTCCGATAAGTATCGAAATGCTAGATTTTCATTTAGACATTCGCATGTTCAAAAGGAATATTTCCAATGGAAGGCGAATGAATTGAAAGAAATTACAGCCGATCGATCGCAATGGATTCAAGGAAGTGACGAAAAACCCGATGGATGGGGAACGGTTAAGTTCAAATTTCAAAGTGCGACATTGTCGTCTTTGACTGAATTACACCTCCTTACCCATAAGGGCACATCAGGTTCCAAAGCAAGAGTGAGACGGCACTGGCTGAATAAGCTTACTCCGTTATCACTTGCTATATGGTGGCTTGATGATGGATCGTTAGTATCTGATTCCCGACAAGGAGTCTTATGTACAGACAGTTTCGGACTTGAAGAAGTAGAAATACTTCAAAAGTATTTGGAAGTGGTCTGGAATGTAAGAACTTCTATCGGTAAAGTTGGAAATAACGAACATTATAGATTATGGATTCGCAGTACTGAAGAACTCAAGAAATTCTTGAGCATTATTATTCCTCATATTTTCATTGAAAGTATGTTGTATAAAATCCTTCTAGTATACAAAGATCCTATGCTTCAACAACGCTGGATATCTGAGATAGTCAGGCTTGGTAATTTTTCGGAAACGGTTGTTTTACAACAATTACAGAAGAAGAAATCCAAGATGAAGAATTTCAGATAAAGATATAGTCCGGACTTCGTGGTAACACGAAGAGTGATGTAGAAATACTATCACCAATTACTTTCAAGTAATTAGTAACAAAGATCAACCCCAGTAGTCCACGCCCTAAACGATGATCTCTAGCTTTGAGGAGTATCGACCCTCTTCGAGGCCAAGTTAACACGATAAGAGATCCGCCTGGGTAGTACGGCCGCAAGGTTGAAACTCAAAGGAATAGACGGGGACTTGCACAAGCGGTGGAACATGTGGTTTAATTCGACGCTAAACGAAGAACCTTACCAGGGTTAGAAATCCAGACGAAGATCCGCAGAAACGTGGATCGCCGAAAGGCGGCTGGACAGGTGCTGCATGGCTGTCGTCAGTTCGTGGTTTGAACTGTTCCCTTCAGTGGGGTAACGAACGCAACCCCTGTTGCCTGTTACAAGTGTCAGGCGAGACCGCCCAGCCCGTAGTGTATGAAGAGATTCGAAAGAAATTGTTTTTTGAAAAGATCTTGCGGAGGCGATTCAGTAGAATCGCCTCCAGGGCGCGAAGGCGCCGAGCAAAAGGAAAAATTCTAGCAAGAATTTATTCCGGTCTTTTCAAAAAACAATTTACGGAGAAGCTCTCGTGCTTTGCGGGCTGGGAGGAAGGTGGGGATGACGCCAAGTCAGCATGGCCCTTTGACACCCTGGGCTACACACGTGTTACAATCGCATCTACAACGGGACGCAATGTCGTAAGACGGAGCAAACCCTTAGAAAAGATGCGTCAGTTCGGATTGAGGTCTGCAACTCGACCTCATGAAGCCGGAATCGCTAGTAATCGCGGGTCAGCTATACCGCGGTGAATACGTTCTCAAGTCTTGTACTCACCGCCCGTCAACCCAAGGGAGTCGGAGGTGCCCGAAATCTCGCTTCGTGCGGGCCTAAGGCAAATTCGATGACAGGGGGTAAGTCGTAACAAGGCACGGGTAGCGGAAGCTGCTCGTGGAATATTTCAAAGAATCAACGTTGCAGTCTATGACTGTGACTTATAGTCGATATGTTCTCTCAAGGAACATGAGTGATCGCTCTCTCTACTCTAAACAGGAGCGCTTAATCGGGGAAGATTCCCGATACACATCGGTAATATCAATTGAATTACTGATGGGGTGAACGGAACAAAATAAAGAACGTTATAAAAACAAAAAACCGTCTCTCATTTATGAGAGGCGGTTTTTTGCATATACGGTTGATTTAATAGTAATTAAATATAAAATATGTTCTATGAAAGTCAGAAATCATATCTTATAGCAATGTACTATCATAGGGAAGTTGTGTGTTTAGAAAGAAAAAGAGTAAAATTATTTAAATCTCTGTTTCAGATTAAAAAAGTCGGAGTGGTGAAATTGGTAAACATACAACGTTCAGAACGTTGCGAGCTTAAGCTCTTAGGGGTTCGAGTCCCCTCTCCGACACCAAATTTAGTATCGAACAACTCGTTGGTTTAGTTATATGCGACGACACATATAGGGTAACTTCGCTATATAAAACAGTGAATTTAAGCTAGTATTTTCTCATATGAAAATATATGAGTATTTAGGAGGGCTTTGATATATTTTGGTTTTAATTCCAGCATTTTTCTAGTTTCTGGATTATTTAATTTTGTAATTATTGGTATATTTTTCTTCTTTATTCCGGTTATAGGCGGTCCGATTGAAAATTTATTTGTTTGGCTTGCAGTTTTTATTCCATACATTTCATTTATCTGGATTACATGGAGTTTCTGGTCAATTTATAAAATAGTAAAAAGTTTGAAGCCGAATAATCTACCTTCTATTACGAAAATTAAATAATTACCTACTTCCCACACTCCAAACACAAGAACATTGGAATCTCTTTGCGCATACGATCTTCTTCGGTGGCACGTGGTCCAGTCTGGCTTTTTTTGTGAGAGATCCATTCTTCGAGACGCAAGACACTGAGACCAGATTTATTTAGAGCTTTGAAATAAGATTGAAGTGGACGATGAAAGGTAACTGTAAATTTCTTTTTATGAATATTAATCTCTCCGGGAGTCATGTCTATTTTTGTGTTTTGATCGGACATGTATGAATCAATTCTTCGATATTGTTTAGCTTTATCCTCATCCCACTGCCAGCTAGAATTTTCTGGAATACGAAATGTAGGGTGATTGAGAACGATAAATAATTTGCCGTCATCTTTTTTCAAAACTCTTGAACATTCTTTGATTGTACCAGCCAAATTTTCGATGTTTTGTAATGCTAGAACAATTGTAATAGTGTCTATTGAATTATCTTTTACAAAAGAAATATTATCAGCAGGAGAGACATAAAATTTTGGTTTAACTGAGTTTTTATTTTCACTACTGACTTTATTTGCCAGTTCAATTAACTCTTTTGAGATGTCACTACCAATAACCGTCGCACCTTTTTCTGCGAAAGCGTAAGAGAAATATCCTTGACCACAAGCGAGGTCTAAAATAGTAAGACCGTTTTTGGGATCAACCAGACGAAGTAGGTTTGGCAAGATAACATTCTTCTGATATGAGTCTAGAGAATCGTTCAGTAGGTCGTTATACCACTCCGAAACGGAGCCCCATGAGGTTTCTTTTTTCATTGGGTAACTTTAGCACAGAGGTCACACATCTGCATTCGCAGATGTGTGACCTCTGCGGACACTGGCATTTCTGCCGTTTTTCTGCTAAATTTCTTTTACGCGCGCATAGCTGTTTTGGTAGGTCGTTACACCATAGAACAGGTGTGTGTAGTTGAAAAGTAAATATAATTCGCGCGCATAGCTGTTTTGGTAGGTCGTTACACCATAGAACAGGTGTGTGTAGTTGAAAAGTAAATATAATTCGCGCGCATAGCTGTTTTGGTAGGTCGTTACACCATAGAACAGGTGTGTGTAGTTGAAAAGTAAATATAATTCGCGCGCATAGCTCAGTTGGTAGAGCACACCACTGATACTGGTGGGGTCCTAGGTTCGAATCCTAGTGCGCGCACAACGGAACATTATTAGTACAAGGTTGAATTATTTCAAAGACCATAAGCAAGTTATTGCTTATTCTCCCGCACTTGATATTTCTACAGTTGGCAGGTTTGAAGCGCGTGCCAAAAAATGTTTCTAGAATTGGTTAGAATCTTCTTGGAAGATATTTCCGAGAGAAATGTAGTTGATGAGGTTCTGACGGAGCTTGGTTGGGAAAAAGTTTCGATTCAAAACCGAAAATCTGAATAGGTTTCACCTCAAGTACGATCTATTGATTTACAAGTCCCAATGTTTGCCTAGATGAAACTTGCTCGAATTTATTGGAAAAAATTTGCAGATTTATAAAAGTTTACTACACTATATTATAAATTTTTGTGATATTTTCTGACATGGAATTTATTTCCTGTCTCTATTGAATTTTTATTTTAAAGTGAGAAAATTATGGCATGGAAAATGAAAAATCTGAAAACTCAAAATCTACGTGATCATATGAGCGAAGCAGAACTTATCTTTACTGCACTTGCCGAACTTTCTACAAGGCAAATAGCCGAGAATGTAACCGCCGAAGGATTGGAAGAGAACAAAATTCCTGCCAAGAAAGGCGGCAAAATCGCACGAGATGCTAGAAATGCTCTCGAAGAGAAGACGGGGAAGTCTGTCGTTACTGGAGAAAATTATTTGTCAGGAACGAAGAAAAATAAGTTAAAGTCTTTAGATGTGCTAAAATAGAACCATGAATACAAAAACAACACCAAGAGACTTCTTTTTGCATTTAGGAGCACTCATCGCTCTTATTGTATCAGTAGTCTCTATTATCAATCTTTACTTCAGTATAATAAACTATTATTTCCCAGATCAGCTAGCGGGTTACTTCTATTCTTCGAATATAGCCTGGCCGATATCGGTGTTAGTGATTTTGGTACCACTATTATATGTGTTCGAATATCTAATAAATAAAGATATTGCAAAATCTAGTGAAAAAGCAGAATTATGGATAAGGAGATGGAGAGTTTACCTTACTTTGTTTATCACAGGAGCTACGATTGTCGGAGATCTGATCGTTCTTCTAAGTGTTTATCTAAATGGTGAAATATCTAGTCGCTTCTTGTACAAAGTTTTGGCTGTAGTAGTTATTTCTGGAATTATTTTTGCTTATTATATTTTGTCAAAAAATACTTTTATCAATCAAGGTAAAAATACTACGAAAAACATATTTGCTATATTGGGGATTGTAATAACACTATTGGCAGTTGTATTAGGTTTTATCGTTGTAGGATCTCCAACAAAACAGCGAAATCTCCGTTTCGATAATACTCGAGTTTCTGATCTAGGTAATATTCAATGGCAAATTATAAATCACTGGCAACAAAAGGGCTCTTTACCAACAACTCTTACCGATCTGAATGATTCTTTAAGTGGTTACATTGTTCCTACAGATCCAGAGACAAAAGCAGTCTATGGATACAAGATTTCTACCACAAACAGTAAACTAGGTTTTGAACTGTGTGCAGATTTTTCTTTGGCAACACCTGACAATAAAGGTCGTGGAGATTATTATGGAAATACTGGTTATAGTATTGCACCCGATGCTATGTATAGTGTAGGCTATCCTGACGGCGATAATAATTGGAAACATTCTGCCAGTAAGTCATGTTTTACAAGAGCAATTGATCCAGATAAATATCCGGTCAATCCAAAAAAAGTAATTAATTAAATAAAATGAAAATCGGTAAGAAAACTAAGATTGTTTGTACGATCGGTCCCGCTACAGAAAGTGCAGAAAAATTAGAAGAACTAATGGACGCTGGAATGAATGTTGCCAGATTGAACTTTTCCCATGGTGATTTTGCTGAACATCAAAATCGCGTTGATACAATCAGAAAGATTTGTGAGAAAAATGGTAATGTTGTTGCGATCGTTCAAGATCTTTGTGGTCCAAAGATACGTATAGGAACTTTCAAAGATAATGCAATTACCCTTGTTAGGGGAGCAAAGTTTATTTTGACTACAGATGAAGTTGAAGGTACATTAGAAAAAGTTCATATCAATTACTCGGCTTTACCAAAAGAAGTTAAACCTGGCATTTTCATAATGCTACAAGATGGCACGAAGAAACTAGAGGTTGTTGAGGTAAAAGGTAATGATATTATCACCAAAGTTATTTCTGGCGGTAGACTTTCTGGAAGAAAAGGTGTCAACGTTCCAGGAGCAAATCTTTCGGTTAAGTCACTTACAGAAAAAGATCGTTCTGATCTAGAATTTGGTATAAAAAACAAGGTAGACTTCGTTGCCCTTTCTTTTGTGCGTAATTCTTCTGATATAAGAGAATTAAGAGAAATGTTGAATAAAGCAGGTTCCAATGCCCATATAATCGCTAAAATTGAGACTCCAGAGGCTTTGAATGACATAGACGCTATAATCGATGTTTCTGACGTTATAATGATTGCTAGAGGTGATTTGGCTATAGAGATTCCTGCAGAAGAAGTACCATTAGTTCAAAAATTAATTATTCATAAATGTAATTCTGCCGGTAAACCAGTTATCACCGCTACTCAAATGTTGGAATCGATGGTCAAAAACCCTGTTCCAACAAGGGCAGAAATTTCTGATATTGCAAATGCAATTATAGATGGTACAGATGCGATTATGCTTTCCGAAGAAACAACTCTTGGAGATTTTCCAATCGAAGCAGTAGAAATTATGACTCGTGTTGCTCTTCGGGTAGAAAAAGAAGTTTTTACAAAAGATACGATTGCAGAGTACGAAGTTTCTCATGGTATAACAGATGTAATCTCCCAATCAGCTGTTCGTGCTAGTCACAATATCAGCGCTTCACTTATTATCGCTTTAACACGACAAGGTAGAACACCTAGAATGATTTCCCGTTATCGACCAGCAGAAATAATATTAGCCTTAACTGATAACAAAGAAATTTTGAATAAATTAGTTCTTTCTTATGGTTGTTATCCAGTCTTAGTTAAAACTTTCAAGACTACTGATGAAATTATGGAAATAGTCCGAGAAACAACTTTGGGTAATCAATTAGTTAAGAAAGGTGATAAAGTAGTTATTGTTGCTGGTGTACCATTCGGAGCAACAAGAGAGACAAATTTGATTCTGGTAGAAACTCTTTAGTTTTCTGGTATAATTGTGGTATGCAAACTTATGCCATTAGGCCAAATATAAAATTTTTGGATCGGACGCATCGTGAGTATCCACTTACGATTCATGACCTGCCGTCTGAAGATAAGCCGAGGGAAAAACTCATAGCGAGTGGCCCTTCAGCTTTAGGTATAAAAGAATTATTAACAATTGTTCTTATAACTGGAACTACAAAGGAAAATATTTTAGAGATGTCAGATCGTATTATTCGTGATTATGGAGAAAAGAGTATTTTGGCCGAACGTAATCCAGAAAAACTCTCTAAGGAATTGGATATACCAATAGTTAAAGCTTGCCAAATTGTAGCTTGTGGCGAATTGGGTAGGCGTTTCTATGACCATTCAGAGTCTGGTTTTGTTACCATTAGAAACGCAAAGAATGTGTTCGATTATCTCCAAGACATGCGCAATCTACCAAAGGAACATCTAAGGGGTTTGTACCTAAACAGTCATAACCGAATTTTGCGAGATGAAGTGATTTCTATCGGTACAGTCAATTCAAACATGATTCATGCACGCGAAGTTTTTCGTCCTGCAATAGAATGTAATGCGGCGGCGGTTGTCTTGGCTCATAATCATCCATCGGGAGAAGTAACACCCAGTAAAGAAGATGTTGATATTACTGCAGACTTAGTTCGCGCAGGCAAGATCCTAGGTATTTCTATTCTCGATCACGTTATTATCACAAAAGACTCTTTTGTAAGTGTTGGTGTGGATTATTAGTTAATATTTTTTGAGGATGTAGTGAAAGTGTTTTCAAATAAATTTTTAGTCGAGTATTGTCTGAGCGAGTATAAATTGCTTGGTAAAAAATGAGAGTGGGGTGGGATTGCTTAGGGCGAAACCCTTTGCAATACCCGAATTTTTTATCTAGCAATTTAACGAGCGAGTTACGCAGACTAAAAATTTATTTGAAAACACTTTCACGAAACCCTTGATAATTAAATTTATGCGCGATTATCAAATAGCATCTCCTTCGCTGGAAGGAGTTTTGAACCATAGTTCTATTCTTTATGAAGGTCTAAAGAGACCAATTGAATTATTGAGAGTGTTAGATGGTCCAGCAACAAAAAGTCAGGATAAAAATAAACCAACTAGATATGACAGGGTAATTACAAAAGAAGATGCAAAAATTCTTGATAATTATTTTCATGATTTATATGAAGTTTTCATGAAAAAATTATCAAATTTTGTTATTACGAATTATTCAGAGTCTGATGAAAATATAAAACTTCAAGCAATGCTTCAAGAAATGATTCGTATAAAGAGATTGATAGTCGAGAAATCATAGCCTATACTACGGTTATGACTTCTAGGGATTATTTCAAAAATAAACGAATAGCTGTTATTGGCTTAGGTCAACATGGAGAAATGGTTGAAGATGTTAAATTTTTGATTAAAGCAGGGGCTTTGGTTAGTGTCTACGATATAAAAAGCGAAGCTAGATTAAAAAATCATTTGGTTTTTTTGCGCTCTATTGGTCTCGCAAACTATGTTTGCGGTTCTATTCCTGCGGATGATTTATTGGATATGGATATTATTATTCTTTCCCACGAATACGATCGTGAGGCGAATTTTTTGCGTGCGGTCAATCTGGCTCCAAAACCAATTTTAGTTGAATACCCAGAAACATTATTTTTTAAACAAGCCCCACCAGTTACTGTTGTTGGTGTAATTGGTGAATGCGGAAAATCTTCTTTGATCTCAATGCTCTATCCATTGTTTAAAATTGCCTGTAATGACAAAAATGGTCAAAGTTTTTTTGTTATAGACCCTGATTCAAATGATGGAATATTAACTCATTTGAAGAAAATTCGAAGTGGTGATATTGTTCTTATAAGAATTGTTAGTTCGATTATGAAAGAGTTGTATAGCATGAGAATAAGTCCTCATGTTGCTGTTTTTGCATCTTTACCATGTCAAAATTCTTACAGCAAATCATTATTTGAAATTTTGTCATATCAAACTTACAATAACTATATTATTGCTTCTGATACAATTATTGATATAACACATTCGCTCAAGACTCAACCAAAAGCAAAGATGTTAAGAACTAAATCATCGATTATTCCTCCCGAATGGGGTTTGGGTGAAAAATATTTTGTCCACGAAAGAGAAAACATAGCTTTGGCATATCAGACTGCAAAACTTTTTCAAGTCGATGAAGATCTTATCCTAGACGTGCTAATACGTTGGAAATCTTTGCGAGGTAGAATTGAAATGGTAAAAAAAGTAAGAAATATTGAATTTTACAATGATTCTTCATCGATTTCTCCCATATCTACAGAGTTGGCGATTAAGGCTTTGTCAAAAAACAAAAATGTTGTTCTTATATTTGGTGGTGCAAAAAGTGGAGGTTGTTACGGCCCACTTTATGAAGCTATGCCGAAATATATTCACACATTGATTTTGTTGCCTGGGAGTGGAACTTTTTTAGAAAGAAAATCTATAGAAAAAATTCAAGACATTAAGATAAAATCTGTTCCTTCGATCGAAGAAGCCATTCGATTGTCCATGGAAAGTGCCAATAAAGGAGATGTTATTTTATTTAGTCCAGGCTTCGATGCTGTAGGGTTGGATGGTTCAAGGAAAGAGAGAGGTGAGAAATTTGTGAGATCAGTTAGGGGTCTGTAGTATCTACAAATGTTTCTCGACTTTGTTCGAGACAAGTCACATCTCTTTACTCTACTCTCCACAAATCAAACAAATAATAGATCCTTCTATTTGCCAGTCTCGGTATATTGCTTGCATAGCGCCGACTATTGATAGGGCACTGTTGTTTGAAATATTTAAACTAGCATGTTTGATCACCAGTTCTTTTGCTGATTTTATCTCGTCATTTGTTGCTGTCCAACTATAGCCACCAGTTTTATTTATAAGATCAACCAGCTTTGGAATTCTTTCAGTTGTTTGGGCAACTATAGCATCAGCTATCGATTTTTCATCTGGCCCATCATAATTTTCGAATTGATCAGAAATCGGGTGACAAGATGAGGTTTGGACAAGGTGTATTTGCACTGGTAATTTTTCTTTAATAAAATATTCAACTAAAGCTTGTGCGGTTGTACCAGAAGAAGTTCCAATAAATATTGCACCAGCGTTTTTTATTTGCGCTATTTCCTCAGCCAATTCTCTGTAGCCCAAAAGAGCAATATCATCTGTCGATTGCCTCAGACTTCTATAACCTTCCTCTACTGCTTGAGTAAGAGCTTGCAATGGACGTTCTTTAATTAAAACTCGAATATTGTCACTATCTGCAGATTCAACTTCTTTTAATTTCTCTAGCTTATTTGGATTGATATTTTGACCAACGAAAATATCTAGCTTTATTGGTTCAGAATTTATTTTATTAATTTCTGCAACATATAGAGCACTAGCAAGGGCAGCGTTTCCAGATGATGAAATGGCAAATTTACGCTCACTTTTATCGTGGTAATGTTTAATCATCAAAGGGATTGATCGTCCTTTATGTGAGCCGTATTTATGCAAATCTTCACGTTTGAAATAGAGGTCGGCAAAACCCAAAATCTGGGCTAATTCTGGATAATGCTCTATTGGAGTCATATTGCTATCCTACACTTTTTTCGTTACCATTGAAAGGTGATTACATTTTTCTGCTTTAGCAGTTTATGGTCACACTTCTTAATATGTTTCAACAAAATCTAAAAACTATGAATAATCTATGCATTTGTCCAGAGTGTAAAAACACGATCGATTTGTCTCGTTATCCAAATATTGCAACGGGGATGGTGATCGAATGCAATCATTGCGGTATGACTTTACACGTAAAAGAGATAGTGGATGGCAATATCAATACTGAAATTGTTGATGAGGGTAAGTAAGATACTTGTCATTAAATCGAATTATCAAGATTTGATTATATCGATCATTTTCTCAATCATTCCTCGGAAACCGTGGGATCCTAAAAACGCAATAACATCACCTTTTCTGGTTTCTGATTTTAGATAGCTAATTAGTTTGTCATCATCATCTATATATTTAACATTTGAATGTGTTTTGGCAATTATACTTGTAAGTTCTTTACCCTCCATAGGTTGTTCGCTAGCACCTGCATCTGTTTTTAACTTTGTTAGACGGGGGATAATTACTACATCAGCTTTAGAAAAAGCTTCGTCATACTTCGTTATTGATTCTCGGCTCCTGCCTCCACTATTTGGTTCAAAAATTACTATAATTTTTTCTAAATAAATTGATTTTAATGTATCAATTACAGAAAAAGCTTTTTCTGGTGAATGAGCGATATCATCAATAATAGTTATATCCCCAGCTAATCTTTTTTCCATCCTTCTTTTTAGGCCATTAAATTTGGAAATGGCCATGATTGTTGTTTCAGGGGTAATACCAATAGTTATAGCTATAGCAAAACAACCAGTAATATTTTCCGCTTGATAGAGTCCAAGCATCGGCGAATTAATTTTGTGGGCGGTTCCGTTATTTAAAATTGTAAAATCTATACCCCCAACTGATTGATTTATATTTTTATAAGCGAAATATTCAGGCCTGGTTTGATTTATCGGTAATTCTCTACCATAAGGAATAATTTTCCCTTTGAATGACTTGATAATATTTTTTATATCTTCTCGATCGGTGCAAGCGGTGATTGTACCAGTTGTAGGAAGTAGATTAATTAACTTTTGAAAGGCAGAAAAATAATCTTGTTCTGTTGGGTATAAATCGGCATGATCCCAGGAAACAGCTGTCAAAAGTAAATCAGTTGCTTTGTAATAAAAAAATTTTGCCCGAGAATCTGTTGGTGAACTTTTATATTCATCTCCTTCAAATACACTCCATTTTGAATTTGATATTCTGGCTCCTGCTGAATGCGAAAGAGATATACCACCAAACATGTATGAAGGTTCTAATCCTGCATAGTCAAGAATAAATGATAAAAGAGCCGACGAAGAAGTTTTACCCCATGTTCCTACGCAAACCACAGATCTTTCCTTGGCGAAGTATTTTCCTATCACTTCTGGATATGAGTAAATTGGTATATTGTGTTCTTTGGCAAAAATAAGTTCTGGATTATTTGTTCCTGAAGCTGTACCAACGATTATTATTGAATCAGTATAATCTCTGCCACCAAACATTTTTTCTGGATGCCAGCCAGGATAAAATGTAATACCTTGTTTCTCTAACTCTGTTGAAACTGGAGGAAAAAAACCTTTGTCGCTACCAGTTACGATTGTGCCTCTTTTTTGGAAAGCTATAGCTAGTGCACTTGTAGCTACGCCGCAAATTCCTATAACATGAAGTTTTTTTGGTAATGGTTCCATTGAAAGATTTTGATTGTCCCTATCCATGATTATTAGTATATCTTATTTTAAGGCTAAAATTTTCTTTGCTTCTATCAAATCTTTATTCCAAATTTTTCCATCGAACCATTCGAGGCCAGAAAACTGTAATTTATACACATCAGTTGGTCGTTGGAGGGACCCTAAGTATAGATATTTAAAACCATTATTTTTTGCATATTGAACAGCTTTCACCATCATTGCGAGTCCCATATCTTTCGAACAATCATTCAAATCATAAAATGGATATGAATAATGAATAATTGATGGGGAAGAATAGCAAATAGCAAAACCAGTTCCTAGATCTGATTTGTTATTTTTTGATCGACTTCCATCTTGAAAATTTAGTAGTAAATTAAAATTACTTTTTTCTGTATCAGTCAACATCTCTTTTACTTTTTGGACACTCATTATCCCTCGACCAAATTTTGTCTCATAAAAATCTTTGGCTATTTTGCCTATAGAATAATCGTAATCAGAAAGGGGGAGTGTAAGGATTTTGATAGCTAAATCTGGGATTTTCTTTAAAATTCGTTTATTCTCACTTGATAGTTCAAAGTTAGCTATAACTATTCGTAAAGATCGGGTTTGTTGCATAACACCTTTATCAATTCTTGTGAAAACATAGCCGTTTTCATACATAGTTTCGATCTTATCTACACTAAAATCGGTAATATTTTCTTGATTCCAATGTAAATATTTCATATTAATGAAGGGCTAACCAAAAACCAAAAACTACAAAAAAGAAGTGAACAACCCAAAAACGCATAACAGTTTTCTCCTCACTCCATCCTGAAAGTTCGAAATGATGGTGAAGTGGTGCCATCTTGAATACTTTACGACCAAATAAATAACGAGAAGCAACTTGGATAATTACCGATAAGGCTTCGACGTAAAACATAAATCCAAGGAAAATTAGGGCACTAGTTTCTCCAATTGCCATGGCATTTACCGCAAGTAACGCACCGATACCTAAAGATCCAACATCACCCATCATAAAGCGGGCTGGTTTGATATTGAAATAAGTATAAGTTAACAGAGCTCCAACGGCTGTTGCGTTCAAAATGGCTATTTCGCCAAAACCATTAATCCAAGAAAGTAATGTTAGAGCAGTCATAGTGGTCATAAGCATGCCACCAGCCAAACCGTCCATACCGTCGGCAATGTTTACGGCATTGGCTGTAAACATTACAATGAAAATAATAGCCGGAATAATCAGCATTCCTGCATTGATGCTGCCACCAAATGGTAAATAAATAAAATGCCAAGCGGGACCAAGTTTGGTATATACCCACCAGGCGGTAAAACTACCGGCAATAAATTGTAAAATTAATTTTTCATGAACAAAAACTCCTCTTGAAGTTTTGGATCCGAACCAAACTGACATTCTTTTGAAAGCAACCCAAGGTAATGAGAGAGCATACCAGATTCGCATTTTCCATTGATGATGAACTCGAATTAGACGTAGAACATGATCAAATTTTTTTGATTGTCTTTCACGACCAAAAATATTCATAAGATCATCGACGGCACCTAAAGCTCCAGAAAAAAGCATAACTCCGATCGGTACCCAAGTGAAGCTTCTATTCCAATTAAAAAGAAAAGTAATGACTGCAACGGTTATTATCACTAATAATCCGCCCATTACTGGAGTAGAAGTTTTGTATGCATGTGAGTCGATGGTTTTGAGCTCAGTTTTGACACCTTTTATTACGTGGAATTTGTAAAGAATTTTCGACAATAAAGGTGCCCAAAAGAAGGCTACTATAGCGCTTAAAATGGTAAAACCTAGTATATGTGCAAGATCAGCTGTTCCTTCTAGAATTGTTAACATGGTAAATACAATACCATGAAAGCAAGCTATTTTCCATTAAAACCAGTTCAATCTTCTGGCTTCGGTTTTGCTTTTTTCTGCTCGAATAAACAGAGGATTTTTATCAGTTTCTTTATTATCTTCTACCCATTTTGCTGTTGTTATTGGTAGGCTAATATTGTTTATTTCAATAGTTCCGTTTCGTACACCAGTGTTGTAGAGCCCGTCTTCTGGATAAGCAATTGAGTGAGAGTAAATTATTATTTTAGGAATTGAATTTTCGTAATGTACCTCTTTAATTATTAAAATATGATTGAGATCACTAGTTTCATTGGTTGAAGTTAGAGTAATGATATCACCAGGTAAGATTTCTTTTAAAGAAATAATTCTACTATTTTCATCATTAGCAAAAGTTTCAACATCACAATTTTGAACAGGTCTAACTGAACATTTGATTTGACCAATAAAACCGTGACAATTAACAAATTTAATTTTTTTGCTAATAGTCCCGTATCCACGTTTTATTGATTCAGCTTCAAGAATATGATAACAAAAACCTGAACATTCGATCCCTAATCCATTGCTAAGTAAAGTTTTTTTTAGTAATTCATCAGTAAATGATCTTGGGTCAATTTTTTCTTTGAGCACAATACTTTCTAATTCTTCCCTAATGTCATCAGGACTTCCTTTGCCGACATGAACGCGTAGGGCGATTCGAGTTTTCGTTATTTTATTATTGAAATATGGTACTGAACAAATAGCTGGCCCAGCTTTGAAATGTATATATTGATCAATAATATCAAGCGCTGATTGTGAGAGGGTTTTTATTTCCATCGTCGTATTATACCTCGAGATTGAGTTTGCAGTTTTTGATAGTTTCTGTTATTTCTAGTCCTTTGGAATTTGGGATATTATGCTCGTTCATTATACTTAATGTACTTTGGATACGGATCAAATCTGAATTTGGAGTACTGTTCTCATAAACTACAACATCATACCCTTTATTTTCGAGAGTTAAAATTTCTTTATTAAATACTCCTTGAATATTTTTTGTAACACGCTGGATAATTTGTGCTCCGTCATTTATTTCAATTACATTTTGATCAATAGGAAGCTCAAGAAGAGCACGAAGATGTGCTTCAAATGTTGTAATACCTTTCACACCCTTCTCTCTTTCTCTGAGTTCTAATAAGGATTCAAATGTAGTTGAGGCTGGTTGTCTAGCGTTGATTTCAATGAGATAAATTCTTCTACTTTTTTCATCCATTACAAAATCAACACCAAATAATCCTTTCCAACCATCTTTTTGTAACTTAATTCCTACATCACGAACTATGGTTTGGATATTCTCTAAATCTTTCGGATTCAAGATTTTTTTTGCTAGACCCCAGTCGTTACCAACAGTACTAAATTCATTGTCAGTAAAAGGTTGAAGACCAGTTATTTGGTAACTAACGTTTCCCATAATGATTTTATCTTTTGCAACAATGGCATTGACCGTAAAAGACAGTCCATTTATAAACGTTGAAAGTCTAGCCATTCTTTCGGGAAATTTTTCTTGGAGAGTAGATAGTTCATCACAAGTTCTGATAAGCATAGTTCCATCACCAGTGTGACCATGTGCCCATTGAACAATGAACGGTTCATTTTTCCACATAATTTGTTTGGCTAACTTTGCTGTATGTGAAGGCAGGTACTTTACAAGCTCTCCAAGCCAACGAATTTGAGAAAGTTTATTTTCAACTCTTTCTGATAATTGAGATTTGGGATTTAATACATTCCAGTGTTTAGTACTTATTTCTGTTTCAACCCGTAGGGTGTTTTTGAAAACTAAAATATGGGAATCAGGGATTACCAGTTGAGCTGTTTCTATATGAGATAATAGCTCGGTTGTACCAAGAAGATTTTCTCCGGAAATAAGGTGAACAAAATCAGGATATTGTTTTTTTATTTTCTCACTATAGGTTGTTTTATTTGAAATTACTGTATAATCTTTGTTCGGCGCCATACCCAAAGCTCTCTCTATATCACGAGTTACATATATGATTTTATGGTCATTTAAGTTCATGTGCACAGTCTAAAGTCTAAACTGATATGGTGCAAGCATTGTTTTGATTCAAAATTTGTGCTGTAGAAATTTGAGTGCGGTTTATATTAAATTATGATAATGTCTTTAGATGTCAATATTTTCTGTTGTAGCAACACCGATAGGTAATTTGCGAGATATAACTCTTCGGGCTTTGGAGGTGCTAAAAAAGTCCGATCTTATATTATGTGAAGATACTAGGATGACGAAACGATTGCTCGATCATCATTTGATAAATATCCCAACAAAGTCCTATCATACTCATAGCAAATTAGAGAGAAAAGAAGAGATTGTAGAAATGCTTCGCTCTGGTAAAAATTTGGCTTTAGTTTCTGATGCAGGTACGCCAGGTATATCAGATCCGGGAATTGAATTGGTGAAATATTTGAGACAAGAGTTGGCAGATGATATCATTGCGGGAAATTTGAAAATAGAAAGTATCCCCGGCCCATCAGCCCTCACAGCTTCTATCGCTATAGCAGGAGTCCCTTGTGCAGATTTTACTTTTCTTGGTTTCTTGCCACACAAAAAGGGTAGAGAGACTTTATTCAAAGAAATTAGTCAATCAGAAAGAACAATGATCTTTTACGAATCGCCACATAGGATAATGAAAACCCTAGATTCTTTGGTCCAACACTGTCCGATGAAAAAGGTGACTATTTGTCGCGAATTAACCAAAATCTTCGAAGAAGTTGTTACAGGTTCGACTCTGGAAGTAAAGGGATACTTTGAAAAAAATACTGAAAAAATAAAAGGGGAGTTTGTGGTTTTGGTGTCATAGGTGCAATCGTAGAGTTTGTGAAAAAGGAGAAAAATCACTTTTTTGTTCACTTTAATTAACTAAAGTGCTTCAAAAATTAAACAAGAACATCCAGGAACATCATAGAGACATAATTCGTGTGGCCAATATCGTTCGTGTGGCCAATTAAAAAAACTCGCCACCGGTGAAGGTGCGAGTTTTGAACTCAAGAAGTTAGAAGTTACTGATAAAGATCCTTTTCCTGTACTTTTTCAGACCCGGGAGTCTTTGATCATATTCTCTTTGGAACATAGTAACAAGCATCCAACGGAAACGCTTTAGGAATACTGGATTTTTGCTAGAACATAACCAACATCTACTGTCGGTTTCTTCCAGTTCCAATTTTAATCTTTCGTGCTTTTTACGGTACTTGAACCAATCAAAAGCAAAAGAGATTCCTTCTTGGGGTGGTTGGAGTTCTTCCCATCTCTCTTCTAGATCTACGTCCTCAATTTTCGCCACAATCTGATTGTAAAGCAGTCGACAGTATATGATGATTGTCTTTTCCTTTTCAGGTACTTGTATATCATCAGTCATACCATACGTAACCAACGAGTTGGTTCCACGACCACTTATGATGATGAATTCACCTTGTCGAGAGAATTGTGGAATTAATCGACGAAGAGCTGATGGGTTTGTCTCATAACCCGCCGCTCTAAATATTAGTTCAGCAAATCTATGAGTAGGTTCTTCTTTCATAGTTCTCCTTTTTTGTTAAATTTTGGTAATATTTCCTTATTCAGAAAATATTACAACTATTTTCTAGCATAATGTTAGCACTTTAGGTTATAATCACAATATGTCATCACGCCAAGTAATAATTTTATTAGGAATAATAATCGGTCTTTTGCCGTTTTTGGGATTCAATTCAAATTGGGATATGGTGATAAGTGTATCGGTTGGTTTATTAATTATTATTTTGGCTTATCGTTTGTCGCCAATTACGAAAGATCAACTCAGTAAAGATGAAAGTGAAAAAACAGAAATAATAAAATCTCAAACACAAAATAATTTGCCGTTTGTAGAGAATAAAAATGAGTCTGGAATTAATACTAGTATTCTAAATTGAAAAAATGAGACTTGGTTCTATTGATTCAAAAAAAATACTTATAATCTTGATTAGTATTTTTATTTTATTAGCTATTATCTTTTGTTCATACTACCTTACTCCTCCAAGTCGCATTGAATACACCCCACAAACAAATCAAAGGAATTATGAAAATTTATCGAGTGCTGTTATTAATGCTGTGCCAGAGATCGTTGTTACTCATATAGCAACACCAGATTCACTCAAAGCGGTTTATATGAGTAGTTGGGCGGCCGGGAATCAAAAGTTCAGAAATCATTTATTCGATCTTATTGATAATACAGAGATTAATGCCGTAGTAATTGATATCAAAGATTATACTGGAAAAATTAGTTTTTTAGTTCAAGATCCGAAATTACAAAAGATTGGGTCTGCAGAAAACAGAATTCCAGATATAAAAGAATTTATAGCAAAGTTACACGATAAGAAAGTTTATGTTATCGGTAGAATTTCTTCTTTTCAAGATTCATATTTGATAAACGTTTATCCAGATTCAGCTGTTAGAACTAAAGAGGGAAATATTTGGAAAGATTATAAAGGAGTAAAATGGTTGGATGCAGGAGCAATGCCTGTTTGGAAGTATTTGGTCGCCATCGGAAGAGAGGCTCACTCAGTTGGTTTCGATGAATTAAATTTTGATTATATCCGTTATCCTTCCGATGGTGATATGAAAAATATTGTTTATCCTTGGAGTGGGGATAAGTCGCGTCGAGAAGTTATGAAATCATTTTTTGCCTATTTACATGAAGAGTTTGCTACTAGTAGTATTCCACTTTCAATAGATCTGTTTGGTCTAACAACTAGTGCTAGTGGAGATTTGGGTATCGGTCAAAATCTGGAAGATGCATTGATGTATTTTGATTACGTTTCTCCTATGGTTTATCCTTCTCATTTTGCAAAAGGTTTTTTAGGTTTTCCTAAACCAGCAGAAAAACCTTATGAAGTAATAAAATATTCAATGGATAAGGCGATCGCAAAAGCTTCTACAACTCTTGTTAGTTCAGAAAAAATCAGACCTTGGCTACAAGCTTTCGATCTAGGGGCAATCTATACTCCCGCTTTAGTCCGAGCCCAGATCCAAGCAACTTATGATTCTGGTTTGACTAGTTGGATGTTGTGGAATGCTGGTAGTGTTTATAATAAAGAGGCTTTGTTGCAAAAAGACTAAAAGATAAGGTTTTCGGACTTATACACAGGTACTTGCTTTTTTATAGATAAATTGTACCATATATATCCAGAACCACATAAATAAGTCAATTTGTTGCGAGTAACAACAAATTTTATATGACCGAAGGTGTGGTAAGAGGAAACGGTATGTCTTGCAAAAATTGCACGGTGCTCTTGATTAATGATGGCGGAAAACCCAGCCGAGCTAAGATTCCGCCAAACCTTGCGACCAAGGCATAGGAATATGTTTCGAGATATGGTAGTTTCCCTGACCGGTCGACGGTCAGGGAGTTCATCCGTCGGGAGGGCAACTTCAACCAACGAGTCGCCTAAATTCGTTTCAGTTTCCCCAACCCCTCGCATCACAGGATGCGAGGGGGTCTCTTTTTATAATGATTAAATCTAGCAGTTATTTAAATAAAAATTTCTTTTTGTGATATAATTTACCTAGCATGGATGAAAATCGCATAACATATTTCGCAGAAACTGATTCTCGTAATAAGAAATTAAAATTTGGAATTAAAGCCAAAGATAGAACAAAACACGTCTACGTAATAGGAAAGACTGGTATGGGAAAATCTACACTGCTCGAAAATATGGCGGTTCAGGATATTATGAGTGGGGAAGGAATATGTTTCGTTGACCCACACGGTAAGACAGCTGATCTACTTCTCGAATATGTTCCAAAAGAGAGAATTCGTGATGTTATCTACATTGCACCATTCGATACTGAGTATCCAATTTCATTTAATGTTCTAGAAAGCGTGGATCCACAAAAGAGACATTTGGTTGTTTCTGGTCTCATGAGTACCTTCAAAAAGATTTGGGAGGATGCTTGGTCGGCAAGAATGGAATATATTCTAACAAATACACTTTTAGCTTTGCTCGAAGCACCCAACACAACTCTTTTGGGTGTAAATAGGATGCTTTCTGATAAAGAATATCGCAAAGAGATAGTTTCTCACGTCAAAGATCCTTCAGTCAAAGCTTTTTGGGTAAAAGAATTTGCCAATTATACAGAGCGTATGGCCGCTGAAGCTGTACCAGCTATTCAAAATAAAGTTGGACAGTTTACAGCAAATCCCTTGATTCGTAATATGATCGGTCAGGTCCAGTCTTCTTTCGATTTTCGAGAAGCGATGGATAGGAGGAAAATTATAATAATTAACTTATCAAAAGGTCGTATTGGTGATGAGAATATGAAACTTCTTGGAGGGCTTCTCGTAACAAAGATTTATCTCGCTGCAATGTCGCGAGCAGATATTCCGGATCGTACCGCTCAATTGTTACCACATTTTTATCTCTATGTAGACGAATTCCAAAACTTCGCCAATGCTTCCTTCGCTGATATTTTGTCTGAAGCTAGAAAATATAGACTCAATTTGACTATCGCTCACCAATATATCGAACAGATGGATGAGATTGTCAGGCCCGCAGTTTTCGGTAACGTCGGTACCACGATCGCCTTTAGGGTTGGAGCAACTGACGCAGAGGCGTTGGAGAAAGAGTTTGCTCCTGTTTTTGTCCTTGAAGATATAGTCAATCTAGGTTTCGCTCAAATATATTTGAAATTGATGATCGATGGTTTATCCTCACAACCATTTTCCGCGACCACATTACCACCGATAGCTCATCCAGATAGTTCATACGTCAAAGAGATTATCGATGCTTCTCGAGAACAGTTCGCAAAACCAAAAGCTTTGGTTGAAGAAGCAGTTCTTGCTTTTCATGATTCTGGCGAAAAAAAGCCCATACCAAAAGCTCCAGAGAAGATGGTACCTTCCAATCAAATAGACCAGAACCCCCAGAACCCCCAGAACCCCGTTTCTCTTCCTAAGAAAATTGAAACAGTTATTCCTGTCAAAAAAGAGCCGACTCTTGTTCGGGATTTATCTAAAGAAAATAAAGAATTAACATCACCAAATAATCTTACTAATCTACCAAAACCTACGCCAACTGATCATTTAATAAAAAAACCGCAATTAATTTATCGTTCTAGTGTTATAGACAAAATTATTATCAAAAATAATAACGTAAACTCTGTACCACTATCTTCTTTATCAATAAAAAAACCAAAGATAGATTCAAAAGTCCAAACTCAGCAAAACGTCAATGATCTGAAGAGTGCTTTATTTGCGGTTTTGGCCAAAGCAAAAGATGATGGAAGTAAAAGCAATATTTCAAATCAAGAAGTGATAAAACCTGTAACACCAAAGCCTCAAGATAATTTTGTTAACAATAATCCAAAAGAAGTTCCAGAGGATTTATTAAAGAAAGTTTTAAACTAAGCTGTATGGCTGAGGGTTACCCTAGCCCAGTTGGGCTAGGGTAACCCTCAGCACTTGCGTATCGGACACTCCTCACCTAGAATAATTATATGAAAAAAATACTGATATTTTCATTGGTTTATTATCCGAAATTCATTGGTGGGGCAGAAGTTACGATAAAAGAGGTAACCGATCGTATATCAC
>Ga0163154_10002397_pt1 | contig 27487 bp, 21 predicted proteins | sample OliLakLV19MP9P1_FD_148649 | JGI IMG/M metagenome (GOLD analysis project Ga0163154, IMG submission 148649) | Freshwater microbial mat bacterial communities from Lake Vanda, McMurdo Dry Valleys, Antarctica - Oligotrophic Lake LV.19.MP9.P1 | ecosystem: Environmental > Aquatic > Freshwater > Lake >... | reverse complement strand
ATCGCGATCGCCCGGTATCGCGAGGTGCGCGAGCAATGCCTGATCGGCAATCTGGACGCCGACCTCAACGACAACATCGGGGACGTGGCGCGTACCTTGCGCACCATGTCCGGGCAGTACGACCAGGCGGCCCGTGCCGCGACTTCCTTGTGAACGCAAACGCCGCGCCATGACGCAAGACCCTGCGATGAATCCCGTTGCCGCCGACACCCGCTGGCAATTCTGGATTGACCGGGGTGGCACGTTCACCGATGTGGTCGGCCGCCGGCCCGATGGCTCTCTGGTCACCCACAAGCTGTTGTCGGAGAATCCGGAGCAGTACCCGGATGCGGCGCTGGCCGGCATCCGTCACCTGCTCGGACTTCAGGCACACGAGCCGGTCACGCCCGATCGGGTGCAGTGCGTGAAGATGGGAACCACGGTTGCCACCAATGCCTTGCTCGAACGCAAGGGAGAGCGGACATTGCTGGTGACGACACGCGGATTTCGCGACGCGTTGCGTATCGCCTATCAGAACCGGCCGCGCCTGTTCGATCGACAGATCGTCCTGCCCGAGTTGCTCTACCAGGCCGTGGTCGAGGCAAACGAGCGCATGTCGGCGCACGGCGATGTGGTGCTGGCGCTCGATGAATCGGCCCTGCGTGTGGCGATGCAGGCGCAATTCGCGCTCGGCCTGCGCAGCGTGGCCATCGTGTTCATGCACGGTTACCGTTACACGGATCACGAACGACGCGCCAAACGCATCGCCCGGGAGACCGGCTTCACGCAGATCAGCACCTCCCATGAAGCCAGCCCGATGATGAAGTTCGTCAGCCGGGGCGATACCACGGTGGTCGACGCGTACCTCTCGCCGATTCTGGTCCGTTATGTCGACCGGGTGGCACAGGAGATGCCTGGCGTGCGGTTGTTCTTCATGCAGTCGTCCGGCGGATTGACCGACGCCCATGCGTTCCAGGGCAAGGATGCCATTCTCAGCGGGCCCGCTGGCGGCATCGTCGGCATGGCGCGCACCGCGGCGCTGGCCGGCCACCACAAGGTGATCGGCTTCGACATGGGTGGCACATCGACCGACGTGTCGCACTATGCCGGCGAATTCGAACGCGAGTTCGAGACCCAGGTCGCCGGTGTGCGCATGCGGGCGCCGATGATGAGCATCCATACGGTGGCGGCCGGTGGCGGCTCCATTCTCGCGTTCGATGGCGCGCGCATGCGCGTGGGCCCGGACAGCGCCGGTGCCAATCCGGGGCCGGCCAGTTACCGGCGTGGCGGGCCGCTGGCGGTGACCGATGCGAACCTGATGCTGGGCAAGATCGATCCGCGTTATTTCCCCAAGGTGTTCGGGCCGAAGGCCAATGAAGCTCTGAGCCGGGAGGTGGTGGCCGACCAGTTTGCCGCGCTGGCCAAACGCACCGGCCTGAGCGCGCAAGATAACGCCGAGGGTTTCGTCAATATCGCGGTGCAGCAAATGGCCAATGCGATCAAGAAGATCTCGGTCGCACGCGGCTACGATGTCACCCGGTACACGCTGCAGTGTTTTGGCGGCGCGGGTGGGCAACATGCATGCCTGGTGGCCGATGCGCTTGGCATGACGCGGGTGTTCGTGCATCCGCTGGCCGGGGTGCTCAGCGCTTACGGCATGGGGCTGGCAGACCAGAACGTGATCCGGGAACAGGCGGTCGAGTGCCCGCTGGCGGCGCCGTCGCTACCCGAGATTGTGGCCGTGCTCGATGCGCTGGTTCAGGCCGCCGAAGCCGAGTTGCAGCGCCAGCAGGTCGGCCATGGCGCGGTCCGCACCACGCGCCGGGTGCACGTGCGTTACGAGGGCAGCGACTCCGCGCTTGTCGTGACCTGCCCCGAGCCGGCACTAGACGACGATGCACGGCAGGTGGCGGCCATCGTGGCCGGTTTCGAGGCAGCCTACCGCCAGCGATTTGCCTTCCTGATGCAGGGCAAGGCGATGGTGGTCGAGGCGGTTTCGGTGGAGGCGGTGATTCCGGGCGACGCGCCCGACGAGCCGCGACATGCCCTCCATGTTGCGCGCGCGGTGCCGCGCCGCGAGACGGTGCGCATGTATTCGGGTGGGCAGTGGCATGATGCGGCGCTCGTGGTGCGGGAGGACCTGCGCAGCGGTGATGCCATCGCCGGGCCGGCCATCATTGTCGAGGCCAATGCCACCACCATCGTCGAGCCGGGCTGGCAGGCGCAGCTGACCGAACTCGACCATCTGTTGCTCGAACGCGTGACGCCGCGCACCGCGGTTTTCGCCGCCGGCACCACGGTCGACCCGGTATTGCTCGAGGTGTTCAACAACCTGTTCATGAACATTGCCGAGCAGATGGGGCTGCAATTGCAGAACACGGCGTACTCGGTCAACATCAAGGAACGGCTGGACTTCAGCTGTGCCTTGTTCAATGCACAAGGCGAGTTGATCGCCAATGCGCCGCACATGCCGGTGCACCTGGGTTCGATGGGCGAGAGCATCAAGACCGTGATCCGCGAGAACGCGCGGAGCATGGCCGATGGCGATGTGTTCGTGCTCAACGATCCGTACCACGGCGGCACCCACCTGCCTGATATCACCGTCATCACGCCGGTCTACCTGGACGGCCGACCGACCTTCCATGTCGGCTCGCGTGGCCACCATGCCGACGTGGGTGGCACCTCACCGGGATCGATGCCGCCGTTCTCGACCCGGATCGACGAGGAGGGCGTTCAGATCAACAATGTCAAGCTGGTCGACCGCGGTGTTCTGCGCGAGGCCGAGATGATCGCCTTGCTCGAGAGCGGCCCGTATCCGTCGCGCAATCCGCAGCAGAACATGGCCGACCTCAAGGCGCAGATCGCGGCCAACGAAAAGGGCGTGCAGGAGCTTCGCAAGATGGTCGGGCAATTCGGGCTGGACGTGGTGCAGGCCTACATGGGCCATGTTCAGGACAATGCCGAGGAATCGGTACGCCGCGTGATCACCCGGCTCAAGGACGGTGCCTTCAACTTGCCGCTGGACAATGGCGCACAGATCCAGGTGGCGATACGGGTCGATGCGACCCAACGCTGCGCAGTGGTTGACTTCACCGGAACCTCGGCGCAGCAGAGCAACAACTTCAACGCGCCGACCGCCGTGTGCATGGCGGCGGTGCTGTATGTGTTCCGCACGCTGGTGGACGACGACATTCCGCTCAATGCCGGCTGCCTCAAGCCGCTGGAAGTGATCATTCCGGCTGGCTCGATGCTGAACCCGGATCCGCCGGCGTCGGTGGTGGCCGGCAACGTGGAAACCTCGACCTGCATCACGAATGCCCTTTACGGCGCGCTCGGTGTGCTGGCGGCCAGCCAGTGCACGATGAACAATTTCACCTTCGGCAATACCCGTCACCAGTATTACGAGACGATCTCGGGCGGGTCGCCGGCAGGCGGCGAACTGGACGGGGATGGACGGCCGGTCAACGGCTTCAACGGCACCAGCGTGGTCCAGACGCACATGACGAATTCCCGGCTGACCGATCCGGAGGTGCTAGAGTTCCGGTACCCGGTTCGGCTCGAGAGTTACGAGATCCGGCAGGGCTCGGGCGGCGCCGGGCACTGGCACGGTGGCGACGGAGGCGTGCGCCGGATCCGTTTTCTCGAGCCGATGACGGCCAGCATCCTGTCCAATGCCCGCACCGTGGCGCCGTTCGGCGTCGCCGGAGGTTTTGCGGGGGCGGTGGGCATCAACCGGGTGGTGCGGGCCGACGGCACGGTCGAACAATTGGCGCACATCGGACAGGCCGAGATGGCGGTTGGTGATATCTTCGAGATTCACACGCCCGGCGGCGGCGGGTTCGGCACACCCGACTGACACGATGCAATGTCCGCGCTGGCGCCAGCACCATGGAGGTGACGATGATCCCCGACGCACTGGACCACTACCGCTGGATGGCGCGTTACAACGCCTGGTTCAACGATCGGCTGTACGATGCCTGCGAAAGACTCGACGATGCGACCCGCAAGCGCGACAGCGGCGCGTTTTTCGGCTCCATCCACAACACGCTGAACCACTTGATCGTGGCCGACCAGATCTGGCTCCAGCGGCTGCATCAGTGTGGCCTGGACAACGGCTTCGATGCTGCCGCCTTGTCGCCGCAGGTGCTCGACCTGGCGCCAGGCCACGGACTGGCCGAGTCGGCATTCGGCGACTGGGCGGCGTTGCGCGCCAAGCGCCGCCAACTGGACGATGCCATCGGCCAGTGGCTGGCGGCGATGGCCCCGGAATTTCCTGGTTTCACCATGCAATACGCGAACAGCAAGGGTGTGCAACGCCAGCATCCGGCGTGGCGGGCGATGTCGCATTTTTTCAACCACCAGACGCACCACCGGGGGCAGGTGACGACATTGCTGATGCAGGCCGGCGTCGACGTGGGTGTCACCGACCTGCTGGCCTTGCTCGGGCCGGACCATCCGCACTGAGTACCGGGCCGGGATCTTTTGGTGCTTGCCAGGGGTTGTGCGCGAGCCCTAGTTTTTCGGGCTGGCGCCCGTTGCGGGTTTGGCGTCGATGGCGGGGACGCCGATCTTGAAGCTGGCTCCACCCACCGTCAGGCCTTCGGCCGAAAGCCGCGCCGCGCTGCCCTGGCCCACGCCCTTGATGCGGGCCAGCAGGTCGTTCCAGTCCTTGAACGGGCCTTTCTTGCGCTCGTCCAGGATACGCGACGACATCGCCGGGCCGATACCCTTGATGCCGTCGAGTTCGGCGACACTGGCCTGGTTCACGTCGATGGCGGCGAACGACGTGGTCGCGCCCAACAGGGCCATGGAGATCAGAATCTGCTTGAACATGGTGTTTCCTTTGCATAGTCGGTTGACGGCATTTCATCGTGCACGCCGGTGTTGGCGAACACGGCCTCAGGTTAGGCGAGGCAACGCGCAATCCGGTCGTCCCCTGTCCGTCAAATACATGATGTCCCTGCCGGCCGGACCAGGTGGGCCAGGGGGCTGGCGCCGCGCACATGCGCAGCACAATCGGCGCCTCACGACGAATATCCGCTGTGTTACGCGCCATGAACAAAGTCGATGCCTCCTTGCTCAATATCCTGGTCAAGGACGGCCGGGCCTATTATGTGGATAGCGCCTGGCAACTCGGCATTTCTCGCGCGCACGCGCGAAGCCCACAATCGTCAACAAGGAGTCGGAGCTGTTTACAAATATCATCGGACTCTTATACTTGCATCCCCTCAGCGCTCACGCCTCCCGAAGCTTCATGCCGTGCGTTTCCCTTGTTCGATCTCATCGTTGCGGAAATGTGGAACTGCCGGGCATGGCGCTGATGGCTCCGGCTACCATGCTCACCACGCAATGGGTCGCTCGACTGGCGCACGCGACAGCCGCGCGTCTGTTGCGGCGCCAGTTCGCGTTGTTTCTGGCGCTGATGTCGGCGCGCGTGTTCTGCAGGTTGCGAACAGCGGCATGATTCATTTCTCTTTTAGGACAAAAGCCGCATGACCTGGTCGATTTTGGCGCGCGAGTGTAACGGACACGTGGGTGTGGCGATCGCCAGCCGATTCTTCTGCGTGGGTTCCTTGTGCGTGCACACCCGGCGGGGTGTCGGTGCGATCGCGACCCAGGCCTTGATGAACCCGCTGTACGGCCAGGCCGGGCTCGACCTGCTGGCGCAGGGGCGGCCGGCGTCCGAGGTCATCACGACATTGGTGGCGGGTGATGACGGGCGCGAACAACGCCAGCTCCATGTGTTGCCGATGTATGGTGCCGGCGCCGCCCATACCGGGGCCGAATGCGTCGATTGGTGCGGGCATCTGCTGCGCGACGGTTTCAGTGTGGCTGGCAACATGCTCGCTGGCGCGCGGGTGATCGAGGCCACCGCCGAGGCGTTTGCGGCCAGCCGGGCGCCGACGATGGCCGAACGCCTGCTCGACGCGATGGATGCCGGCGAGCGGGCCGGTGGCGACAAGAGGGGTAAGCAGTCCGCCGCGGTGCGAATCCACACCGACGAAGACTACCTCGCACTCGACCTGCGCGTCGACGATCATGCCGATCCGCTGCCCGAGTTGCGCCGACTGCACGCGGTCAGTCTGGAGCGATTTCAGCCCTTCGTGAGCTGCCTGCCCGGTCGCGGGCGCCCCTGCGGCGTCACCGACCGCCCGACGATCGAGGCCACGATCGAACGTTTTCACGCCGCGCGTCGGGCGCTTGCATGACAGCCTTGCTCGAGGTCCGGGACCTGCGCACGGTGTTTCGCGGTGACGACGGCGAGTTCGCGGTCGTCGATGGCGTGAGTTTTTCGGTCGATACCGGTCGAACGCTGGCGATCGTCGGAGAATCGGGTTGTGGCAAGAGCGTGACATCGCTGTCCATCATGGGCCTGCTGCCCCGGCAGCAGGGTCGGGTGGCGGCAGGCTCGATCCGGTTCGAGGGGCGCGAGCTAGTCGGCGCTGGCGAACGCGAGATGCAGGACCTGCGCGGCAATGGCATGGCGATGATCTTCCAGGAGCCGATGTCCTCGCTCAATCCCTCGTTCACCATAGGCGAGCAGATCATGGAAGGCCTGCTGCGCCACCGCAGCATGAGCCGCGCCCAGGCACGCGAACGCGCGATCGAGATGCTGCGCAAGGTGCGTATTCCTGCGCCCGAGCAACGGATCGACGAGTTCCCGCACAAGCTCAGCGGCGGCATGCGCCAGCGCGTGATGATCGCGATGGGACTGGCCTGCGAGCCGCGCCTGTTGATCGCCGACGAGCCGACCACGGCACTCGACGTGACGATCCAGGCCCAGATCTTGGAGTTGATGCGCACGTTGCAGCAGGAGACCGGCACCGCCATCGTGCTGATCACGCACGACCTGGGGGTGGTGGCCGAAGTGGCGGACGAGGTGGTCGTGATGTATGCCGGCCGGGTGGTCGAGCGTGCGCCAGTTCAGGCGCTGTTCGACCAACCGCAGCACCCCTATACCGTCGGGCTGCTCGGTTCGATTCCCCGCCTCGATGCCGATCAGGACCGCCTGACATCGATCGATGGCCAGGTGCCGACGCCAGCAGCCTTGCCAGCAGGATGCAGTTTTGCCGATCGTTGCCCGTTCGCCGATAGCGCTTGCCGGGCCACGGTGCCGCCCTTGCGCGACCTGGGGCAGGGACACCACTCGGCCTGTTTCAAGGCGCCACTGGACCCGCTGGTCTTGCTGGGGCAAAGGCATGCGGAGGTGCCGGCGTGAAGCGGGACGCGATTCCCGGGACCACTCCCGTTCTCTTGCAGGCCCAAGGTCTGGTCAAGCATTTCCCGGTGCGCAAGGGATTGTTCAACCGAGTCCAGGGCCAGGTACGCGCGGTTGATGGGGTCGACCTGACGCTTTACCGGGGCGAGACGCTGGGCGTGGTCGGCGAGTCGGGTTGCGGCAAGTCGACGCTGGGACGCATGTTGTTGCGCCTGATCGAACCCACCCGCGGCGAACTGCGCCTGGACGGCAAGGACCTGATGGGGCTGGACGCCGGGGCGTTGCGCGCGCAGCGGCGCGACATGCAACTGATATTCCAGGACCCATATTCGTCGCTGAATCCGCGCAAGACGGTGGGCCAGACCTTGCAAGAGCCGCTGCGGGTGCACGGGCTGCACCGCGGTCAGGAGGCGGGGCGCACATCCGAGCTGTTGCATACGGTCGGCTTGCCGGCCGAAGCGGCGCAGCGGTATCCCCACGAGTTCTCCGGTGGGCAGCGCCAGCGAATCGGCATTGCGCGCGCGTTGGCGGTCGAGCCCCGGCTGATCGTCTGCGACGAGGCGGTGTCGGCGCTCGACGTGTCGGTGCAGGCGCAGGTGGTGAACCTGCTGCAAGACTTGCAGAGCCGCCTGGGGCTGTCCTATCTGTTCATCGCGCACGACCTGGCGGTGGTCAAGCATATCGCGCACCGGGTGGCAGTGATGTATTTGGGCCGCATGGTCGAAATCGGTGACAAGCAGCGTATCTTCGCGGCGCCACGCCACCCCTACACCCATGCGCTGATGCAGGCGATCCCGTTGCCCGATCCTCGCATGCGGCGTGAACGAGTCGTGCTGGGCGGCGACGTGCCCAGCCCACTCGATCCGCCCAGTGGTTGCCACCTGCACACGCGGTGCCCACAGGCGCAACCCCGCTGTGCCGTGGTCGCGCCTGTGTTGACGGGCGACGACCAGCATGCCGTGGCCTGCCATTTCCCGCTTGAGCCGGCCCCGCATCGTGCGCGCGTCCCGGCCGGAGCCGACACCGCGCGCACGCGGCTGCTGCTGTTGCAGTCGGCCTTTGCTGCTCCGCCGGCCCCGATGGCCTGACCGATTCCCTGGAAACTGTTCATTCTTGAAGGAGAAACACACTATGAAACCACGCTCCCTAACCCTGGTCGGCGCAGCGCTGCTGGCCGTCGTCCCGATGTTCTCGCAGGCCCAGGTGCTGCGGGTCGGACTGGCCGAAGATCCGGACATCCTGGACCCGACGCTGGCGCGCACCTTCGTCGGCCGCATCGTGTTCGCGGCGATGTGCGACAAGTTGCTCGACGTTGACGAGAAAATGGCCATCATCCCGCAGCTGGCCACCAGCTACCAGTGGTCTGCCGACAGCAAGTCGTTGACGCTCAAGCTGCGCAGCGGCGTCACCTTCCACGATGGCGAGAAGTTCGACGCCGAGGCGGTGAAGTTCAACATTGAGCGCCACAAGACCATGCAGGGCTCGAACCGCAGCGGCGAGTTGCGCCCGGTGACCTCGGTCGATGTCGTCGACGCAAGCACCGTGCGGCTGAACCTGAGCGCGCCTTTCTCCCCGCTGCTGGCCGCACTGGCCGACCGTGCCGGCATGATGGTCTCGCCCAAGGCGGCCCAGGCAGGCGGTGCCAATTTCGGCACCGCGCCGGTCTGCTCGGGTCCGTTCAAGTTCGTCGAGCGCGTGGCGCAGGACAAAATCGTGTTCGAAAAATACGCGAACTACTGGAACAAGGACAAGATTCATTTCAATCGCATCGTGTACACGCCGATTCCCGACGCGACGGTGCGCCTGGCCAACCTGCGCTCGGGCCAGCTCGACTTCATCGAACGCGCCGCGTCGAGCGACATCGCCAAGATTGCGGCCGATCCCAAGTTCAAGGTCAGCAAGATCACCGAGATCGGTTACCAGGGCATCACGATCAACACCGGCAAGAGCGACAAGGCCCAGGCCAACCCGCTGGGCAAGGACGCCCGGGTACGCGAGGCGTTCGAACTCTCGCTGGACCGCGAGGGCATCGTGCAGGTGGTAATGGACGGCGAGGCGGTTGCCGGCAACCAGTGGGTGGCTCCGAGCAGCAGTCTCTATGCGAAGAACGCGCCGATGCCCAAGCGGGACGTGGCGCGTGCCAAGGCCTTGCTCAAGGAGGCGGGCGTGACCAATCCGAGCTTCACGTTGATGACGGCCACCACCTCGGACGCGCAGAAGATCGCCCAGGTGGTGCAGGCCATGGCCAAGGAGGCGGGCTTCGACGTGAAGATCCAGTCGACCGAGTTTGCCAGTTCACTCAAGCTCGCCGATCAGGGCGATTTCGAGGCCTATGTGCTGGCCTGGAGCGGCCGGGCCGATCCGGACGGCAACGTATACAGCTTCCTGGCCTGCAAGCAGCCGCTGAACTACTCCGGGTACTGCAAGCCCGAGATCGACACCTTGCTCAACGACGGCCGCTCCAAGCTGACGACCGCTGACCGGCTCAAGGCCTACGAGCAGGTGGCAGCGCAGGTGCAGAAGGATCGCCCGATCGTCTACCTGTATCACCGCAACTGGTTGTGGGCCTACAACAGCAAGCTCACCGGCGTGCGCGAAGTGCCCGATGGCCTGCTGCGCGTCGAGGGCCTGAAGCTCAACTGAGTCGGTTACTTTCACTGCCGCAGGTCGCCGCAAGATGTTCGTCTATTTCGTTCGCCGCCTGGCATCGATGGTGCCCACGCTGGTGTTCGTGTCCATGCTCATCTTCGGCCTGCAGCAGTTGTTGCCGGGCGACCCGGCGCAGATGTTGGCCGGCGAGGATCAAAGGCCCGAGGTCATCGAGCACTATCGCCAGAAACTGCACCTGGACAAGCCGATCGTGGTGCAGTACGGGTACTGGATGTCGGGCGTGTTGCAGGGTGACCTCGGTGAGTCGACACGGGCGCAGTTGCCGGTCAGGGACCTGATATTGCAGAAGCTGCCGGTCACGGTGGAACTGGCGCTGCTGTCAATGCTCATCGCCTTGTTGATCAGCATACCGGCGGGCGTCATCTCGGCGGTCAAGCGCGGCAGTGCCTGGGACCACGGGGCTACCGTGTTCGCCTTGTCCGGCTTGTCGATGCCCAACTTCTGGCTCGGGATCATGATGATCCTGCTGTTCTCGGTGGAGTTGGGTTGGCTGCCAGCCTCGGGTTATGTGAGCCCGTTCGAGGATCTCGGCGCCAACCTCGCGGCGATGCTTATGCCGGCCATCGTGCTGGGCACCGGCATTTCCGCGGTGTTGATGCGGCACACACGCAGCTCCATGCTGCAGGTGCTGGCGGCCGACTATGTGCGCACTGCACGCGCCAAGGGTCTGACCGAGCGTGTCGTCGTAGTCAAGCACGCGTTGCGCAACGCGTTGACACCGGTCATCACGCTCGGTGCGCTGGAATTGGGCACCCTGTTGTCGGGAGCGGTACTGACCGAGCAGGTGTTCACGATTCCGGGCTTCGGAAAACTCATCATCGACGCGGTCTTCAATCGCGACTATGCGGTGGTCCAGGGTGTGGTGCTGGTCACGGCGACCGCCTACATCCTGCTCAACCTGATGGCCGACATGGCTTACTTCGTTTTCAATCCACGGCTGAGGTACTGACGCATGGCTACGCTGACGAATGCCGCGACTGCGCCAGCAGTCATGCGCCCCGCGCAGGTCGGTCCGTGGCGCCGTGCCTGGCGCAAGCTGGCACGCAACAGGATTGCGATGCTCGGCCTGGCCACCGTGCTCTTTTTCGTGGCAGTAGCGGTGTTTGCGCCCTGGATCGCGCCGCATGATCCGCTCGCGGCAGGGTGGAGCACGATCCGCAAGGCGCCGAGCGCGGTCCACTGGTTCGGGACCGACGACCTCGGTCGCGATGTTTTGTCGCGCGTCGTCTGGGGTACCCGCGCCTCGCTGATGGCCGGCGTCGTATCGGTTGCGATCTCCTTGCTGCTCGGCGTCGTGATCGGCATGGTTGCAGGCTTCTTCGGCGGCATGGTCGACGCGCTGATCTCGCGCATCACCGATGCCTTCCTGGCCTGTCCGTTCCTGATCCTGGCAATTGCGCTGGCCGCTTTCCTGGGTCCGAGCCTGACCAACGCGATGATTGCGATCGGCGTCTCGGCGGCGCCGATCTTCGTGCGTCTGACGCGGGCGCAGGTGATCAACGTCAAGGTCGAGGACTACATCGAGGCAGCGCGCGCGGTCGGTTGTGCGCCGCTGCGTATTGCCGTCTCGCACATGTTGCCCAACATCACCGCGCCAGTCATCGTGCAGTCCACGCTGGCGATCGCGGCAGCGGTGATCGCCGAGGCCAGCCTGTCCTTCCTCGGCCTGGGCCAGCAGCCGCCGGCACCGAGCTGGGGTAGCATGCTCAATACCGCGAAAAACTTCATGGACAGCGCGCCCTGGATGGCGATCTGGCCGGGTCTTGCCATTTTCATGCTGGTGCTGGCCTTCAACCTGCTCGGCGATGGATTGCGCGACGCACTCGACCCGCGCCAGCGTTGACAGGGCGGCCGCGGTCTATTCCCCTCACGTGTCCAACCACTTTCAGGCAACATCAATGCAATTCAACTGGCAGAACCCTTATCCGACGATCCGCAGCCCGCTGATGGCGCGCAACGTCGTGTCGACGTCCCATCCGCTGGCCTCGCAGGCCGGCCTGCGGATGCTGCTCAAGGGCGGCAACGCCATCGACGCGGCGATCGCGGCGGCGGCTGCGCTGACCATCGTCGAGCCGGTGTCAAACGGGCTGGGCAGCGACAACTTCGCGATCCTGTGGGACGGCAAGGAATTGCACGGACTCAATTCCTCGGGCGTGGCGCCAGCGGCCTGGAATCCGGCGTACTTCAGGAGCCGCCATGGCGAGTCGTTGCCCGAGCGCGGCTGGGATTCGGTGACGACGCCCGGTGCGGTGGCCGGCTGGGTGGCGTTGTCCAGACGATTCGGCAAATTGCCGTTCGCCGATCTGCTCGAGCCGGCGATCGAACTGGCCGAGCGCGGCCATGCGGTGGCGTGTATCGTCGCCGACAAGTGGTCACGCCAGATCCCGGTGCTGGGCGACATGCCCGGTTTTGCCGAGGCATTCATGCCGCGTGGACGTGCGCCGGCGCCGGGCGAGCGGTTTGTTTTTGGTGCGGCGGGGCAGACGCTGCGCAAGATCGCGGCCACGAGCGGCGATGCGTTTTATCGCGGCGAAGTCGCTGAGCAACTGGTTGCGCATGCCGCCGCCCATGGTGGCAGCATGACGCTGGCTGACCTTGACGCGTACCGGCCGGATTGGGTGACTCCGATCCGCAAGGATTTCGCCGGCTACACGGTGCACGAGATCCCGCCCAATGGCCAGGGAATTGCTGCGTTGATGGCGCTGGGCATGCTCGACCGGCTCGACCTGGCGCGGTTTCCGGTCGACAGCATCGAGTCGCAGCATCTGCAGATCGAGGCGATGAAGCTGGCGTTCGCCGACACCTACCGCTGGGTCGCCGACGCGCGCTTCATGTCCGAGGTCACCGCCCAGGATTTGCTCGGCGACACGTATCTGTCGGAACGGGCCCGGATGATCGACCCGACAAAGGCCCAGACTTTCTCGCACGGCACGCCATCACGCGGCGGCACGATCTACCTGACTGCTGCCGATGAAAGTGGCATGATGATCAGCCTGATCCAGTCCAACTACATGGGGTTCGGCAGCGGTATCGTCGTGCCGGGCACCGGTGTCAGCTTGCAGAACCGCGGATTCGGATTCACGCTGCAGGATGGTCACGCCAACCAGGTCGCGGGCGGCAAGCGGCCGTTCCACACCATCATTCCCGGTTTCCTGACCAAGGAGGGCGTGCCGCAGATGAGTTTCGGCGTGATGGGCGGCAATATGCAACCCCAGGGACATCTGCAGACGCTGGCCCGCATGCTGGTCTACCAGCAGCAGCCGCAGGCGGCATGCGACGCACCACGCTGGAAAGTCAGCACCGGCCTGGCCGTGGACTTCGAGACCACGATGGCACCGTCACTGATCGACGGGCTGAAGAAACTGGGGCACCGGTTCGAACTGGTCCTGGACAACTACATGGACTTCGGCAGCGGCCAGTTCATCTGGCGTCTGAGCGACGACATGCAAGACGGCTACGTGGCCGCAAGCGACTCCCGTCGGGACGGGCAGGCGGTCGGTTTCTGACCGTGTTTCCGGTATGGAGGTTGCCACCCGCGTGGCGTCGTCAGCGCTCGACCGTGCGGGTATAGGTCTCGGGACGGCGGTCGCGGTAGAACTGCCAGGCAGTGCGGACTTCGCGCAACATGTCCATGTCGAGGTCGCGGATCACGATCTCCGTCTTGTCGGTGCTGGCCACCGCACCAACGAAGTTGCCGCGTGGATCGACAAAATAACTCGAGCCATAGAAGGTGACCGCCTTGTCGCCGAACTCGCTGGCCTCGTTGCCGATCCGGTTGTTGGCGGCGATGAAATACTGGTTCGCGGCGGCAGCCGCGGGTTGCTCGAGCTCCCACAACCGGTTCGACAGTCCGGGTTTGGTCGCCGAGGGGTTGAACACGATCGTCGCGCCGGAGAGCCCGAGTTCGCGCCAGCCCTCCGGGAAGTGCCGGTCGTAGCAGATGTACACACCGATGCGCCCCACCGCGGTGTCGAACACCGGATAGCCCAGCGTGCCGGGACGGAAATAGAACTTCTCCCAGAACTGTGGCAGGTTGGGTATGTGGTGCTTGCGGTACTTGCCCAGCAACCGGCCGTCGGCGTCGATGACGGCCGCGGTGTTGTACAGCAGGCCGGGCATTTCCTCTTCGTAGATCGGCAGCACGACGACCAGTTTCAGCTCTTGCGCGAGTTTCTGGAATCGCTCGACCGTCGGCCCTGGGATCGACTCGGCGTAGGCATAGTATTGGGTGTCCTCCACGATGCCGAAGTACGGTCCGTAGAACAACTCCTGAAAACAGATGATGCCCGCGCCCTGGGCCGCTGCATCGCGGGCGAACCGCTCGTGTTTGGCGATCATCGATTCCTTGTCGCCGGTCCAGTCGGTCTGGGTGATGGCTGCGCGTACGATACTCATGCTTGCCTCCGCTATCGGGTCGATGGGTGATTACGCTGCCGTTGGCAAGGCGATTGCGCCACCGATGAGTTCAAGCGCGTCGCGTCCCGGATCACGGCAGGCAACCGGTGAACCCCGAGTATGCGGCTGTCCCGTCGTTCGTGCCCAGGAACTGGCGCATCGCCCGGTTCACCGACTCTGGCTGCTCGTGGGCGATCCAGTGGCTGGCATGCGCAAACCGACGCACGGTCAGGTCGGGAACCACCTCGTCGAGTCCATCGAGGCAACCGGACAGCAGATGCCGGTCGCGTTCGCCCCACAACACCAGCGTGGGCATCGTGACCTGCACCTTTGCCGGGTCGATCGTCACCGCACAGGCGCCGGGCTCGGTGGCGGTGGCCGGGTACAGGGGACTGGCCCGGTAGTAGTTGAGTCCGGCCTCGATCGCGCCCGGTTGGGTCCAGGCCGCGAGGTAGCGCTGCGCGGTCGCGGTATCGAACCAGCCCGGCACTGCGCCGCCAGCGTCTGCCAGCATGCTGCGCAGCCAGGCGCAGTCGCAGCGCAGCAGCGTTGCGGCTGCGTCCGGTTGGCGAAACAGGTTCATGTAGTCGCTGGCGCGTGCCTGGGCCGGGTTGTGGCACAACTCCCGCGCAAATGTCCACGGATGGACGGCGTTGAGGATCACCAGACGCTGCACCATGGCGGGCCGGGCGATCGCCATCGCGAAAGCCAGCGCACCGCCCCAGTCGTGACCCACCAGTACGCATTGCCGATAACCCAGCGCCTGCACCAGTTCGACCAGGTCGGCCACGATGGCCTGCGCCCGGTAATCGGCCACCTTGGCGGGTTTGCCGCTCAGGTTGATGCCACGGGTATCGGGCGCCACCACGAAGTGGTCGTGGCTGAACTCCAGCAGTTGCGCATGCCAGGCAAACCAGAATTCCGGAAAGCCGTGCAGGAACAACATCAGCGGCCGGCCGGGTTCACCGGCCTGCGCGTGGTGGATAACCACGCCGTTGACAAGGGTGCGGGCGAAAGCGATCGTGGACATCGGCATCAGCGCTGGTTGTTCGGTGCCAGGGGTCGGTGATGTCCCGGTTCGATGGTTGCGCAATGGTGCAGGCCGACCCGCTGCGGGGAGTCAGAGTTCCTCGACGCGTCGCGCCGGGTAGCTGTCCCAGGCCTGGCAGCCTGGGCATTGCCAGAAATGCTGCTTGGCCTCGAAACCGCAGGCGGCGCATCGGTAACGGGTCAGCGGCTTGGCTGCCTGGTCGAGCGCGCGTTGCACCGAAGCCTGGGCTGGCGCCTGATCTTGCGGCTGGCTCGCAATCCATCGCGACGCAGCCACCAGCGAGGGCTCCTGCTCGAGATGGCGCAGGTACCACTGGCGCGTCTGGGCGGCGTTCACGCCCAGATGGGTCTCGAGCAGCACGATCGCCTCCAGGCAGTCGATACACGGTGCCTCGGCATAGTGTGCCTTGAGGCGCTCGAGCACGCGGTGTGCTTGTCCGCTGGCGATGCCGAGTTGGGCCTGGTGGCCGGCGATCAGCGGCACCGACGCCGGGGCGACATCGTGGATGGTCTCCAGGGTCTCCAGGGCCTGGGCTGGATGGCCGCGCTGGCCCAGCAGCTTGGCCAGCTCGATGCGCGGGCGCGGCGCATTGGGCGCGTTGTGAATCGCCTTCTCCAACAGCTTCTGTGCCGCTTCAGGCTCATGCGCAGCCAGATGCGCAGCGCTTTGTTCGCACAAATAGTGGGCCAGCCGCCCGGCAAAGCTGCCGTGTTCGGCATTCTCCAGCTGCTGCGCCACTTCGGCTGCATGCACCCAATCGCGGGAGCGCTCGTAGTTGGCCAGCAGCGCCAGCCGGGCCTCGGATTCGAACGGCGTACCTGCGAGCTTGAGCAAGGCTTCCTCGGCCCGGTCCAGCAGGCCGGCGCGCAGGTAGTCCAGTGCCAGTGCATGCTGGGCGCGATGGCGGTCGGCGTTGCTGAGGTCGCCGCGCGAGAGCAGGTGCTGGTGCACACGCACCGCGCGTTCGTATTCACCACGCCGGCGAAACAGGTTGCCCAGCGCAAAATGCAGTTCCGAGGTGTCCGGATCGTTCTGGACCGCCTCGATGAAGGCGTCAATCGCCTGGTCCTGCTGCTCGTTGAGCAGGAAGTTGAGTCCGCGAAAATAGGCCTTGGGTGCACGGCGATTCTCCAGCCGCAATTGGCGCAGATCGAAACGCGATGCGGCCCAGCCAAGGATGAAGGCGACTGGCAGGCTCAGCAGCAGCCAGCTGATGTCAAAGTCCATGCGGGGCGCCGGGCGGGCTCATGTTGTCGGCGGCCCCGGACGCGGGAGACGCAGGGGTCTGCACGCGTTGTGCCATGTCGCTGCGCCGCCAGTGCCGCGGTGCCATTCCCAGCACGCCGACGACGAGACCGACGGCAAACGCGGCCAGGACGATCAGCACCATCGGGCTGCGCCATTGCTGGCCGAAGAACAGATGCAGGCTGGCCTCGTGCTGGTTGTTGAGTGCAAAGGCAAACAGCGTGAAAAAGATCAATGCCTTGAGCAGCCACTTGAGCAACCGGACAGCGTTCTTCATGGGATTCGATTCTACGGGGCCGATGTCGATACTGGCAGCGGGCCTGCGAGCGCGCCTGCGCGGGAGCATCCCCCGGCAGAGCGTACTGGCGCCTCTAGACGCGACGCTTGTCGACTTCGCCAGGCGCCAGCACGTCGACGGTGCGACGGTCGACGGCTTCGCGCAAGGCTTTGCCGGGTTTGAAATGGGGGACCCGCTTTTCGGGAATCGCCACGCTCTCGCCACTGCGTGGATTGCGGCCCATGCGCGGGGGCCGGCGATTGATCGAGAAACTGCCGAAACCCCGGATCTCGATCCGGTGTCCGGCTACCAGCGCATCGTTCATCGCGTCGAGGATCGCCTTGACGGCGAATTCCGCGTCGCGGTGGGTGAGCTGGCCAAACCGGTTGGCCAACTGCTCTACGAGATCCGATCGGGTCATGGTAGGTGCAAAAAAGACAAGGCCGTGACGCGCGCACCTTTCCGCGCGCCACGCCCCTGTGATCAGGCAACGATCAGTTGTTGTCCAGTTTGGCGCGCAGCAGGGCGCCCAGGCTGGTGGTGCCGGCGTTCTCGCGTTGTGAGCTCTGGCTCAGGTTGGCCATGGCTTCCTGCTGGTCCGCCGCATCCTTGGCCTTGATCGACAACTGGATGTTGCGGGTCTTGCGATCCACGTTGACCACCACTGCAGTGACTTCGTCACCTTCCTTGAGCACATTGCGGGCGTCTTCGACGCGGTCGCGGCTGATCTCGGAGGCACGCAGGTAGGCGATGATGTCGTTGCCCAGGTCGATCTCGGCGCCTTTCGGATCCACGGTCTTGACCTTGCCGGTCACGATCTGGCCCTTGTCATTCACCGACACGAAGGTGGTGAACGGGTCGGAGTCGAGCTGCTTGATGCCCAGCGAGATACGCTCGCGGTCCACGTCGACCGCCAGCACCAGGGCCTCGACTTCCTGGCCCTTCTTGTAGTTGCGCACGGCGGCTTCGCCCGGCTCGTTCCAGCTCAGGTCGGACAGGTGCACCAGGCCGTCGATGCCCGCGGCCAGGCCGACGAACACGCCGAAGTCGGTGATCGACTTGATCGGGCCCTTGACGCGGTCGCCGCGCTTGGTGTTTTGCGCGAACTCCTGCCACGGGTTGGCCTTGCACTGCTTCATGCCCAGGCTGATACGGCGCTTGTCTTCGTCGATCTCCAGCACCATGACTTCGACTTCTTCACCCAGCGTGACGATCTTGCTCGGGGCCACATTCTTGTTGGTCCAGTCCATCTCGGAGACGTGCACCAGGCCTTCGATGCCCGGCTCGAGCTCGACGAACGCGCCGTAGTCGGCGATGTTGGTGATCTTGCCGAACATGCGCGTGCCTTGCGGGTAACGCCGGTTCACGCCCATCCACGGATCGTCGCCCATCTGCTTGAGACCCAGCGAGACACGGTTCTTCTCGGTGTCGAACTTCAGGATCTTGGCCATGATTTCCTGGCCGGCCGTCACCACTTCGCTCGGATGACGGACGCGGCGCCAGGCCATGTCGGTGATGTGCAACAGGCCATCGATGCCGCCCAGATCGACGAACGCGCCGTATTCGGTGATGTTCTTGACGACGCCGTTGACGATCGCACCTTCTTTCAGCGTGGCCATCAGCTTGGCGCGTTCTTCGCCCATGCTGGCCTCGACCACGGCACGGCGCGACAACACGACGTTGTTGCGCTTGCGGTCGAGCTTGATGACCTTGAACTCCAGGGTCTTGTTCTCGTACGGCGTCAGGTCTTTGGTCGGACGGGTGTCGACCAGCGAACCCGGCAGGAAGGCGCGGATGCCGTTGACCAGCACGGTGAGGCCACCCTTGACCTTGCCGCTGGTGGTGCCGGTGACGAATTCGCCGGACTCGAGTGCTTTCTCCAGCGCCATCCAGGAAGCCAGGCGCTTGGCGGTGTCGCGGCTGACGATGGTGTCGCCGTAGCCGTTTTCCATCGCGACGATGGCCACCGAGACGAATTCGCCCACCTGGACTTCGAGGTCGCCCTTGTCGCTCTTGAACTCGGACAATGGGACATACGCTTCAGATTTGAGGCCGGCGTTGACGACCACAAAATTGTGCTCGATGCGCACCACTTCGGCGGTCACGACCTCGCCCACGCGGGTTTCGGAGCGTTTCAGTGATTCTTCAAACAGATCGGCAAAAGATTCGGACATTGTGTTTGCGGATACAAACCGCGGGTTAAGTTTTTCCACCGCACGACCAGTGCGCCATTGAGGCGCGAGGGGAGTCGTGAGGACCACCACGGCGGCCGGGGCCGTCGTGTTTTGTTCCGTGGCGCCTAGGCGTCTCGGAACGGCTGCATGCCTTGCCACCAATCCAGCACCTGATCGACCGATGCTTCTACGGTCAGATCTGAGTTGTCCAGTAACCGGGCGTCTTGCGCGGGCTTCAAAGGGGCGGTGCTGCGACCGGTGTCGCGGGCATCGCGTGCTTCCAAGTCAGCGCGAAGGCTGGCAAGTGTAGCCGAAATGCCCTTTGAAATCAATTGCTTATGCCGTCTTTCCGCACGGTGTGCGGCGCTGGCGGTTAAAAACACCTTGAGCGGGGCCTGCGGGAAGATCACCGTTCCCATGTCGCGCCCGTCTGCCACCAGCCCCGGCAGGCGCTGGGCAGCGTGTTGCAGGTCGATCAGGGCGCTGCGCACCGCTGGCAGCGTCGACACCCGGGACGCATTCATGCCCATGGCCTCGGTGCGCACCAGATCGCTGACGTCTTCGTCGCCGAGCAGGATACGTCCGTCGGCGAAATGGATCTGCAAACGCGCAGCCATGGCCGCGATTGCTGCCTCGCCGCTGGCGTCCAGCGGCAGGCCAGCGCGCGTGGCAGCCAGCGCGGTGATGCGGTACAAGGCGCCCGAGTCGAGGAACCGGTATCCGAGCCGTTTGGCCAGTTTGGCGGCCAGCGTACCTTTGCCGGAGGCCGTCGGGCCGTCCACGCAGATGACAGGAATGCGCTGCAGCGGAGTCTGCACCACCGAGAAAAAGGCTTCGAAATAATCGGGGAAGGTCTTGGCCACGCACTGCGGATCGCGGATCCGCACCGGCAGCGTGGCCGGATTGAAGGCCGCCAGCGACAGGCACATCGCCATCCGGTGGTCGTCGTAGGTATCGACGCAGGCTGCGCGCCAATCGCCCGGGCTGGCTGGCGGCGTGATCCGGATGTGATCGTGCCCTTCCTCGACCTGGGCGCCGAACTTGCGCAGTTCGGTCGTCATTGCGGCGATCCGGTCGGTTTCCTTGACGCGCCAACTGGCGATATTGCGCAAGGTGCTGGTTCCGTCCGCATACAAGGCCATGACCGCCAGCGTCATCGCGGCGTCGGGAATATGGTTGCAGTCCAGGTCGATGGGACGCAATCGCCTGTCGGCTGTGCTGGCAGGACTCGACACCTCCAGCCAGTTCGGGCCGCTGACGATCTGCGCACCCATCGCCCGGGCCGCATCGATGAAGCGGATGTCGCCCTGGATCGAGTCCGCCCCGACACCCAGGATGCGCAAGGATTGCCCGTTACCTGGCGCGATCGCGCCCAGCGCTATGAAATAACTCGCCGACGACGCGTCGGCCTCGACATGCAGGTTGCCGGGTGAGACCAGCCGGCTGCCGGCGGGAATCGTGAACCGGCTCCAGCCGTCGCGATGCACCGGCACGCCGTAACGCGCAAGCAGGTTCAACGTGATCGCGATGTAGGGCTTGGAGATCAGTTCACCCTGAACCTCGAGGACGATGTCGCGTGCCGCCACCAGCGGCAAGGCCATCAGAAGTGCGGTCAGGAACTGGCTCGATACGTCGCCGCGCACCGCAATCGGCTTGTCCAGCGCAAGTTGCGGCCGGCCGATGCGAAGTGGCGGATAACCGGTGTTCTCGAGATAGTCGATCTGGCAACCGAGCTGGCGCAGCGCGTCCACCAGGTCACCGATCGGGCGCTCGTGCATGCGTGGCACACCCCGCACCGTGAATGCGCCGCCGAGCACCGCCAACGCCGCAGTCAGCGGGCGCATGGCCGTTCCGGCATTGCCCAGGAACAAGTCGGCCTGCTCCTGGAGGAGCGTGGCACCCAGGCCGCCGATGGTGACGCCGCTGGCATGCGGATCCACGCGGCAGCCCAGCGCGCGCAGGGCCTGCAGCATCACCCGGGTGTCGTCGGAGTCGAGCAGGTCGTGCAGTGTCGTCTCGCCTTCGCACAGCGCGGACAACAGCAAAACGCGGTTGGAAATACTCTTGGAGCCCGGCAACGTCACTTGGCCGCCGGCGGTCGCCAGCGGCGGCAGGTCGAGGAAGGCAGTGGAGAACATTATTTCTGCTGCTTGGCCATGCTCCAGTTGGCACGGATTTCACTGGCCTGCGCGATCTGCTCGAGCAAGGCATCGTCGTTGCCGTTGGAGATCATCAGCTCGAGCGCCTGCAGGTTACGCTGGAAGATCTTCGACTGGGTCAGCAGCTCTTCCCGGTTGGACATCAGGACGTCGCGCCACATGGAGGGTTCGGCGGCCGCGATGCGGGTGAAGTCGCGAAATCCCGGCCCCGCCAGCGACAGGAAATCGCGTCCCATGGGCTGGCCCGAGATCGCGTTCATCATGGCAAAGGCGATCAGGTGCGGCAGGTGGCTGACAGCGGCGAACGCTGCGTCGTGCGATTCGGGAGTCATCTTGAGCACCCTGCATCCGAGGGCCGCCCAGACATCGACCGCTTGCTGGACCTGGATCTGATTCGTGCGTTCGATTGGCGTGAGCACCACCTGGCGGCCGTAATACAGGTCGGGGTCGGCATTCTCCACACCCGAGAGCTCCTTGCCGGTGATCGGATGCGCAGGAACGAAACAGCCGATCTGTTCGCGCAGCGATCGCCGGGCCGCATCGACGACGTCGCGTTTTGTCGAGCCTACGTCCATGATCAGCATCTGCGGCGTCACCAGGTGCTTGATGGCCTTGAAGCTGGTCTCGGTGGATGCGACCGGGACTGCCAGCAACACGATGTCGGCACCCGAAGCCGCAAGCAACGCCGACGGCGCTTCCACGTCGATGACGCCGAGTTGACGTGCCCGTTCGGTGGTGGAGGGCGACTTGCTGTAGCCGACGACGCGCTTGACCAGGCCCGCGCGCTTGAGCGCGAGCGCGAACGATCCGCCCATCAGGCCACAACCGATCAATCCGAGTTGCTCAAACATGTACTGCAAACGGCGATGCCATCATGGGGCTGCGACCGGGTATGACCCCAGTATCCTGTAGAACGCGCACAAGCCCTTGAGTTCGGCCAGTGCAGAGGCGACATTGTGCTGGTCCGGATGGCCCTGGATGTCGATGTAAAAATAGTAATCCCATTGCCCCGAGCGTGCGGGGCGCGACTCGAAACGCGTCATCGATACGCGGTGGCGCTTGAGCGGCACCAGCAGGTCGTGTACCGCGCCGGGAATGTTGGGCACCGAGACCACCAGGCTGATGCGGTCGTTGCCGCTGGCAGGCGGTTGCGCCATCACCTTGGGCATGCAGATGACGTTGAAGCGCGTGCGGTTGTGCGCGTCGTCCTGGATTGCGCTGGCAACCAGGTGCAGCCCGAATTCGGTGGCGGCCCGGTCGCCGGCAATGGCTGCCCAAGCCGGGTTGGTGGCCGCCAGTCGCGCGCCTTCGGCATTGCTGGACGCGGCGCGGCGCTCGGCATGGGGCAGGTGGGTGCCGAGCCATTGGTGGCACTGGGCCAACGCCTGAGGATGCGCCAGAACCACTTCAATGCCGTCCATCGCGTTGTCCAGCCGCATCAGGTGATGGCGTACCAGCAGGCTGACTTCGCCCACGATATGCAGCGGCGTATGGAGCAGCAGATCCATCGAGCGCGCGACCACGCCTTCGGTGTTGTTCTCGATCGGAACCACGCCGAAATCGGCGCGCCCCGAGGTGGTTGCATGGAAGACTTCGTCGAAGTTGGCGCAAGCAACGTGGTCGATGCTGGAGCCGAAGAACTGCACCGCCGCCTGCTCGCTGAAGGTACCAGCCGGCCCCAGGTAGGCCACGCGCTGGCGCGCCTCCAGCGCACGGCAGGACGACATGATCTCGCGCCAGACATAAGCGATGGCATCGCTCCTGAGCGGGCCGGTGTTGCGTACTTGCAGCTCATGGATGACCTGGGCCTCCCGTTCGGGTCGGAACACGACCGAACCCTCGGCGCGCTTGACTTCGCCTACCTCCAGCGCCAGCGCCGCCCGGCGATTGAGCAGGTCAAGCAGATGGGCGTCGACCACGTCGATCTGTTTGCGGAGCTCCGGCAGGTTTTGGGTCATGGCTGGTTTGAAGAAGCGGGGCTGGGCTCAGACGCCAGTGCGCTCAAATTCTCGCATGTAGTCCACCAGGGCCTGCACACCTGCGTGCGGCATCGCGTTGTAGATGCTGGCGCGCATGCCGCCCAGCGACTTGTGGCCCTTGAGCGACAGCAGGCCATGCGCGCGTGCGCCGGCCAGGAAGGCATCGTTGCGCGATTCATGCATGAGGAAAAACGGCACGTTCATGCGCGAACGGCAAGCCGGATCGACCCGGTTCTCGTACAGCTGCGACTGGTCGATCGCGTCGTACAGCAGGCGCGCCTTGGCAATGTTGCGCTGCTCCAGAGCCGCAACGCCGCCCTGCCGCCGGATCCACTGGAACACCAGGCCGGCAATATAGATCGCGTAGGTGGGCGGCGTGTTGTACATCGACTGGTTGTCTGCGACCAGCTGGTAGTCGAACGCGCTGGGACAAGCCGGCAAGGCGTGGCCGAGCAGATCCTCGCGCACGACGACCACGGTCAGCCCGGCAGGACCGAGGTTCTTCTGGGCGCCCGCGAACGCCAGGCCGACCCGTGACCAATCGACCGGGCGCGACGCTACGTGGGAGGAAAAGTCCACCACCAGCGGCGCGTCACTGCCCAGCGCCCTGAGATCAGGCAGCGACTGGAACTCGACGCCATGGATGGTTTCGTTGCTGCACAGGTGCACATAGGCGGCGTCCGGGTGGAGCTGCCAGCTGGCAGGGTCCGGGATGCGGGTGTGGCCATCGGCCTGGTTGGTCGCAGCAACCCGGGCCGCAAGATAGCGGTCCGCTTCGCGGCAGGACTTCTGGCTCCAGCCGCCGGTGATCACGAAATCGGCCTGTGCGCTCTGGCCCGGTTTGGCCCGGCAAGCCGCGAGGTTCAACGGCACGATGGCGTTTTCGGCCAGTCCTCCGCCTTGCATGAACAGGATACGAAACTGCTGCGGCACCGAGAGCAATTCGCGTAGCGCCGCTTCGGCTGCTTCGTAGATCGAGATGAACTCCTTGCCCCGATGGCTCATTTCCATCACGCTCATGCCCGAGCGCCTGCCCCGTATGTCGGGCCAGTCGAGCATCTCGTCGGCAGCCTGTTCCAGTACTTCGGTCGCAATGGCAGCCGGTCCAGCCGAGAAGTTGTAGGGTCGTGGCGTCATGGCGGGTTCAGGCGCTACCGCCGGCGAACGGACTGGGCCGCACCGGCGGGCAAGGCGGAAGGTCAGATCTTTTCGCCTCCAGCCGGGTCGTCGGGCGCATCCCCGTTACTACCGGTCTCGCTGTCGGAATCCGCAGCGTCGTTATCGACCAGTCGTTGCAGGCCACTGAGTTGCGAGCCGTCATCGAGCCCTATCAGGGTGACGCCCTGGGTTGCACGGCCCAGCTCGCGGATCTCGCTGACCCGGGTACGCACGAGCACGCCCTTGTCGGTGATCAGCATGATCTCGTCGTCCGCATGTACCAGCGTCGCCGCAACCACCTTGCCGTTGCGTTCGCTCTGCTGGATCGCGATCATGCCCTTGGTGCCGCGTCCATGGCGTGTGTATTCGGTGATGCTGGTGCGTTTGCCGTAGCCGTTCTCGGTTGCGGTCAGCACGGATTGCTGCTCGTCCTCGGCCACCAACATCGCTATCACGCTTTGGCCGTCCTCCAGCATCATGCCGCGCACGCCGCGCGCCGTGCGGCCCATCGGCCGCACATCGTTTTCGTCGAAACGAACCGCCTTGCCGCCATCGGAGAACAGCATCACGTCGTGTTCGCCGTCAGTCAAGGCCGCGCCGATCAGGTAGTCGCCCGGATCGAGGTCAACGGCGATGATGCCGGCCTTGCGCGGATTGTTGAACTCGTCGAGAGCGGTTTTCTTCACCGTGCCCATGCTGGTGGCCATGAAGACATATTGGTCCGGCGGGAAACTGCGCTTTTCACCGGTCAGCGGCAACACGACGGTGATCTTCTCGCCTTCCTGCAGCGGGAACATGTTGACGATCGGACGTCCGCGCGATCCACGCGAGCCCTGCGGGGCTTCCCAGACCTTGAGCCAGTAAAGGCGCCCACGGTTCGAGAAACACAGGATGTAGTCGTGCGTGTTGGCGACGAACAACTGTTCGATCCAGTCGTCTTCCTTGGTGGCGGTGGCCTGCTTGCCGCGGCCGCCCCGTTTCTGTGCTCGATATTCGGACAGTGGCTGGCTTTTCACGTACCCGCCGTGGCTGAGCGTGACGACCATGTCAGTGGGTGTGATCAGGTCTTCGGTGCTCAGGTCGAATGAACTGTGCTCGATCTGGCTGCGCCGCATGCCGATCTTGTTCTGCCCGAACTCCTGCTTGATGTGGCCGAGCTCCGCGACGATGATGGTTGTGACCCGTTCGGGCTTGGCCAGGATGTCCAGCAGATCTTCGATCTCGGCCATCACGTCCTTGTATTCGGCGACGATCTTGTCCTGCTCCAGGCCGGTCAGGCGCTGCAGGCGCATCTGCAGGATTTCTTGCGCCTGCGTGTCACTCAGGCGATAGAGGCCGTCATCACCCATGCCGTACGACTTCTCAAGGCCGTCGGGGCGGTAGTCGTCGGCATTGACCGCGCCGCCATCGGCACGGGTGCGCGTCAGCATTTCGCGCACCAGCCGGCTGTCCCACGACTGGGCCATCAGTTCGGCCTTGGCAACCGGCGGTGTCGGCGCATTGCGGATGATGGCAATGAACGCGTCGATGTTCGCCAGCGCGACCGCCAGGCCTTCAAGCACATGGCCACGCTCGCGCGCCTTGCGCAGCGTGAACACGGTACGCCGGGTCACGACCTCGCGGCGGTGATCCAGGAAGACCTCGATCAGGTCCTTCAGATTGCACAGGCGGGGCTGGCCGTTGATCAGCGCCACCATGTTGATGCCGAAGGTGTCCTGCAATTGCGTCTGCTTATAGAGATTGTTCAGCACAACCTCGGGCACTTCGCCACGCTTGAGCTCGATCACCAGCCGCATGCCGGATTTGTCGCTTTCGTCCTGGATGTGGCTGATACCGTCGATTTTCTTCTCGTGCACCAGGTCCGCCATGCGTTCCTGCAGCGTCTTCTTGTTGACCTGGTAGGGCAGTTCGTCGACGATGATGGCCTGGCGCTGGCCCCGGTCGATGTCCTCGAAGTGGCATTTGGCGCGCATCACAACGCGACCGCGGCCTGTGCGGTAACCATCCTTCACGCCGTTGATGCCGTAAATGATGCCGCCGGTGGGGAAGTCCGGCGCCGGAATGATCTCCATCAAGTCATCGACCGAGGCGTTCGGATGGCGTAGCAGGTGCAGGCAGGCATCGATCACCTCGTTGAGGTTGTGCGGAGGTATGTTGGTGGCCATGCCCACCGCGATACCGCCTGAACCATTGACCAGCAGGTTCGGCAGTTTGCTGGGCAGGACCAGCGGTTCTCTTTCCGAGCCGTCGTAGTTGGGGCCGAAGTCGACCGTCTCCTTGTCGATGTCGGCCAGCATCTCGTGGGTTATCTTGGCCAGCCGGATCTCGGTGTACCGCATGGCCGCCGCGTTGTCGCCGTCCACCGAACCGAAGTTGCCCTGCCCATCGACCAGCATGTGTCGCATCGAGAAATCCTGCGCCATGCGCACGATCGTGTCATAAACAGACTGGTCGCCGTGAGGGTGGTATTTGCCGATGACGTCACCCACGATACGAGCCGATTTCTTGTAAGCGCGATTCCAGTCGTTATTGAGTTCGTGCATCGCGAACAATACGCGGCGGTGCACCGGCTTGAGGCCGTCACGCGCATCCGGCAGGGCACGCCCGACGATCACGCTCATCGCGTAATCGAGGTAGCTGCGCCGCATTTCCTCTTCAAGACTGATAGGCAGAGTTTCTTTGGCGAACTGGGTCATGAACAGGCTTTGCGGCGGAAAGCGGAGATTTTAGGCCTAAGGTGGTGTCGCTAACGGGCAACACATGCTCTCGATCGGCCTAATTTCCTACAGGCGGAAAGCGTGTGCAGCGTTGTTTGCTGAAATCGCTATGGCACAATAACCCTATGCGCTTGGTGGCGGTCACCAAGTGCGTTGAACGTTTCGCAGCGCCGCTGCGGCTTATGTCTCGATAAGGAGAATCATGAAGAATTTAAATAAAGTGGCCATGCTGATCGGTACCGTTGTGCTCGCGACAGCCGCGAGCGCGCAGACGATCGACAACTGGCGCAATGGTTCGAGCGACCTGGTCTGGAAGAACGGCACCAACGAACTGTGCTGGCGCGATTCCTTCTGGACTCCGGCAACGGCAGCGCCCGGTTGCGATGGCGCGATTGCTCCTGTAAGGGCTGCAGCTCCGACTCCCGCCCCAGCACCGCGCGCTGCTCCGGCACCTGCCCCAGCAC
>Ga0163154_10002396_pt1 | contig 27490 bp, 21 predicted proteins | sample OliLakLV19MP9P1_FD_148649 | JGI IMG/M metagenome (GOLD analysis project Ga0163154, IMG submission 148649) | Freshwater microbial mat bacterial communities from Lake Vanda, McMurdo Dry Valleys, Antarctica - Oligotrophic Lake LV.19.MP9.P1 | ecosystem: Environmental > Aquatic > Freshwater > Lake >... | reverse complement strand
CCCGATGCGCCGCCTCCAGGCGCTCGACCGTCGGCTCGGCCCGGCGCTCTGCGCGCTGGCAGCGCCGCCGCGCCTCGCACGGCGGGCGCTCGCCGACGCGGGCCGCTGGCTCGACGCCAGGCGGTGCGTGGTGCGCCCGGTCCGCCCGGCGCGCCGGATTCTCTTGATCAAGTTCTGGGGTGTCGGCAGCCTGCAGCTCATCGGTCCCGCGGTGCGAGCCCTGCGCGAGCGCCACCCTGCCGCCGAGCTGACCCTCCTCACGCTCGCGCAGAACCGCGAATTCGTCGAGGCCGTCGGGCTCTTCGACGCGGTGACGACGCTGGAGGTCCGGCGCCGTGGCCTCGGAGCATTGGCGTGGGACCTCGCGCGGGTGACTTGGCGCCTGCGCCGCGCGGGCTTCGACAGCGTCTACGACCTCGAGTTCCTGACGCGCACCTCGGCGCTCGTGGGAGCGCTCGCCGGGCCGCGCCGACTGGTCGGGTTCTCGTCGCCGCGCGCGTTCCGCGGGGGGCTGCACGACGAGACCTTGCCGTTCGACGAGGCGCGCCACGTCGCGGCGTGTTTCCGCGACCTCGCGGCGGGCGAAGTCCTGGGCGAGGTGCACTGGAGCGAGCTCGTCCCGCCGCGCACGCGCGCCGCCGACGCTGCGGCCGTGGGCGCGTTCCTGACCGAGCGCCTCGCTCCCGGAGCGCGGCCGCTCGCCGTGTTGAACCCGAACGCGGGCGAGCTCGCGCCGGAGCGGCGTTGGCCACCTGAGCGCTTCGGCGCACTCGCGCGCGCACTGGTCCTGGACGGGTTCGACGTCGCGGTGATCGGGGCCGCGTCGGAGGCCCCTTGCGCGGCTGCCGTGGTCTCTGCGGCGCGAGGCGCTTCGCCGTCGTCCAGCAGCGACGCGCTCGAGGGTCGGCTATTGGACCTCTCCGGCGGCCTCTCCCTGGGCGAACTCTGTGCGCTCTTCACGCGCGCGGAACTCGTCGTTTCGAACGACAGCGGCCCGATGCACATCGCTGCGGCCCTGGGCGCGCCGACCCTCGGTCTCTTCGGCCCCGAGACACCAAGGCGTTATGGTCCGGTCGGACCGCGCGCGGTGGCGCTGTGGGACGCCCCGCCATGCGGGCCGTGCATCAACGTGCACGACAACAAGCTCGCGGAATGCATCTATGGGCGCGCAGAGTGCATGCTGCGCCTCTCCGTCGAGCGTGTGCATGCCGTCGCGCTGGCGCTCGCGCGGCGCGCGCGTGAGGCGGAAGGCCCGCGCTCCACCAACGGGAGCTGGGCCGGAAGTCGAGCCACCAGCGCTTGTTTCGATGGGGAGCACGGGCTTTGAGGGTCTTGCTGCTGAACCCGCCGAGTACACGCGTCGTCATCCGTGACTACCTGTGCTCGAAAACTACGAAATCGAACTATCTCTTCCATCCGATCGATCTCGTCGTCTTGTCGGGCCTCGTCGCCGAGCAGCACGAGGTCCTGGTCCTCGATGCGATCGCCGAGCGACTGACGGCGAGCGCCGCACGCGCGCGCATCCGCGCGTGTGACCCCGACGTCGTCGTCTCGCTAGTGGGCAGCGTCTCGTGGGACGAGGACCGCGTGTTCCTCGCCGCGGTCGCGGAGGCCACGAATCGGCCCCGCGTGCTCGCGCTCGGGGACGTGCTGCACGAGGACGCGGAAGCGCGCCTCGCGGCGGAGCCGTGGCTGGAGGCCGCGTTCCACCGCTTCGCCTCGCAGGACCTCGTGCGTTATCTCGCCGGAGAACGCGAGGCGCTCGAGGACGTGACGCTGCGCACGGCGACTGGACCGTTGCGTGTACGCGGCCACGCGCTCGGCAAGGTCTATCGCGTGCCGCGGCCGCGGCACGAGCTCTTCCCGCGCGCGGGTTATCACTTCTCGTTCGCGCGCACGACGCCGTTCGCGACGATCCTGACGGACTACGGCTGCCCGTACCCGTGCACGTTCTGCGTCATCGGCACGCTGCCCTATCGCGCGCGGCCGATCGAGGACGTGCTCGAAGAGGTCGATCACCTGCGCGCCTCGGGCGTGCGCGAGCTCTTCGTGATGGATCAGACCTTCGGTGTCAATGAACGCCGCGGCGTGGCGCTCGCGCGCGCGCTCGCCGGGCACGGCGACCTCTCGTGGACGACCTTTACGCGCCCGGACACCGCGACCGACGCGCTCTTGGACGCCATGGCCGCCGGCGGCTGCCACACGTTGATCATGGGCATCGAGAGCGGCGACGAGGCCGTCCTCGCCGCGACGAAGAAGGGTTACACGCTGCGCGAGGTCGAGCTCGGCGTCGCGCGCGCGAAGCGGCGCGGGCTGCGGGTCGTCGGTACGTTCGTGGTCGGCCTGCCGGGCGAGACGCAGGGCTCGCTCGAACGCACGTTGCAGCGCGCGCTCGACCTCGACCTCGACTTCCTGTCGCTCAACGTCGCCGTGCCGCGTTTCGGCACGCCTTTCCGACGTGAGGTGCTCGCCGCGGGGCTCGCGCGAGCAGAGGACCTCGTGATGGACCAGACGGGCAGCGAGGCGTTCCTGCCGACGACGGCGCTCACGCGCGCGGAGGTCGAGGCCGCCAAACGTCGCCTCAATCGCCGCTTCTACCTGCGCCCGCGCTACCTGTGGCGGCGACTCCGCGACGCGCGCAGCGTCGGTGAGCTGACGCGCCAAGCGCTCGAGGGTCTGGCGCTGCTGCGCCGGAACGGCGGATGAGATGGGAGCACCGTACGCGCACGACGTGAAGCTGCATTCAGGTCAGTCCTGCCCCGGCGTTCAGCGCCAATGCCCAAGATCGGAACTAGAGGCCGCGGCGGTGCGCGGTCGTTGGGATGAACGGGCGAGGGCCCGAGAAGGATGCACTATGGGAGAAAGTAGCGAACGGGAGCGATTGCTCTCGCTGATCAAGGACTTCGACACAGCCATGTTGACGTCGCACACTACGAGCGGTCAGATGCGCAGTCGACCGATGCAGATCGCCGGCGTCGACGAGGACGATGGTCGCATCTGGTTCGTGACGGGCGTCCACAGCGGCAAGGTCGAAGAGTTTGAACGTGACCAGCGCGCCGCGGTGGTGCTGCAGAGCAGCAAGTGTTTCGTCTCGATCACCGGGCAGGCGTACCCGGTCGATGACCGGAAGCGCCTCAGGACGCTCTGGAGGCGGTCGTGGGACGCTTGGTTCCCCGCGGGCCCCGAGGGGGGCGAGGCGCAGCTGATCGCCGTCCACCCCGAGATCGGCGAATACTGGGACGCATCCGAAGTGACCGGGCTGCGCTACGCCTTCGCCACGGCCAAGGCCATCCTGTCCGGAGAGCGCATCGACAGCGACACGCTGGACCACGGTCAAGTCCGACTCTGAGCGCGGGTGTTGCCGCTGCTTCCTCGAAGAATCAACCTCCAGGTGAAGAGCCAACCTCCAGGTCGACCAACTCCTCCATGTGGTCGGTCATATCGTTAGCGGCTTGGTCAGGCGGCTATTTGCTGCATGCAGCGACTGACCTGGCTGCGGGAAAAAAGTCGACCTCGAGAATACGGCTGCTGCGCATCGACCACCGATCTCGATGGCGGCGCCCTTCGACGCAGGCCACAATAGTGTGAACTCGTACCAAATATGAACCCTGGTTATCTCCTCGATTTCTGGCGGCAGGCGTGCGCCCATCCCCCTCGCTGGATCAAGATCCTCGGCTGCACGGCGCGCGATTTCGTGGTGGATAACGGGCCGCAATGGTCGGCAGCGGTCGCGTTTTACAGCATCCTCTCGCTCTTTCCCCTCGCGCTGGCGGGCGTCTCCATCGCGGCGTGGTTCATCGATCCGCAATGGGCCGTAGAAAAAGCCAGCGAGATCCTCGGTGAGGTCACTCCGCGCGCCGAGACGATCCGCGACATCATCGCCAAAGCCGTCGCCGCCCGCGGCCAGATCAGCCTGCTTTCCTTCGTGCTCCTACTTTGGACGGGCAGCCGCGTCGTCGCCGTGCTCATCCGCGCCCTGAATATCGCCTGCGACGTGGATGAAACCTACAGCTTCTTTCGCCGCCGTTTCGTCGAACTCAGCGTGCTGCTCTCCATCGGCCTGCTCTTCATCGCCGCTCTCGTCACGGACCTACTCGAGCCCATGCTCGGCTCCGCTCTGGATTCGATCCCGGCGGGCAAAGCCACGACCTTCGCCATCCTCCGCTGGACGCTGCCCGCGCTGCTTCTCACCGTGGGATTCTTCGGCCTCTACAAATTCGTCCCTCGCCATCGCTGCAACTGGCAGAGCGCGCTGCTCGGCAGCCTCACGGCCACGGCGCTCATCCTCGGGGCGCGGCCGTTGTTCACCATGTATGTCGGCACGCTCGCCGGCTACCGGCAGATCTACGGCTGGCTGGCCATCGGCATCGTCCTGCTCGTCTGGGCACAGATCGTCGCCGCGTTCACGCTCTTTTGCGGCGAACTGGCCTCGCACATCCAGATGATGGCATACGACGGCCTCAGTGGAGACGAAGTGGGCCGCCGCCATCGCGCGCGGGCGCCGGGGCGGGCGAGGGGAAATGAACGGGATTAGAGCGCTTTCGTACGGCGATTCGCCGCGCGTGGAACTTCCGCGTGGAAATTCGGCGCGATTATCGCGCCAGACCGACTCATTCAGTGCCACTATGAACTCTTATCTTTTCGATAGCTGGTCCTCGCTGCTGCGCGTCGTCATTTCCGGAGTCGGCGCGTATGTCTGCCTAATCTTTTTTCTCCGTATCGCTGGAAAGCGCATCCTGGCAAAGATGAACGCTTTCGATTTGGTGGTGACGGTTTCGCTCGGCTCCACGCTGGCGACAATCGCGCTCAGCCAGGATGTCGCCCTGCCGCAGGGGGTCCTCGCGCTGGCGCTCCTGATCGGGCTGCAATTCGCCATCACATGGTCCAGCATCCGTGTGTCGTGGCTTCGCCGCTTCGTGACGGGCGAGCCCGCTCTGCTGCTTTATCGCGGTGATTTTCTTAGCGATGCACTCCTGCGGGAGCGGGTCACCGAGGCTGAGATTCACGCGGCGGTTCGCTCCGCGGGTATCCACGCGCTGGATGCCGTGGAAGCCGTGGTGCTGGAGACAGACGGCTCGTTCAGCGTCGTACGCCGAGGCGAAGAAACTCAGTCGTCGAGCCTGGGACAAATCGAGACGCCCAAGCCGCAGACCTGACCGTGCTGGCGGGGCTGCTCGCCGTCGTGGCAGCGATTGAAAGCTGGTTCATTTGCTCTTCACGCCGCTCGCGCGGAAGGCATCTCGCTTCCGCTTCCGGAAATAGGAGATGCCCGGCGACGCAGCTGCTCGGCCGTGCGGACGCCGGGGAACAGCACAACCGCGACGTCGGGGCCGTCGCTGCCGGTAGAGCCGCACCCGGCGACGAGTCCGGCGGCGGCGATAGGGAGCGAGGAGCTTCATGCGGACTTCCTTTCATGGAGACGAGCGGTCCGGGCGCATGGCGATTCGCCTGCCCGCCCCGGCGGCTATGCTTGCCGCTCACCCCCCGGAGATGCAGATGGTCTACCAAGCGGCGACACAGGAGTGCAGAAGCTCGCCATGAGGGCGCGCCTGCGCAAATTGCTTGTCGGCATTGCCGACACCTTTTGGGTCCTGCCGGCACTGCTCGTGCTTCTCGGCATCGGCCTCGCGGTTGGCCTGGTGGCGATCGACCGCAGCGGCATGCTCCCGGCCTGGATCGTCGAGGGCGCCTGGGTCTACGACGGCGGCGGCACCGGCGCGCGGACGTTGCTCGGCACGGTGGCGGCCTCGACCATCGGCGTCGCCGGCACGGTGTTCTCGATCACCATCGCTGCGCTGACGCTGGCGGCTGGGCAGATGGGGCCGCGCCTGCTGCGCAATTTCACCCGCGACCGCGGCAACCAGCTCACCCTCGGCGTCTTCCTCGGCACCTTCTCCTACGCGCTGATGGTGCTGCGCAGCGTGCGCACGCAGGAAGAGGGCGTCTTCGTGCCGCACCTGTCGCTCAGCGTCGGCATCCTGCTGGCGTTCCTCTGCGTCGCCACGCTCGTCTATTTTGTCGGCCACATGGCGAGCCGGATCAACGTCGACACCGTGATCGAGCTGGTGAGCAAGGACGTGCAGGAGGCGATCGAGCGGCTGTCGGTCCCGGAGGCGGGGCCGCCGCCCCCCGACGCCGGCTTCTGGCGCGACGTCGTGCCCCTCACCGACCGGCGGCGCGGCTACCTGCAGCAGCTCGACGCCGACGGCCTCGCCGACTGGGCCGCCGAGCGGCGCACCACGGTGCGGCTGCTGGTGCGCCCGGGCGACTACGTTTTCCCGGGGGCGCCGATCGCGATGGCCTGGCCGGCGGTCGAGGGCCTGGGCGACGCCGTGCGCGACGCGACTGCACTCGGGCCGACCCGGGCCAGCCCGCTCGACATCGAGTTCACGATCCGGCAGCTCGTGGAGGTGGCCGTCCGGGCGCTGTCGCCGGGGATCAACGATCCGCACACTGCGATCAGCGCCCTCGATCGGCTCGGCGCCGCCCTCTGCGACCTCGCCTCCTGTCACCTGCCGAGCGGGGTGGCGCTGCGCGACGGGCACGTCGCCCTGGTCGTGCCGGCGGTGGACTACGACGGCATGGCCGACGCCATGTTCCACTCGATCCGGCAGAGTGCTAGCCGCCATGCCGCGGTGCTGATCCGCCTGCTGGAGGTGCTGACCGCTGTTCGGCGCTGCGAGTCCGGCGCCGAACGCGCCGCGACCCTGCGCCGCCATGCCGACCTCGTGATGGTGGATGCGATCCGCGAGATCGCCAACGCGGCCGACCTGGCCGACGTGCGAGAGCGGCACGTCGCCTTCCTGGCCGCGCGGGGGCCGGCGGGGCCGTCCGAGCCGGGGCTCAACGGGCCAGCGAATGTTTCACGACGTGACCGATCGTGAGCCCCTGCACGAGGATGGAGAAGACGACAACGCAATAGGTCATGGTGAGGATGACGTCGCGCTCCGGGCCGACCGGTAGCGAGAGGGCGAGCGCCACCGAGATGCCGCCGCGCAGGCCGCCCCAGACGAGCGCCTTCCAAGATCCCCGGGGCAGGTCGTCCCTGCGCCACAGCTTCACCGGCAGACCGGCGGTCAGGGTCCGCGCCAGCAGCGTCACCACCAGCGCGACCGCCGCAGCGGCGAGCACGCCGGGCGTGAACTCGACCAGCGCCACCTCGAGGCCGATGATCACGAACAGCACGGCGTTGAGGATCTCGTCGATCAGCTCCCAGAACAGGTCGACGTGATGCCGGGTCGAATCCGACATCGCCAGGGCTCGGCCGTGGTTGCCGATGACGAGGCCGGCGACCACCATCGCCAGCGGCCCCGAGACGTGCAGCCGGCTCGCCAGCGCGTAGCCGCCCATCACCGTCGCCAGCGTGAGCAGCACCTCGACCTGGTAGTGATCGATGCTGCGCATGAGGCGAAACGCGATCCAGCCGAGGGCCAGGCCGAACGCCAGGCCGCCGCCGGCCTCCTGCAGCAGCAGCATTCCGGCCTCGGTCACGCCGGGCGTCTGACCGCTGGTGTGCACGCCGAGCAGGAGCGCGAACACGACCACCCCGACGCCATCGTTGAACAGTGATTCGCCGGCGATCACGAGCTCGAGATTCTTCGGCGCCCCGGCCGACTTGAGGATGCCCATCACCGCGATCGGGTCGGTCGGCGAGATCAGGGCGCCGAAGAGCAGGGCGTGCAGCAGGTCGATCGGGAGGCCGACCAGCGGCAGCAGCCACCACAGGGCCAGGCCGATCAGGACGGTGGAGGTCAGCGTCCCGAACACGGCGAGCAGGGCGACCGGCCAACGCAGCGCCGCCAGCTCGCTCAGGTCGACATGCAGGGCGGCGGCGAAGAGCAGTAGCGACAGCATGCCCTCCAGCAGGACCTCCGAGAAGTCGATGCTCCGGAGCAGGCGCTGCTCCTCGTCGCGCAGGACGGACAGCACGCCGACCGAGTCGAGGACGACCAGCATCAGAGACAGGCCGAGGGCGATCGCCATCACGCCGATCGTCGTCGGCAGACCGACGAAGCGGTGGTTCACGTAGGCGAGCAGAGCCGTCAGGACGATCAGGGCGGAGGCGATTTCGAGCATGGCCCGATCATCGCCTCTCCGGGCGGGTGCAGCGCTTCTTCGCTGTTGACGGCACGTCGGAGTTGCGTCCGCATGGTGCGCCGCTCCGGTCCCCGCCGCGGTGGCGTCGAGCCCCGCTCGCCTGCGAGCCCAACGCGGTTGCGAACCGAGAGGTGGGCCCCCCTGGCGGGACCGAGAGGGCCGATTCGTGGGTCTCGCCAGAAGTTCCCAACCGCTCCTTGCTCGGGGAGCCACTTCTGCGCGAGTTGCGAAATCGATGCCTCGCGGGTTGACGCTCAGGATCCGGGCCGCGCGTCGCCGGAACGGCGGCTGACGGCGCCGGCCGGGTTGTCCGAGTTGGGGCCAGCTCCTCGACTGGCGCCCGGTTTTCGCCGTTTCGCGGGCCTGCGGCGCAACGTCGCGCCGATAAGGCTGATTGATGCTTTCTTGATGTCAATCATGCGCCCCCTTGATCTTCATCCGCCAGGAGCGCGCACGCGCGCGGCGCTCCACACGCTGGCCCTCGTCGCACTCGCGCCATGCGGCGCCGCGCAGCGCGTCCTGACGCTCGGCGAGAGCGGCGACCCCCTGCCCAGCGGGGGCCACATCGCGAGCGCGCCGGACCCGAACTCCGCCGTCGCGTCCGACGGCCGCTGGGCGCTCTGCGTGGGCGACGGGCTCGGCGGACAGGTGTTGCTCGTCGATGGCGCGCTGCACCTGGCCAGCGGTGATGTGTTGTCGCCCTCGAACGGGATCACGTTCGGCGGTGAAGTGCGCCTGCATTTGGCACGAGGTGGCGAGGTCTTCCTCGTCCATCCGACTGGCACGACCCCCGGCACGGCCACACTGCCGCCGTCGTACGGCCTCTTTCGCGGCGGCGAGCTCGTCCTCGAGAGCCGCGTCGGTGCGACCTTGACGCCGTCGCCCTTCGCGGCGCCGGTCGCGATTGAGGGGCTCACGCTGCACGCCGTGAACGAGGGCGGGCGGATGCTCGCCGGGCTCCTGCTCGTCGAAGCTGGCACGGGAGCGCGACACCACGCGCTCGCGATCGTCGACTCGACCCCAGGCGGCCAGCTCGTCGGTGTCTCCCTCGTCGGGTGGACAGGTGATCCGTGGATGCCTGGGGCCGGGTTGGCGCTCGACACACTCTTCGGCGCGCCGAAGATCGACGCCACGGGCCGCGTCGCCTGGCACGCGCGCGGCGCGGGGGTGGACCACGTCTTCGTCGATGGGCTCACTGTGGCGAGCGAGGGCGGGCCCTCGCCGCTGCCGGGTGTCGGTTATGGGCTGTTCGACGAGACCGTGCCCGTGGGCGTCACCGCGGGCGGCGCGTGGGCCGCGCGCGTGACGTTGGAGACCGGCGAACGTGTTGTCATCGGGGCCGGTGCCGGAGCTGTGCAAGTGCTGCGCAACGACGGGGCGCCCCTAGCCGCCGCGGGCGGCGCAATCGTCCGCTTCACGGGCTTCGAGGACGGCGCGTGGCCGACGCCAGCGGGGCGGATCGTGTGGCGGGGCGAATGGACCGAGTCCAACGCGCCGGTCGAAGGGGTCTTCGTCGACGACGACTTGCTCCTCCGCACGGGCCACCTGACCGACCGCGGCGCACCCATCGTCGCGCTGCGCGAGCTCGCCCTCGCGCCGAGCGGGCGCTACCTGGTCGTGCGCGCGCAGGTCGGCGCGTGCGCGCAAGACGCATGGCTGCGCGTCGAGGTGCCGATCGGCGAGCGGTACGGCACTGCGCACGCTTGTTCGTCGGGCGTCGCGGCGCAGCTCGCGGTGTACGGGGACGAGCGCGTTGCCGCGCTCGACCTGGGGCTCCTCGCGGAGGCGCTCCCCGTGGGCAGCTTCGGCGTCCCACTCGCCAGCCGATCGCGCGGCTCGCTCCCGTTGCCCGCCGGCAGCCAAGGCGTGCTGCTGGTCGCGCCGCCCATCGCGCTCCTCGCGGACCGTGTGGTCCAGGCCGACGCACATGGTCGTGCGTTCGCGGCGCTCGACCTGACGCGCCCGATGCTGGGCGCAACGCCCGCTGCCGGCGAGTCGTGGCACTTCCAGCTCTGGTTCCGCGACGCCCACCCGGGCGCGACGACGAACACGACCGGCGGCGCGAGCGTGACATTGCGGTGAGCACCCGCCCGGGGCGGCGCGGCCGTAGAGTGTCCCGCGATCCGCCTATGAAGTTCGAGCTCATCCACCATCTCACGGCGCTGTCGTGCCTCACTGTGCTCTCGGTCGCGCCTGCGTCGGCCGAGGTCGTCCTCCCCGCCATCCTCGGGGATGGCGTCGTTCTCAAGCGCGACAGTGTCGTGCCATTGTGGGGCTCGGCCCGGCCGAACGAGCCGGTGTCGATCCGCGTCGGTTGGAGCGAGGCGGCGCTGACGACGGTCGCCGACGCGACGGGCCGCTGGCGCTGTGACGTGCCGACCGGGCCGGCGGGCGGGCCCTATCAAGTCGCCGTGATGGACGCCGATGGCCCGCGGGTGCTCCAGGACGTGCACCTCGGTGAAGTGTGGCTGTGCTCGGGCCAGTCGAACATGGAGTGGCCGCTGAGCAGCGTGCTGGCCGCGTACCAGAAGAGCGCCGCGTTCGACGAGGCACTCGCGGACGGGACGTCTGCACGCATCAAGCTGTTCGCGGTGCCGCGGCGCGTGGGCCTCACGCCGTTCACGGATGTCGACGCGACTTGGCGCCCCTGCACGCCGGAGAACAGCGCCGACTTCAGCGCCGTCGCGTATTTCTTCGCGTGCGCGCTTGAGGCCCGCCTCGGCGTGGCGGTCGGTCTCGTCGGGTCGAACTGGGGCGGAACGCCGGTCGAGGCCTGGGTGAGCGCCGGGACCATCGAGCGGTTCCCGCGCCACCGCGCCGAACTCGAAGCGTTGGCGCTCGCGGAGACGCAAGAGGGTCGGCGCGCGCTCGCCGATGCAACGATCGGCTGGTGGCAAGCTGCGACGATGTTGACGCCCGACAGCTCGGCGTACGCAGGGATGGAGTTCGACGACAGCGGCTGGCAAACGCTGGAGGTGCCAGGTGCGTGGGAGACGGGCCCGCTCGGCGACTTCGACGGGATCGTCTGGCATCGACGCGCGATCGACGTGCCGGCCGAGCTCGCGGGCCAGGTCGGCGGGCTGTCGCTGGGTCCTGTCGACGACGACGACAAGACGCTGTGGAACGGGCTGTGGATCGGTGCGACGGGCGGTCATACGGTCGAGCGTCGTTACCCGGTCCCGGGCGAGCTCGTGCGCGCCGGGTACAACGTGATCGCCGTCGCGGTCCACGACAGCGGAGGCGCGGGCGGCTTCCACGGCGGGCCGGAGGAGCTCTACGTCGAGTTCGCGCGTGAAGCGGAGGCGCCGGTGCGCATCAACCTCGCTGGTGCGTGGCGTGCGACCGCCACCGAGGCGCCGAAGACCGCCTACCCGCGTCCACGTTCGCTCTCGCCGTCGACGCCGTCGGCGCTCTACAACGGCCTGATCGCGCCTCTGGCGCCGTTCCGTTTCTCGGGCGCGATCTGGTACCAAGGCGAGTCGAACCGCTACGACCCGGCGCTGTACCGTGAGACGTTCCCCGCGCTGATCGACGATTGGCGCGCGCATTTCGAGAGCCCCGAGCTGCCTTTCTTCTGGGCGCAGATCGCGCCGTTCAACTATGGCGAGGGCCCGGCCGGAGCACACTCGACGGCTTTGCTGCGCGAGGCCCAGGATCGCGCGCTCGCGCTGCCCCATACGGGCCAGGCGATCCTGTCGGACGTGGGCGACGTGAAGGACATCCACCCCATCGACAAGTGGACGGTCGGTGACCGGTTGGCGCGCCTCGCGCTCGCGGGCGTCTACGGAATGGAGCTCGACCCGCACGGCCCGCGTTACGCGAGCCACGCGGTGGAGGGCGCGACGCTGCGCGTGACCTTCGCGCACGCCGACGGCGGCCTCGTCGCGCGCGGCGACGCTTTGACATGGTTCCACGTCGCTGGCGCGGACAAGGTGTTCCACACCGCGAGCGCGCGCATCGACGGCACGAGCGTCATCGTCTCGTGTCCCAAGGTCAAAGCGCCCGTCGCCGTGCGCTTCGCCTGGTCGGACGTCGCCGAGCCGAACCTCTTCGACAAGGACGGCCTCCCGGCCGCGCCGTTCCGGACAGACGATTGGGACGACGTCGTCATCGACGGGTGAGCCCCGCGCGAAGGCTCGCGCGCGATTGAACGTACGGCGGCTCCCGAGGCTCAGTGATGCATGCGGCTTCGCTGGCGCGGGAGGCTCTTACCTCGTATTGCGAGGCATAGACGGGGCAGCTCCGACATCGACGAACCACTGAAGCCGCGGCAACGCGCGCGCGACAATCGATCGAAGGCGGGCACGTCGCCGGCGGCCGCGCGCGCGAGGAGGTCTGCGGTCCGCTGCAACGGAGTTCGTTCCTCGAAGGGGGCTGCAACGGTCATGCCCCAAAAGTCGGGCAGGCACCGCCGAGCGCCGCGAATTCTGGCCAAGTCATGGGGCAGGAGGCCAGGTCATTGCAGACGCCGACGTCCTTTGCTGGGGCGCTGGGGCGCTGCGCGCTGAGACTGTGACTCAATGACACGCGGGCGCCTGCCTAAGCGCCGATTCACGCTCGTCTCGGACGTGACTCACCTTGACGCGCGACGATCGTGGAAGCCAAGGCGGGGCTCGTGTTGCCTCCCTCGATCCGTCCGACTCCACATCAGCACCAAGATTATGCAGAACTCCAAACTTCGCACCGCGCTCGCCGAGCAGATGCGCGACATTTACTGGGCCGAACGCAAGCTCGTCGACACTCTCCCGAAGCTCGCGGAAGCGGCGGAGAACGCGGATTTGGTCAAGGGGATCAAAAAGCACCTCGAGGAAACCCGCGGCCAGGTGAAGCGGCTCGAACGTGCGTTCGAGGCCCTTGGGCTCCAAGCGCGCGCGGAGACCTGTGACGCGATGAAGGGCTTGATCGAGGAGGGCGAGGGTGTCCTCGAGAAGCACGAGAAAGGGCTGTTGCGCGACGCGCTCATCATCGCCTCGTGTCAGAAGGTCGAGCACTATGAGATCGCAACGTACGGGACCATGTGCGAGTGGGCAGAGGTCCTCGAGCTCGAAGACGTGAAGACGCTGCTCGGCGAGACCCTACAGCAGGAGGAGGCTACCGATTTGGCGCTCTCAGAGATCGCCAAGGAGATCAATCAGTCAGCCGCAATGGCTTGAGGGGCACTCTCGCCGGCTCGAGTGAGCCGGCGTGCCCGGCTCTCTGTGTGTGCTCGCGACGCGACACCTCAGCGACCGAAGCGATATAGCCGCGCGTCATCGTTCTGGCGCTCGAGCACCAGGTCCGTCAGGATGCGGCTCGCGAGCGCGCTCGTCGTGATGCCGTTGCCGCCGAAACCGAGCGCAAAGAGCGTGCGCGGTTGACCGGGAAGGGCGCCGACGTAGCCTAGGCCGTCCGCGGTCGTCCCAAACGTGCCAGCCCACGCAAAGGCGGTTTCAACGACTCGCGACGGAGAGAGCCCGTTGACGTCGCTACAGAGCGCGAGCGCCCGCTGCGGGATCAGACGATCCCGGGCGGGAGCACTGCGGAAGCTCAGGTCGCGGCCTCCGAAGAGCAGCCGGTCCTCGACCCAACGGGCATAGAAGTAGGGGTCGGCGAACTCCCAGACCAGCGCCCGGTCCAGCCACGGCCCTTGGCTCGCAGGCAGCGGCTCGCTCAGCACGGCGAACGTCGAACTCAATGAAACCGCGCCCCTTGGTAGGGCGCGCACCGCCTCGTAACCGGATGCATGCACAACCCATCGGGCACGTACGGTGTGGCCGCTCTTGGTAAGTAGAGACACCGTGCTGTCGTGCTCATCGATGCTGGTGACCTCCGTTCGATCATGCACGCCGACGCCCCGCGCAACGCACGCGGCGAGGAGCTGCTGAGTCAATCGGAAAGGGTCGACCTCTGCCGCGACGGAAGATCGAATGGCGCCGTCCGCAACAAGCCCGTACGCCGCGCTCAGCTCGCTCTTGTCGAGCCACTCGACGTCGAGCCCGCACTCGATACGAGCCTTCAGCTCCTGCTTCAGTGCGACGATCGCCTTGACCCCGCGCCCGAGGTAGAGCGAGGGACGGAGCTGGAAATCCGCGTCCGACCGTTTGGCCAGCGCCTGAACGAGCTCGATGCCTTCCACACCCAGACGGTACGCGCGCTCTGCGTCGCTCGTCCCTAGTTGGTCGCGGAGGCGAAACAGAGGGACATCGAGGTCGTATTGCAGCAGCGCTGTGCTCGCGGCGGTCGATCCGCGTCCGATGTGCCGACGGTCGAGCACGACGACCGAGAGGCCCGCGGTGGACAGCGCATCGGCAGCAAAAGCTCCGGTGATACCGCCCCCGATGATCGCGACATCACACTCGAGGTCGCGCTCGAGGGGCGGCACCACGAGGCCGAGCCCGTTGCGCACCAGCCAGTACGGTTCGCCACCATGGAGGTCCAAGAGCTTCATAGGATGTGTAGGTCAGCATCCGTGCCGCGGGTGAGCCACCTCCTTCGTTCGAGTGAATATTCGTTCGGGCAGAGACACCGGCACTTCTTTACGTCGATCGCCACGAGCTTGGTACCGTTCCATGCGCTCAGCGGCCCAGGCGTCTGGCGCGCTCGGCATGTTCCTCGTCCCGGTAGGAGTCGCGTGGTTGCTCTACGAACTGCGCAAGAAGGGACGGCAGCGGCCAGGCCATCGCTTCGCGCTCATGGCGGTCCTCATCGGATCATTCGTGGCCCTCGCGATCGTGGGAATCGGGCTGGCGATGGTTGGCCGATCGCTCGCGCTGCTCGCCCTCGCGCTGTACGTCGTCATCGTCACGAAGCTACGGCCGTGCCTGAGGTAATTGAAGGTGGCGGAGGGTGACGGGTTCAACCCGTTGCCGCTCTATCTTGCGATCCTGCCGCCGGCGATCCTGTTGTTCCAATTGGTCGCCGCCGGCCCCACCACCGCAGCCAGCCGGGCCCGGTCGATCGCACACGCCGAGCAGTTCATCACCGACATCGATGCGTATCACGCCGGGCACGGGGCATACCCGAATTTCGTCTCGGGGGTTTGGAAGGACTACCAGCCGACCACGTTCGGTGTGGACAAGTTCGACTACGCGGCCTACGGCGAGGGTTACAACCTCTCGTTCGAGCAGCCCCGCTTCCTGCTCGACGACTTCGGGGCTCGGGAGTTCGTGGTGTACAACCCGCGCGACGAGCATCTCATGATCAGCCACGCCTCTTGGGTGCTCATCTTCACCCCCGTGCAGCTGCGCCGAAACCAGGGGTGGTTCAAGGTCCAGGACGCCGGGCCGCCCCACTGGAGGTACTTCTGGTTCGATTGAAGCAGGCGCGGGGAACGGAGCGTCGCTGCGGACCGCTCCGCAACGGACGGTGCGCGGTGTGTGGGCCGGAGAATTGGAGCCGACAGTGCTACGGCCGGGGCGCTACTACGCTGACCGCCTCCGCACCCGTAGCGCTCTGCCACCATGCACGCATTCCGTCCCCTCGCCCTGCGCCCGTTCGTGCCCTCAGGGCGCGACTTCGAGGCGTGCCTCGCCTTCCACCAGGCGGTGGGTTTCACGCTGGAGTGGCGCCACGGGGACGTGGCGGGATTGCGCTGGGGCCCGGCGGCGTTCCTGCTGCAAGGGGTCGACGTGCCGGTTTGGCAGGAGAACCAGATGCTCGTGCTCTCGGTCGACGATCTGGACGCGTTCTGGGCCCATCTCTCTTCGCTCGACTTGCCCGCACGCTATCCGGGCACACGCTTGCGGCCGCCCACGGACTTCGCATGGGGCCGCGAGGTGCACGTCATCGACCCCGCCGGGGTGTGTTGGCACGCGCGCGAGCTGCCGGCTCCGCGCGGCCTCGCGCCCGTGACCCTGACAGGCGCGGCGGTGCGACTCGAGCCGCTCAGGATCGAACATATCGACGCGCTCGCAGAGGTTGCCCTCGATGAGGACCTCTGGCGCTGGACCACCACGCGCCTCGCGAGCCACGACGACGCCGCGGCCTACGTGCACATTGCACTCGAGGAGGCCGTGCGCGGCGAGGCCCTGCCGTTCGCGACCGTGGCGTTGCCCGATGGGCGCGTCGTCGGTTCGACGCGCTACGGCAACTGGTCACCCGCCCACCGGCGCGTCGAGATCGGTTGGACCTGGGTCGCGCGCCCCTGGCAGCGCTCGGCAATCAACACGGAGGCGAAGCTCTTGATGTTGCGCCACGCCTTCGGTCCCCTCGGCTGCGCGCGGGTCGAGCTCAAGACCGATGCGCTGAACGCGCGCTCCCGCGCGGCCATCGCGCGCCTCGGCGCCCGCGAGGAGGGCACCCTGCGCAAGCACATCGTCGTCGTCGGTGGCCGCGTGCGCGACACGGTCTACTACTCGATCACGGACGACGAGTGGCCCGCGGTCGAGCGCCGTCTGCTCGAGCGCCTCGCGCGCTGACGGCCAGGGCGCGAGTGGCGCGCTCGCCGCCCCGATACCCGCGCCTGTGGCGCACGGAGTCTCGGAGAATTCTCGGTCACGATCGGGGGTCGGTGGCATTGTCTCGCTCGAAGATGGCCACGCCTGACGAACTCGACCCGACGCGGCTCGACGCGCACACGGAGTGGCTGCGGCGGCTCGCGCGACGGCTCGTGCGCGACGCGGCTCTGGCGGAGGACGTCGCGCAGGAGACGCTGCTCGTCGCGCTGGAGCGCGCGCCGGCGGCGGCCTCGGAGGACGGGCTGCGCGCGTGGTTGCACAACGTGGCGCGGAACGTGGCGCGGAACGTGGCGCGGCTGCAGCGCCGCGGGGACGCGCGTCGCACCGCGCGCGAGCGAGCGCACGGCGCCGCCGCGCCCCGCCATGCGCCCGCGACCGCCGACGTCGTCGCGCGCGTCGCCGAGCAGCGGCGCCTCCTCGACGCCGTGCTCGCGCTCGACGAGCCGTACCGCACGGCGGTGCTGCTCGCGTACGAGCAGCGATTGAAGCCCGCCGAGGTCGCGCGCAGGACCGGGGTGTCGCCCGAGGCGGCGCGCAAGTGGATCTCCCGCGGGCTCGCGTTGCTGCGCGCGCGGCTCGAACCGCAGAGCCCCGAGGACCGGCGCGGCTGGCTCGCGGGGCTCACGCTCGTCGCACGCGCGCCGGACACGAGCGTGCTCCCGTTGACCCTTCCGCTCGACATGACGACCAAATGGACCGTGTCCGCGCTCGTCTGCGCGGCGTTGATCGCGCTCGGGTTCCTCGTGCTCGACAGGCCGAGGCCTACGGGGCTCCAGCGGAACGAGGTCGCGACGCCTACGCAAGAGACGCCGGCGGCCATCGACGGAGTTGCCGTCGAGCACGTCGCCTCGCCGCAAGCCGTGCGCTCGCAAGCGTCGCCTGACATGGGTGCCGTCGCCGCGGCGCTCCCGCGCCGCTTGCGCGGGCGCGTGCTCCTCACGGACGACCGAACGCCCGTCGTCGGCGCGATGCTGCGCGCGGCGAGCGCGGTGCCCGGGTCGCAACCATACGCCGGGAGCCCAGACGGTGCCGTCCTCGCTACGACCGACGCCATAGGCCATTTCGAGCTTCCGCTGACCGAGACCCTCGCAGCCGTGCTCAGCGCGGGGGGCCTCTGGGCGCTGCACCCCGACGCTTTCGACGTGCACGTCGGACGTGAAGTGGTTGCCCACGTCGGCGACACGCTCCTCGAGGTGCGCACCGTCCTCGAGGGCGAGGTGTTCGTCCGCGTGCGCACGCCGGACGGCGCCCTGGTCGAGGGCGCCGAGGTCGAGTACGGCCTCAGGCCTCCGGTCGGCTCCGAGGCCCAGGAATGGAGATTCCACGGCGAACGCGCTGCGGGAACGACCGACGCGCGCGGCGAGCTGCGTGTTGCGGGTGTCCCCGTCTCGACCGCGGCGTCCTTCCAGCTGCGCGGCGAGATGTACACGGCGCAGCAGGTCGTCATCGATTCGATCACGCGCCAGGCCGAGGTCGAGCTCGCGCCATTCCCGTGGTCGTCGATCCACGCGAGGCTCGTGTACGCCGACGGGTCGCCTGCATCGGCGGTGCGCGTGCGTTGGAGGGGCGCGACCGAGCCTTCGAGCGCGTCGAACTTCTACGCCGCGGACACCGACGAGGAGGGGCAAGTGCTGCTTCACGGGCTCGGCGCCGGCGCAGGGGTGTTCGAGGTCTTGATCGAGCACGACGAGCGCGGGTACCACGCGCCGGTCCATGCGCGCCTCCAGCGCGGCGTCATCTGCGACCTTGGCACGCTGGTGCTGGAACCGATCGTCACCGTCGCAGGTCGGGTGACCGACGGAGGCGGCGACACGAACGTCCCAAACGAGCTGAGGATCGGCGTGTTCCGCGACGGAGCCCTGGTCGCGTCGGCGCTGGTCGACAACGACTGCCGCTTCGTCGTGGCGTCGCCGGCGGGCACGGTTGTCGTCGGTGCGTACGACTCTAGCCTCCAGGGCGATCCGCGCGAGGTGTTCCGCGGCCGTCCGAGATGCGAGGCTGTCGTCGTCGCGCCCGCCACGGACGTCGAGCTGTCGTTCGCCGCAGCGCGCGCGGCGCTGGTCGGGCGGATCGAGCAGAGCGACGCAGACCTCGAGCTGCGCCTCTTTCCCACTGAACCGGAGGTGTCGTTCGTCGGGACGCCCATCTATCACAGTGCAAGCGCGGCGTCGGGCTCGAAGGCCAGCGGGCTCTGCTTCGTGGATCTCGAGCCCGGACCCGCGCGAGCCTTTGTCTGCGCGCCGGATGGGCGCTCTGCCGACCTCGGAGAGGTCGTGCTACGCGCCGACGAGGTGACGGATGTCGGGGTCGTGCGTTTCACCGCCGGGACGCTCGCAGTGCGCGTCGTCGGCGCGCCGCCGGGCGGGGCGGCGACGGTGACCGTCATCGACTCAGCGCGTGCGACGCAGCGCGCAGCGTGTGACGCGGACGGACGCGCGTCGTTCGAGCTTCCCGTCGGCCCATACGGCATACGCGCGGAGGCGCTCGAGCGCTCGACGGGCGCATGGCGCTGTGCGTGGTTCGGCGCGGCAGGCGCGGGCGAAGTCGTACTGTCGCTCGGCGAGCTCGCGACGTTCGCCGGCACGGTCCGCGGCCCGGGCGGTCCGCTGCGCGACGTCGTCGTCCACGCGCAGCGTGCACGTCCGCCGTCAAACGCCTCGAGCGCCGCGACGACCGACGCCGACGGGCGTTTCGAATTCCAACCGTTGGAGCCCGGCCTCTACAGGTACTGGGTGCACGACTCGCTCATGGGCCACGTGGAGCTCGCGCACGGCGAGCGCCGCGAGCTCGAAATGACGCTCGGGCGGCCAGAGACACGCATCGTGGTCGAGCACGAGGGCGCGCGTGTGACCTGGGCGACGGGGTTGCACGTCACGTCGAGCTCGGCGCCGGCGTGGAACTTCGGTCGCGCACGGGAGGCCGGCACGTTCAGCGCGGAGCTGCCCGGCGGCGCGCTCGTCTTCGAGCTGGACCCGGGCGCGCTCGTGCGCTCGCAGCGAGTGCTCTTGCTAGGCCCGGCGGCGTCGGGTGCGGAATACGTGCTGGCGTTGCCCTCGACCGGCATCGAACTCCGCCTCGCTGGTGCCGCTTCGCACCGACCGGACCCGCGCGCGATGCTCGAATCGCTCGCCGGTGTCAAAGCGCGGTCGTCGTGGGGTTCAGAGCCCTCGCTGCTCATGGAGCGAAGCGCCCAGGATGAAACGAACGGCGCTCGGATCGTGCGCATCCCGTATTTGACACCCGGCTCGGTCGTGGCGCTACAGGGCCTCGCAAACGACGGCCGTGAGCACACGCAGCGAGTCACCGTCGGCGCAGAGGGTTGGACACGCGTCGACTGGGAGTGACTTGCGTCGCGTCAGCATTCCGGGACGAGGTCGGGCTACAGTTCCGCGCCCGCGCCCATGGTCCATCGCTCGAGCGACACCCAGCACACGACGTATCGGACGACGCGTGTCTTCGGCTCGCTCGACGGGCTCAGAGCGCTCGCGGTGCTCGTGGTCGTGTGGCACCACTCGCCCGCGGGGCGTGGCCTCGGCCTCGGAGGTGCGACGTGGCCGGCGACGTTGCGCGGTTACCTCGGCGTCGATCTGTTCTTCGTCCTCAGCGGATTCCTCATCACGACGCTGCTGCTGCGCGAGCGCGAGCGCTACGACCGCATCGCCGTCGGCGCGTTCCTCGCGCGGCGCGCGCTGCGGATCCTGCCGCTGTATTACGCGGTGTTGGGCCTCGCTGCGCTCTGTCTCGGCGTCGTGCGCCCCGGCGCAGCGATGGCGGCGCCGTTCTTCGCAGACCTGCCGTGGTATGCAACGTTCACATCCAACTGGATCCACGCGGGCACATTCTACGTCATCACTTGGTCGCTCGCGGCGGAGGAGCAGTTCTACATCGCGTGGTCGGCGCTGGTGCGCGCGCTCGGTGACGGCGCTGTGTACGTCGCGACGGCAGTGATCGTCATTGGGCTGCTCGCGACGTACGGCGCGCTGGACGCGCAGCTCGCGGCGCTCTTGGGCCCGCGCTTTCGCGAGCTCGACATGGTGCAGGCGACGTTCACGCCGCTCGCGCTCGGCTGCCTCGCCGCGTGGCTGTTGCACGTCGAGCGCGGCTTTGCTGCCACGTCGCGGGTGTTGGGCGCGCGCGCTGCGGCGCCGCTGGTCGTGTTGGCGCTCGTCGCGCTCGCGAGCTCACCCGAACCGGAGCCGCTGCGTTTCGCGCGGCCCTTCACGCAACTCGCGATGACGGCGCTCGTCGTCGCGTGCGTCGTGCGCGAGGACAATGGCCTCGCGCGATTGCTGCGACTGCGTGCGCTCGCGCGCCTCGGCGTCGTGAGCTACGGCGTGTACCTCTGGCACATGGTCACGCTGCAGGTCGTGCGGCCGTGGTTGGACTCACTCGCGCTGCCGGCGAGCGCGAACCCGTGGCTCGTCTTCGGCGGCAACGCGGCCGCGGCGTGGGCCGCGGCAGAGGTGAGCTATCGCGTCCTCGAGCGCCCCTTCCTGCGGTGGAGGGAGCGCTTCCGCCCGGACGGCCGGGCGGGGGCCCGGGCGCTCAACTGAATCGCTTCGGTGACAGGAAGTCCACGTCGAACGCGCTCACCGGCTGGCCCAGGATCATCTGTGTGATGCCCGCGCCGATGCTGGGCGCGAGCTGGAAGTCGTTGCCAGAGAAGCCGGCGACGACCCATAGGCCGGGGATCTGCTCGACCGGGCCGACGATCGGGCGTGCGTCCGGCGTCAGCGTGATCCACGACGCGCGGCCCCCCTGGTCCGCCAGGTCGGCGTAGACGGGCAGCCGCTGCGTGAGGCGCGCGCGCATCGCCGCAGCGAAGTCCGGGTCGTGCCGGTCGTGGAGCTCCTCGGGCCGGTCGAGGATCGCATCGGCGTCGTAGCCGATGCGCCCGATCCGCGTCCGCGACGCCGAGGGCTCGCAGCGCGCGATGAAGTCGAGGCCTTGGTCGATCACGACCGGGTGCGCCGCCGAGAGCGTGTCGAGCGGATCGGGCTGGAAGCGCATCTCCATCTCGTTGTCGCCCTCGAGGGCGTCCTGATCGAGCTGCGCCGCCGCCGGCGGCATCGCCAGGAACTGCTCTTGCACGCGCGCGAGGCGCAACGGCCAGTCCACGCCGAGTTGCGCCAGGAACTGCTGCGTCCAAGGCCCGACGCTGAGGACGATGTGTGGCGCGCGGAACTCGCCCTCCCGCGTGCGGACGCCGACGGCACGTCCGTGCTCGACGATGAGCTCGGGCTGGCCTTGACCTACGCGCGTCACGGCGCCGCGGTCGCGGGCCAGCGTCGCCAGTGTGGCGATCGTGCGCGGGCCGTCGATGAACCCGCCCTGGCGCTGGAACGCGCCGAAGGCATCATCGGGCACGACGATCCCGGGGCACAACGAGCGCATCTCGGGCGCATCGACCGTGCGCACTTCGATGCCGAGTGTGCGCTGCATCGAGACGCTCGCGGTCAACGCGGCGCGCGCGCCTGCCCCGGGGGCCGCGATCACGAGCACGCCCGTTCTCTGGTAGCCGACGCTGCGTCCGGTCGCGGACTTGATCCCCGCGTAGACCTTCAGGGCGTCGCGCGCCATGCCGGCGAGCGCGCGCTCATTATAGCCCTGGTGGATCACCGCGCTCGCGCGACCGGAGGAGCCTGCCCCGAGGTGGCTCTTTTCGAGCAAGATGACGGGCTCCGTGAGCGGGTCGCACTTCGCCGCCGCGTGGTACGCCACGGAGGTGCCCATCGCACCGCCGCCGATGATGAGGATCTTCGCCTGCATGGTCTCGCCGGTGATCGTTCGCCTTCGGGCGAACCGGCAGTCTACCGCATGCGACCTCCTGGGCGTGAGCGCGGCGCGGGGCGTTGCGGCGCCATGCAAAGGCCCAGCCCACGCCCGGGGCGCGATCCGGGGTGGGCTGGTGGCGAGCGGAAGAGGGGCTCCGCTCGCGTTCTTGTGTTGGCGTGGCACGACACGGTGCGACCACGCCTTGATGTCTTGACGCGGGTTGGGTCTCCGAGGGGACCTCTGCCCGTGGGGCTGCGAAGTCCGAAATCCGGTCCGGAGCGCCCCAACGAGGGCTGCGGCGGACCAAGATGAGGGCCGCCATGTTGCCCGCGCGAAGCACTCGAAAGGTCCGGATCGGCGCCCTCGTGATCGGCGGCGACGCCCCCATCGCTGTCCAGAGCATGGCGGCGACCCGCACTCAGGACATCCCGGCCACGAAGCGCCAGCTCGAGCGCATCCAGGACGCTGGCGCCGACCTCGTGCGGGTCGCCGTCGACTCGAAGCAGGACGTCGAGGCGTTGGCCGAGATCGCTAAGTTCGCGCGGGTGCCACTCTCGGTCGACCTGCAGGAGAACTATCGCCTCGCTGCGCTCGTCGCTCCGTTCGTGCAGAAGGTCCGTTACAACCCGGGGCACCTGCACCACCACGAGCGTGAGAAGCCGATCGTCGAGAAGGTCGCGTGGCTCGCGGAGACGGCGCGCAAGTACGGCGTCGCGCTGCGTGTCGGCGTGAACGCGGGCTCGATCGCGCCCGAGTACAAGGAGCGCTTCCCGGACGACCACGTCGCCGCGATCATCCAGTGCGCGGCGGACCACTGCGGATACCTAGATGCTCTAGGCTTCGCCGACTACGTCGTGTCGATCAAGGACTCGGACCCGCGGCTCGTCATCGAGGCGAACATACGCTTCGCCGCCATGCGCCCCGACGTCCCGCTGCACCTCGGGGTGACCGAGGCCGGCATGCCGCCCGACGGGATCATCAAGACGCGCATCGCGTTCGAGCAGCTCCTCGTGCGCGGCATCGGCGACACGCTGCGGGTGTCGCTGACCGTGCCGTTCGACGACAAGGGCCGCGAGATCGAGGTCGGGCGTCAGATCATCGATGACGTCTCGAACGGCCGTTTCCGCTCGGTGCCGCCAAATTTCTTCGATGGGCTGAACATCATCGCGTGTCCGTCGTGCAGCCGCGTCGAGAACGAGCGCTTCATCGAGCTCGCCGAGGAGGTCAAGCGCGCGACGGCGTTCGCCAAGGAGCACGACTTGACGATCGCAGTGATGGGTTGCCGCGTGAATGGCCCTGGAGAGACCGACGACGCGGATCTCGGCCTGTGGTGCGGGCCCACGACCGTGAACCTGAAGCGCGGCGAAGAGCTCGTCGGGAACTTCGGTTACGACGAGGTCATGACCGTGCTGAAGAGAGAGCTCGACGTGTTGATCGCTGCGCGCGGAGCCTGATTCCACCGTTCGAACACGAGGAACTCGACATGCGCTCGCTCGTGTTCACTTCGCTTGCTGCCTCCTTGGTGTCCGCGGCGCTCGCTGGAGATGTCGTCGTCGCAGTCAATGGTACCGTGACGAACTTCTGCGCGCCGCTGGTGCCGAACTCAACGGGTGCGATGGGCAGCTTCCAGATCGCGGTCGACAACCGGTCCCCGCCTCAGCCAAACGGTAAGGTCGCGGCACAGGCGGGTGAGCAGTGGAACTTCCAAGCCTGGCACCGGCATTCGCTCGGCGGCCAGGCGCTCGCGAATTTCGCGGATGCCGTGGCTGTGACGTTTCTCCAGGCATACTTACCTACGAACTGCATTCCAGGGACTGCGTCGAGTAAGATGGCGAATGAGATGCCTCATGACTGAAGACACAACAAGGCCTTCACAGCCTCGCCCAGAACGTGTCGAGACCGACAGCAGCTTGCGCGCGGAGCGCGACAAGGCGGACGACGAGTTGCGCAAGCGCATTGCTGCGCGCGACCACGACGCTGATCAGGTGGTCGTGCTTGCACGCGAGCGAGCCGATGAGTTGGTGGACAGCCAGCGACACGAGGCCGACGAGATGTCGGCACGGTCGGTCGACTCCGTTGCCGCCGAGCGGCTTGCGGACGCTCGCGCCATCGCGGACGACGCGGTGACCGAGGAGCGCGCCGCCGCCGACGATAAGCTGGCGGTCGAGCGGGCTGATCACGAACGGGCAATGAATCTGCTGCTGGCCGTCGAACGTGAGGAAACCGACGAACGCCTGCTTGCGGAGCGAATGGGCTCGGACTGTGCAGTCGCCTCGCGCGACGACTTCCTCGCCATTGTGAGTCATGACGTCCGTGAGATCCTCGGCGCGATCGCGACGAGCGCGGAGCTGCTGCTGAGGACTCTTCCGGCGGAGGGTCCGGATCGAATGGTACGCGGCGAAGCGGCGCGCATCCGGCGCCTCACGGGGCGCATGAGCCGGCTGGTCGCGGACCTGCTTGACGTGGTCAGTCTCGAAGCCGGCACGCTCGGTATCGTCGCTCGTCTGCAGGATGCCACACCGTTGCTGGCCGAGGCGATCGAGAGTCTCCGGCCCACGGCAGCGGCGCTGGGGATCGAGTTGAGGGCGGAGGTCGGGGCGGGCGTATGCGCCGCGAGTTTCGATCACGATCGCATCCTGCAGGTGCTCACGAATCTCGTCGGTAACGCACTGAAGTTTTCGGAGCGCGGAGGCGAGGTCGTGCTCCTCGCGGCGCCGACCCCGGCTGGCATCCAGATCACCGTGCGTGACACCGGGTGTGGCATCCAGCCCGACAAGATCGAAGCGGTCTTCGAGCGGTTCTCGCAAGCGCTCCAGGGCGATCGCCGGGGCCTCGGGTTGGGCCTCTACATCGCGCGCTGCATCGTCGAGGCCCACGGTGGGCGGATCTGGGCCGAGAGCGAGCTCGGCAAGGGCAGCTCGTTCCACTTCACGCTGGAGTGCCCTCGCTAGCGGCGGCGTGGAATGCACGAGCTCGATGTCTTCTGGCGGCTGTCCTCGTTGTTGGAGCCGCAGCAAAACGTGCCGGATCTCTGGATCGTCGGGAACCAGTGTGTGAAGCACCGGAGGGGAAGTTCGAGCCCAGCTCGGGGAGCCACTCCTACCCAAGTTGCGAAAACGGGGCCCGACGAGCTTGGGCTCTGGGTGCCCGGGCGCGCCTCATTTCGCGACCTCAGACGGCTGGACTCCCGCTGAGCAACCGGGCAGCTCTCATCCAAGCGGGCACGTCGGCTTGAATGCCGGTGACCCCCCGCAGTCGGAATTGAATCAAAGCGATCGAGTCAGACGCTGCATGCGCTCCGAGACCATCCGCGCCCGCTCGACGGCCACACTGCGCTCGAAGAAGCCCTCGAGCGCCTCCATGAAGAGACCGTCGTCGACCATGCGCTTGATCCCGCGCGCGACGTGTCGCTGGAGCGCGCCGTCTGCCCGAGCGAGCTCGACTTCGAATGACTCGCGTCCATCGAGGACAAGGATGATGTCCTCCGCGTCGTGACTGGTCACCGGATCATGCGCGCCACGTTGCTCGAACGCAATCAGCTTGGTCGCGACGAAGTGCGGGGCATCGATGTGGCGCAGCGCCCGACCGCTCGGGAGCTTTGCCGTCATGCAGTGTGCCACGGCGCTCGAGTACCAGAGATTGGTGAAGCCGAGGAACCCTCCCACCGGCATGACGTCGATCCTGAGTTGGCCATGCCACCAGCGGCAGATTGCTCGTCCATCCGAGGGCCCTGTGTGAATCCACGAGCGCGGAGCTTGGCGTCGAAGGCATGGATGTCCTGGTAGTGGACGACGTCGACGACGAGATCGACGTCTAGGGTCGGACGGATGGGCGCCGCCCCCGTGTCCGTTACGAGCAGCCCGGTCGCGCAGCCGCCCACGAGCACGGTCTCGTCCATGAGTGAGACAAGCGCGCCTCGGCCCCCTCGAGGCGAGCGAGGTTTGGATCAGCGTTCGCACCCACCGGCGATCCTCCTACCGAGTTCCCGACTCGCCAGCTCTCGCTCGCGCGCTCGGCCCACCCGGATGGCATCGACGAGCGCGAGGGCTTCGTAGAGCCCTGGGGTTGCACGCACCGCGTGCGGCACGGTCGGATAGAGCGGGATCACGGCTTGGCCACGTACCTTGCCTTTCGCGTCCGGCCAAACGAGCGCAGCTTCCTCTGATGCGTCCAGGAGCGCGCTCAATGGCGGCGCGCTGTGCGCCGTCGGCGTTCCGCGCGTCACATCCCCCCGGTGAACGAAGAAGGCGTACCGGACTCCGTGGTCCACGAACTCGAGAAGGGCACGGCGGATCGGCTTCGGCTTGGCACCACGTCTCGGGCTCGAGGTCATGAGGCCCGCTTCAGCGGCGCGCCGGGTGGCGGCGTTGGCTTCGGAGACGCTCAATCCGCGTGCTGCTCGTGGCGGCACTTCTTCGGCAGTTGCGAAAACGGGCATAGGCCGGTCGACGTGATGACCGCACGGCCACGGTGCGCGCAGGTCGCGGTCGGGATTGGTGTTGCTCGCGTCTGCGATCCGGGCCGTGACCCAGTGCGCTCGGAAAGCGCTGCCCGCGCACCCCCGGGCCGCGCTTGACAGTTTTTATTGTCAATGGTCGCATAGGAGCTGCATGCTCGACGTGGAGGTGATCGAAGACCCTGAAGTCGCCACGGTGGCACTAGAGCCCGGGCGGGCCAGGTTGCTGGCGGAGCTCGCCACCCCGGCGAGCGCCGCGGAGCTCGCGTTGCGCCTCGGGCTCACGCGCCAGAGGGTGAACTACCACCTGCGCGCACTCGAATCGCACGGCCTCGTCCGGGAGGTCGACACCCCGCAAGTGGGGTGGGCTGACCGAGCGCCGGCTCGCCGCGACGGCGAACAGCTACGTCGTGTCGCCGGCCGCCATGGGCCCGGCCGCGACGGACCCGGCGCGCACGGTCGACCGCCTGTCGGCGAGCTACCTGATCGCGCTCGCCGCGCGTGCCGTCCGCGAGGTCGGCGCACTGGTGCGGGCTGCGCTGTCGAGCGAGCAGCGGCTCGCGACGTTGTCGATCGACACCGAGATCCGCTTCCGCAGCGCCGCCGAGCGAGCGGCCTTCAGCGAGGAGCTGGCGCACAGCGTCGCCGCGCTCGCGGCGCGCTACCACGACGCAACGGCGGCTGGCGGTCGTCTGCACCGCCTCGTCGTCATCGCCCACCCCTCACC
>Ga0163154_10002395_pt1 | contig 27492 bp, 17 predicted proteins | sample OliLakLV19MP9P1_FD_148649 | JGI IMG/M metagenome (GOLD analysis project Ga0163154, IMG submission 148649) | Freshwater microbial mat bacterial communities from Lake Vanda, McMurdo Dry Valleys, Antarctica - Oligotrophic Lake LV.19.MP9.P1 | ecosystem: Environmental > Aquatic > Freshwater > Lake >... | reverse complement strand
GCCCTGCATACGCCCATAGTTATTCTCCCGTGCATGGGATTGCTGCTGATGCAAACGGCCCACTTCATATTGATCGCCGACACGCACCACCCGCCCCTTGGCGAAATCAACCTCGAACATTTGCCGAATTTCCCCGCGCAGCCTAGGGGTCAGTCCTTGCACCTGCTCACACGCAGTTTGACACGCCGTTGGCTCTGGGCTCATTGTGTCGGACATGCCGCGCATGGAGTTCGACGGGGCGATGTATCACGTCATGTGCCGGGGTGACCGCCGGGAAGCGGTTTTCAAGGACGAAGTCGATTGCGAGCGGTTTCTGGAGCCTCTCGGGCATCCTGCGTGCCTCCTGTGACGGGGTGGGTGCATGCCGAGGAGTCCTCGCCTGGAGCTTCGAGCGGCGGGGGTGGGGCCCGCCACGACGAGGTCGCCGGGGAGAGGTTGGTGCGGTTGGGCATGAGGCATCTAGGGCTGAATGAGCGAGACCGGGTCGAGTCGAATGAAAAACGAGGTGCGTAAACAGGTTCTGGGTTGGTGGGTGCGGGGGAGAACGGCAGTGGGAGATGCATGGATATGCGCGCGGGTTGGGCTCGGACGCCGGAGCAACTTGACCCGGGCAGCGGGACGATTTGAGAATGGAGCAGATGCCGAGGTGCCGAGATGGAGAAAGAAAATGACGCATTGCACGGACTGATACCGTGCCTTGCCGCGGCGCGCGGAGACGGAACGGGTGGCCCGCCGGGTTTCAGATTTGTCTCGCCGTCAGTCGATCCTCGGGAGTAGAAATTTGACCAGACATCCTGGACCGGCGCGCATGGGCCGGTTGCTGCACGGTAATCCCCAACCCCCCCTGTTCTCTCCATGAACGTTTCACGGATCTCCGTATTCTCGATGCGCGCGGCCGCTGTTGCGGCCTGTGCGCTTGGCATCACGCTGGCCGCGCCGCCGAGATTGGCCGCGCAAAACGTCACCGTCTGGAATGTCGATTCCGACGGTGTCTGGGGCAACGCGACCAACTGGAATGCCACGTCGGGCACGGCGCCCGCCAACGGGACGGGTGACACAGCGGAGTTGGGCGGGTTCATCACCACCAGTCGGACCCTCACGATCAACTCGCAGATCGTGCTCGGGCAGCTCATTTTTTCGAGCATCAACTATTCCGATGGCGAGTATGTCGTGGTCACCGGAGGCAACCTTACGCTCAACCAGGACGGCGGGGGCGCGGGGTCGGCCACGATCACCTTCGGAGGGGCTGCGAATTCGAGGATCAACGGCAACGCGATCCTGGCGGACAATTTGATCCTGGATCTGCAGTCGTTTCAGGGGGCCACGATGAACGGGGCCTTGACCGGGAATGGGAATCTGACCGTGACCGGGGTTGGTCGGGTCGCGTTCGGCAGTTCGGACAACACGTTGCCCAGCACGTTCACGGGGGGGATCCAGCTGAATGGAGGCCTGCTGGTGGTCAGCGGCGGCAACACGACCGCTTCCCGGGATGCGCGCCTTGGCAACACCACCAACGATCTCGTTTTCAACGGGGGCGCTCTCGGTGTCGGAGGCGATCTGGTGTTCGACGCGAATCGCACGCTGACCTTCAACGGCATCGGCGGGATAATCAACGTCACCGGTGGAACCACCACGATCGGGACGGCCGCACAACTCGCCGGGGCCGGTCAGTTCGGCAAATCCGGCGTCGGCAATCTCACGATCACGGCGAACAACACCGGTTTCACGGGCGATATCCTGGTCACGGGGGGGGTGGTGGACGTCACGGCAGCCCAGGGCTCGGGAAACGGGTCCGGATCCGCAGGGACCGTGGTGGCCGGCGGTTGGGGCAGCCAGTATAGCGCCCCGGATGTTGCCCAGTCCGGCCGGACGTTCATCGTGGGCCCGGACGCCGCCCTTCAAGGCGGATCGGCCTTCCTGGGCAGTCTCGACCGGATGTCGAATGGCACCGATGGGAACGTGCTCCTTCGCCGGGGGGCGGTGATCGGGCAGACGGTCGCGGGAGCCGCCGCCACCGTGGCGGATCTGGGGATGGGTGCGGATCTGTTCCTCGGGATCGGGGCGTCGCTTGCCAGCGAGGCGGCCACGCTCGGCGGGGGTTCCGCGTGGATGGGGCTCTCCTCGACGCGGTCGGGCCCCGGGGCGATCGGGTCGGGCAACTTCTTGGTCAACGGCCCAATCACACTCCAGTCGCTCCGCAACAATCTCATGCTCGGAAACGGCAGCGCGACCGTCAATTTCACCGGCAACGCGGCAGTCACCGCTTCCATCACCAACAGTTCCGGGGGAGTGGGCGCCTCCTCGGGCTCGGGCTTCGTCCAGTTGGCCGGCAACAATCCGAACTTCGCGGGTCTGTCGGAGTTCCGGATCACCTCAGGCGCGAGCCTGGTGGTTTCGGGTGTCAATGGGACCGCCGGGCTGCCGGTCACCGTGCTCCCCGGCGGTGCGCTGGGTGAATTCTCCACGTCCAACACGACCGCCCTTCAATCTGCCAGCGCGTTCGGAAACTCTGTCATCACGCTCCAGGCCGGTTCGGTCGTCAATCTCCGCGCGGATTCGGCGGTGAACCTGGGCGGGAACTTTGTGGTGGCCTCTTCGCTGCCGGTGCTGTTCTCGGCGAGCCGTGCGGGTGCGACGGCGCGGCTCGATATAGATCGTCTCACCATCGGCACCAACAACGCAGCCATCACCATCCAGAGCGGCGGCAACAAGACCTTCGGCATCGCCTCCCAGATAAATGGCGGCAATTTCAACTTCGCGATCGGCACCCAATCCAGCGCGACGCTGCCGGCGAACTGGGCGGGGTCCGGGACGTTCACCAAGGCCGATGGCAACGCGCTCACGCTCACCGGCAACCTCGCCGGCTACACCGGCAATGTCGTCGTGTTGTCGGGCACCCTCGCCCTGCTCCCGACCGTGGCCACCGAACTCTTCGGCGGCACCTCCGGCTCCAGCCTCTACCGGATCGGCGATTCGCGGTCCCTGGAGCGCCAGGTCCGCGGGTTCGGGACCCTTGCGGTCGCGACCGACTATGATTTCTCGCCACGCCTCGATCCCGCTTCGACCGGCATCCTGGGCCTCAACCTCACCAGCACCTCCAATCTCACGGGATTGGGCGGTTCCTCCGCCTACCTCGGGATCGCTGGCACCGGCAACCGCACGCTGGCCAGCGCCACCTTCGCTCCAGGGGCGGGCAGCACCTACCGCTTCGGCGGGGGCGGCACCGGCAACTCCCTGATCCTCGACAGCTCGGGCAACGGAGTGCTGACGGGCAACAACTCCGTGGTGATCGGCGGGCCCCGCAACGAACTCGACGGCACGGGTGCCTGGTTCACGGGCGCCATCCGGTTGGACGACGGCAACGACTACTCCGGCGACACTTTCATCAACACCGGCAGTTCGCTGACGATCAGCGCCACCGGCGGCATCGCCAATGGCACTTCCTCGGGCAACGTGATCGTTCACGGCAACCTCACCATCGGCGGCCCATCGGGCCTGGGGACGATCGGCAACGTCGGCGCGCTCGACGCCCGGCCGAACGCCGTCCTTCTGATCAGCGACGCCGGGCTGCCCAACGGCGACCGGGTGGGCGACGCTTCGCCCGTCTCGATCTCCCACGCCAGCTTCACCTACGCCGGCCAAACGGCCGCCGCCAGCTCGTCCGCCGAAACGTTCGGGAACCTCACTTTGGGGGGAGGCCAGTCGACCCTCAACCTGAACCGCGGCAACGCCACCAACTCCATCGCGCTGACTTTCGGGAATCTTACCCGGTCCGCGGGTGCCGTGGTGAACTTCGCCGCCGCCAGCGGCACCTTTGGCGGGGCCGCGCCCGGCGACCTTTTGCTGGCCCTCTCGGGCTTGGGCAACGGCACTCTGGGATGGGCCACGGTCCGGAACGCGGACTTCGCCAGCTGGAACGGGACCTCGATCGTCTCGCTGGTCGCAGCGGGCCGTCCCTCGCTCGCGGGCGCCAACAGCACGACCGACGATGTCCTAGTGATCGGCAACGAAACGCTGGGCAACCAGACGACCATCGGCAGCATTCTGTTCGATGCCAACAGCACCGTGGATCTGGCGGGCGGCAACCTGGCGCTGACCACCGGAGGCCTGCTGGTAAACGGCAACCGGGTGGTGACCGTCGCCAACGGCACGCTGACAACCAGCGGCTCGGAGCTGTTCGTCCATGTCACGAACAACACCACCACCCTCTCCCTCGCGGCCGGCATCACCGGCAATGTCGGGTTGGTCGCCCGCCGGACGACCGGAGCCTCCGGGTTCACGCTGCTTACCGGCAACGGGCACAGTTTCTCGGGGAACAGCACGATCTCGGGCGGCGGCCTGCGCATCGACAGCCCGCTCTCCGGCAATCCCAACTGGACCCTCTACCCGACCGGGGTTCTGGAGCTGCGGAACAACGCGACCACGACGTTTCTCACCAACGGCACCATCCGACCCGCGCTGGTCCAGGGGGCCGGGGGAAGCTCGGCCCCGAGGATCAATGTCGACCGGCTCGGCGGCGGTTCGACCCGCCAGGAGCTGGGCGTCTTCAACGTGGATATCCCCGACGGTGCCAAGCTGGCGGTGGAGGGCAGCAACTCGTACCGCCTGGTCGTCAATGGGGCGCTTTCCCTCGGCGCGGATTCCGTTCTGCTGCTCGGTTCCTCCAACACCCCGATTGTGGTCCGCGGCACCTACAGCGACAGCGCCACCAGCACCATCCGGAACGCCCAGAACCAGTTCTCGGGCCTCTACAGCCACGGGCTCATCTTCGACAACGGGATCAGCAACACGGTCAATGCCCGATTCTTCGATGGCAACAATGAGCGCGCGCACCTTTCCGCGGTCGGCAACGGTACCGTGGTCAATTACCAGGGCTACTTTGCCGGAGGCAGTTCAACGGCCCACCTCTCCGCGTGGAACGGCGGCCGACTCGTGATCGGCTCCAATGCGACCATCGGAAGCGCGGTTGGATGGGGCGGCGGCGAGTACAGCCAACGCAACCAGATCGCCATCAACGGGGCCAACGGGGGCGTGGTCGCGTTCGATCCCGGGTTCGTGGCGAACAAGACCGTCGGCACCTCCACCCGCACCGATGTCAATTTCGGCGGCCTCATCCGGCTAATCGGGGCGATAGAAACCAACCACAGCCAGAACCTGTCCGACTATATGAACGCGATCCGCTTCGAGAATGGCGGCGCGCGCTGGACCACGAGGACCAACGCCCAGGTGTCCAATCAGGTCATCAGCCTCAGCGCCGCCGAGGGCGTGTTCGAAACCGTCTCCGACCTCGCATTGACCGGACCGGTGTTTCTGGGCACGGCGATTGACGCCCAGGGGTCCGCGTTCCGGTCCGTCATGCGGGACTGGCAGTTGACCGGAGCCTTCGACATGCCGGATGAGGCCACCGGTCTCCAGGCGGGCCAGCTCGTGAAGGAGGGTGCCGGGACGCTGAGCCTCAGCGGGCCGGTTGTGATCTCCAACTTCGCGCAAATTCTGGTCCGGGACGGCAACCTCACCGCCGACGGCACGCTCCTCACCACCGCCCCCGAGGGGGTGCTGAACCTCGACACGGCCGGCAATGGCACCCTCGTCCAGAATTACAACCTCACCGTGCGCGACGCTAACAGCCTCACCATTAAAACCAACGGAGCCACCGGGAACGTGGTGGTTCAAAATGGCAAGGTCTTGGACGGCGGCGGGCGTCTCCTGAACGACGTAACCGTCTCTTCGGGCGGCCTCGTGAAGGGCAACCTCTTCCTGCAAAACGTCACCAACTCCGGCGCCGTGGCTCCCGGTGACAGCCCCGGAACCCTCACCACCCGTAACTACACCCAGACGGCGTCCGGCAACCTCAACATCGAGATCAACGGCGGTCCCAGCCAGCGCACCCTCTGGGATCACCTCGTCGTGGGCGGACAGGCGGTGCTCAACGGCGTCCTGAATCTGATCTTCGACAACCCGCTCGTGACACTGGTGGGTGATACCTGGCGGTTCCTCACCTCCGCCGGAGTCACCGGCAACTTCACCACGGTGAACCTCACCGCTCCCGGGAACCTCACCGCCTCGGATTTTGTGGTCGAGTACGGCGCCGACTATGTGCAGGTCAAGCGCAACGGGACCGCCGCGACCACCTACGACACCTGGAAGCTCGCCTACTGGGCGTCGCCGGATGCGAACGACGACTGGAACGACGACCCCGATTTGGATGGGAACAACAATCTCACCGAGTATGCGCTGGATACCGATCCGTTGGCTCCGGACGCCGAACTATTGCCGGTCACGGTGGGCGAGAGTGGCGGCAACCTGACCCTCAGCTACACGCGTCCGGGCGGGGCCGCCAATTACCGGAGTGATCTGCTTTACAAGACCCAGCGCACCACCGATCTCACCGGCACCACTTTGCTTAACACGGATACTCCATCCGGAACCGATGCCGACCCGACGAATGTGAACGTGCCATCCACATCTGCATACGGCAGCGTCGATCGTGAGTTCCTTGATTTACGCATCGAGTTCACCGTCGCACCCGATCCTTAAGCAATTCGGATTCGTCCCCGGCAGCGGAAGTCGCCAAGTCTTCTGTGGCGGGCCCACCCAGAGGAAGCCCGACGGAAGCAAGTGGTTTTGCCGTCCATCGTAACGGGCTGCGGAGTTCCATCGTCCGTCGCTCCCGCTCGCTTACAATCCCGGCCCGAGATGCAGCGCCACCACCGTGACCGGCTGGCACGGCAACTCGGCAGCACCAAAGTGCAGCACCGCGTGACCCTCGCCAGCCACCGCGTTGAAATGCTTCTTCATCGAAACCTCGGCTCCGTCATGCACGAACCGCGCGCGCTCGATCTTCCCCCCTAAATCGAGGAGGGGGATGGGCCCTGCCGGACGCTCGCACAAGTGCGCGTAGAGCACATCAGCTCGCCGCGTGTACCAGCCCCACTGTGGTTTTGGCAGGAGACTGCCGGAGACCACGGCCGGGCCCGCCCCGCGGATTGATTCGGCATGTAGATCCAACCATGCGCCGACGCCATCAAGCGCGGCTTGTTCCTCCCGCCGGAGTTTTCCGCGCGCATCCGGGCCAATATTCAGCAGCAAATTCCCCCCCTTCGCGACGCACTCGATGAGCATGCGGATGATCTGACCCGGGCTCTTGAAATTGTTATCGTCCTTCGAATATCCCCACGCCTTACCCAGGGTCATGCAGGTTTCCCACACGGCCGGGTTCCCGTCGGCGTCCCGGATGCCCTCGGGCGGCACCACCTGCTCGGGCGTTGCGAAGTCGGCATGCTGTGCCGCACGCGAGGGATCCTCGTGCCCGGCCACCAGCCGATTGTCGACGAGGATGCCTGGCTGCAACTGCCGCACCATACGCATCAGATCGTCGGCCCGCCATTTTTCGCCCGACATTTCGCCATAGCTGAAATCGAGCCAGAGGACGTCAATCCTCCCGTAGCCGGTGAGGATCTCGCGAACCTGGCCGTGAAGGTACTCCACGTACCGACTCCAATCCCGGGGGCGATTCCGCGCGGCTTCGTCATCGCGCTCGGGATGGAAGCGGTCGGCCGCGGGGTAGTCCGGGTGATCCCAGTCGATCAGCGAGTAATAGAGCCCCGGCCGGATATCCTCCGCGGCACAGGCATCGACGAACTCGCGCACCAGATCGCGGCGGCACCGCGGCGCATTCGTGCTGGTGTAGTCAGTGAGCTTCGAGTCCCACAGGCAAAACCCTTCGTGGTGTTTGGCGATCATCACCGCATAGCGGCACCCCGCCCGCCTGGCATGGCGCACCCATTCCCGCGGCCCCTCGCGGTCGGGGTTGAACTCGGGCAGGTAGGCGCGCCAGCGCGCCGTGGGGATTTTCTTCCAGCTCATCGGCCATGACAGGTCGTCCGCGTGGATGGCGGACAACCCGAAGTGGACGAACATTCCGAAGCGTTCCTGAACAAACCAGTCGGTGCGGGCCATGGGGTGGGATTTGGGGATGCGGGTCAGTCGGCGGGAGCGCGATGGACCGGGCGTGCCAGGGCCCGCTCCACGGCCGACGCGTCTTCCGGGGTGTCCACCCCGATGGAATCATGCGCCGTGGTCAACACGCGGATGCGGAGGCCGTGCTCCAGCGCCCGAAGTTGTTCGAGTTTCTCGAGTTTCTCCAGGCGTGTGGGTTTCCAGCGGACCAATTGCAGGAGCACGTCGCGGCGATACCCGTAGATGCCATGGTGGCGCAGGAAGGGTTGGGACAGTTCGCCTGCCGCCCGGTATCGCGCGGGAGTCTCGCCCACGACGATTCCGTCCGCATCGAGCATCGGCAATTCAGTGACCGCGTCCCGTTCGAGCGGGATGGGGGCGCGCGAAAAATAGAGCGCATCACCCGCACAGTTGCAGACGACCTTCACGACGTTCGGGCTCATGTAAGCGGCGGCGTCGAGGCTCGGATTCGCAGCCGTCACCATTTCCACCCCGGGCCCGGCCACCAAGGCCGCGGCGATCCGGTTGATCAGTTTCGGGTCGATCAGGGGTTCATCGCCCTGGATGTTCACAAAATGGGTTGCCTGCGGCATCCGACGGGCCACCTCCGCCACCCGGTCCGTGCCACTCCGGTGCCTGGGCGAGGTCAGCGACACCTCCGCGCCGAACGCAAAGGCCGCTTCGGCGATCCGCATGTCATCCGTCGCGACGATCACCGAGGCCAGTTTGCGAGCCCGGCAGCATCGCTCCCAGACATGCTGCAACATCGGTTTGCCCGCGATGGAGTAGAGCGGTTTGCCCGGAAACCGGGTGGACTCATACCGGGCGGGGATCACGCCAACGATTTCAGTGCGCATGGGTTACCGGCGGATTGTTGAAGCGGGTTTGCAGGATGTGATCGACGGCCTCAGTGAAGTTCGCTGCGGTGGAGTCCGCGTCCGCGTCGGATTCACCCGGTCCGTGCCCAGTCCGCACCAATACGGTCCGCGTGCCTGCCCGGTGTCCGCATTCCGCATCGATCGCCTTGTCCCCCACGAACCAGGAGCGGGCGAGATCGAGCCCAAGATCGCGAGCGGCCTCGAGAACCATGGCCGGGGAGGGTTTCCGGCGCGGATCGCCCATTTCGGGGACCGACGGACAGAAATACACCGCGTCGAGCCGGGCGGGGGCGAGTTGTCGGGCGAGTTCGGCCTGCACGGCCCGGAACCTTGCCTGGGTGAAGTATCCGCGCCCGATGCCGCTCTGGTTGGTGATGAGCACCAGTTGAAAACCGGCCTGGGCGAGGCGCTGGAGGCCCTGCGGAACGTGCGCAAACACCCACACATCCTCCGGCCTGGAGCAATAGTTGCGCTCCTCCATGAGCGTGCCGTCCCTGTCCAGAAACACCGCCGGCTTAAGCATGTTCCTCGAAGCTGCGGATCAACTCGTCGCGTGTGAGTGTGGCGGTTCCGAGCTTGCCTACCACCACCCCGCTCGCATGGTTTGCAATTTCAGCGGCTTCCTCGGGCATCGCGCCCGCAGATAGCGCGAGGGTAAACAGCGCGATGGCCGTGTCGCCCGCGCCCGAAACGTCGAACACCTCCCGGGCCTTGGTGGGCGAGTGGTACGGGGGCATCCCCTCGCGGAAGAGCAGCATTCCCTCCTCCCCGAGCGTCACCAGCAGGAGCGGAATGCGCCAGCGCTCCAGCAACCGGCGGCCCGCTTCCGCGAGAACCGGATCCCGGATCGCTTCCACGGGCGGATTGGATTCTGCAAGGCCTGCCGCGGCCAGGGCTTCCGACCGATTCGGTTTCACGGCGGCCGCTCCGGCCCAATCCAGCGGGTTGCGTGGGTTGGGGTCGACCGTCACCGGGACGCCGCACGCCGTCGCCTGCGCGAGCAGCGTGGAAGCGAGTTCCTGATCCAGAAAGCCCTTGCCGTAATCTTCCAGAATGATCGCGTCCAACGAGGGCAGCAGCCCGGCGAAGCGCTCGATGACCCGCGCGGTCCGGGCGGAATTTCTAGCCGGTGGCGACTCCCGATCCACGCGGACGAGTTGTTGCTGGCGGGCAATGATCCGGGTTTTGCGGATGGTCGGCCACCCGGCCTCCTCGACAAGCCCGTCCAGCCGGATGCCCGATGTGTCGAGCAGTTCGCGCATGCGGGCGCCCGGGGCGTCGTTCCCCAGGAGGCCGAGCACGTGAACGGTGTCGCAGAAGGGACGCAGGTTGCGGGCCACATTGGCCGCGCCTCCCGGGTAGCATTCTTCGCGAATCACATCCACGACCGGCACGGGCGCCTCCGGCGAGATCCGCGAAACCCGGCCCCACACAAACTCGTCGAGCATGAGATCGCCCGCGACCAGGATCCGGCGGGAGCGGCACGTCTCCAGAATGGGGTGCAGACGTTCGGGTGTCATGCCGCGAGTTCCTCCCGGACGGCCGCGAACAGGAGCGGAATCATGATCTCGTGATGGCCGGTGATCGAGTAACCCTCACCGCCAAGCCGGGTCGGTCGCCGGACGATATTCTCGAGGGGGCGGTAGTGCCGGAGCATGTCGAAATTCGCGGCCGTAAAATGTGAGACCGTGTGACCGAGGTTGCGCGCCACCGTCAATGCCTTCAGGAACACCTCCGGCATCACCACCGCGCTTCCGACGTTCAGCACCACGCCACCTTCCAACCGGGCAATCACCGAGGCCAGTCGCTGGAAGTCGAGATGGGTCGCCTCCCCCAGAATGGCGCCATCCGCCGTGGGGTGTTGGTGGAGGATGTCGGTGCCGATCGCGATGTGGCAGGTGACCGGGATGTTCTGCTCCACGCCGGTGTGCAGGATGCTGAGATCGCGATGGGGATAGCCCGCCTTGAGAATGGCCTCGCCGAGCGCACGCCCGGCCCCGAGTCCCTGCGCCACGCCCGATTCGAGCGCCGCGTTCATGAGGCGGCCGGTCTCCTCCACCATCCCGAACGTCCCGTCGTCCAAGCCAGACTGCACGTCCTCGCTGGTCCCCCCCTGGTAGGCCAGCTCGAAATCGTGGATCCCACCCGCACCATTGAAGGCCACCGCGGAGATCACCCCCGCCCGCATCTGATCGACCAAGATCGGGTTGAGCCCAACCTTGATGGGATGCGCACCCATCATCAAAAGGACCGGACGCCTCTCCCGCACGGCCGTCACGATCCGGTCGCGGAGGGTCAGCAAATCCGAGGCGGCCAAAAATTTCGGGAGATGCGCGATCCACTGGGCGAACGTGATGCCCGCCCGATGGGGCGAGGCAAAGGCAGCGACGCCCACCTTGTTCGTCCGCTCCCGCAGCGGGTAGGTGCGGATCTTTGAGAAATCCAATGGTGGGAAATCCATCGCAACACCCATACTCCGACCGGTTGCTGGGTGGGAGTCAATTCGGAACGTTCACACGGCCGGTCAGGGGGCGTGATTCGAAGGGGGCGGGCGAATCCTCTGCTGTACCCGGGCTGGGTCAGCCCGGTGCGTGCGGCGGGAGCGCACGCGCTATCCAAAAATCATCTGCAGCGCGGCGAGCGCACAGAGGGCGAGCACGGCTTCCTCGAACAGTTTCTGCGGCAGGCGCAGAAGGAGGGCGCGCCCAAGAAAAAGCCCGAGCACGACCGCCGGGGCCAGCCACAAGTTGAGGGTGAGGGACGGGGTGTTGATCAGCCCGAGACTGGCGCTGAAGGGGACTTTGATCAGGTTGACGATGAAGAAGAAGAGGGCGGCGGTGCCGACGAATGCCCATCGGGGCAGGCCGCGCGCGAGGAGGTAGAGGGCCATGACCGGCCCCGCGGCATTGGCGAGCATGGTGGCCACCCCGCTCGTGATCCCAATCGCCCAGGCAAACGCACGGCTGTGAGGGATCTGTTCGAATCGGTCCGGGAACCGCTTTCGAGCATATTGGAGCGCGCAAAGCACGAGCACAATCCAGCCAATAACCGGTCCAAACGAGCGGTCGGGGATGCGGGGCATCAGCCACGCACCGACGGCGATGCCGACCACCGCGGGCCCCAGCGGTGCCAGCACGTCCTTCCAGCGTGCATGTTTCCGGTAAAGCCCGACGGCAAATAAATCCGCGAAGATCAGCAGGGGGAGCACCACCCCGGTCGATTCCTTCGCCGGAAGAATCTTCGCCATGATCAGCACGTGCAGGAGGCTGATCCCCGGGAGCCCCGCCTTGGACAACCCCATCCCCACCGCAGCCAGGGCCGCGAGCGCCCACTCGATGGGAGTGAACTCGCTCATGCCGGATCGGCGGGTGTCGGAGGGAGTCGGGTCACCGCGCTGCCGCGCCTGCCGGGGCGGCGGCGGGCGGGTGGCTGGTGGCGAGACCGAGTTCGAGCAGCTTCCTGCTGTCGGTCCAAATCCCCGGTCGATCTGCGCGCATGACCACCGAAATCACCTCATGCCCGTCCCGCAGCGCGGAACTCACCAACACCTGACCCGCCGCCCGCGTATAGCCGGTCTTGAGGCCGGTGCAACCCGGGAAGTCGCGCAGGAGACGATTCTTGTTTGCCAGGGGATAGGTGCCCTTTGGGTTTACCCAATCGTAGGCCTGGGTGGACACGATCTCCCGGAACAACGGCTGCTCCATCGCAGCGCGCGCGATGGTGGCCAGGTCGCGCGCGGTGGATCGATGGGCCGGGTCGTGGAGCCCGTGCGGATTGGTGAACCGGCTCGAGAGCGCGCCGAGCTGATGGGCCCGCGCGGTCATCTTCCTTCCGAACTCCGCCACGGATCCTGCGTTATCGCGGGCCAGTGCCATCGCAACATCGTTGGCACTCTTCAACATCAGCCCGTAAAGCATCTGGCGCCGCGTATACTGCTCTCCCGCCCGCAGATCCAACGAGCTGGGCTCAACCCGGGTGTCCTCGGGCGCCACCGTGATCACCTGATCGAGATCACCCGCCTCAATGACGAGCAGCGCCGTCAGAATCTTCGTGGTGCTCGCCGGGAAAAGCGGCTGGTCCGGATTCTTCCCGTAGAGCAGATCCCCCGTATAAGCGTCCATCGCAACCGCCCCCTGTGCGGTGAGAGCAAGCGTCTCGGCAGCGGCGGGAGGGGGAGTTGAGGCGACGAGGAAAAGCGCCGCGGCTATCAAGCCGCAACGGCAACGCCAGACCGGACTCCGTCGAGCATCATCCATGAAACGGGGGATCGGTGATCGAGAAGAGCCTCGAACACCCCCTCATCCTTACCGGCGAACGGGATCGAAATCAAGTCTGCATACGCACCCGGCGCGATCACACCGAGTTCCCCGGCCCGGCCGAGCGCAGCGCCGCCGTTCGCCGTGGCCATCGCCAGAATGTCGGAGGGGTCGGTTTCCGAATGCGACTCGGCAAGCAGGCGCATCTCCCGGAACATGCTCAGCGACCGGTTGCTCGCGAGGCTGTCGGTGCCAAGCGCGACGTTGAGCCCGAGCGCCCGGATCCGTTCGAGCGGGAATCGGGTGTGGCCAAAATATCGGTGGCTGCCGGGGCAATGCACCACCGTGAACGTCCTCGCCACATCGGACCCCGCGAGGAGCGCGTCATCCGTTGCCGCCAACTCATTGAGATGGGCGAGAATCGCACCGGGAGGCAGGCAATCATTGATCAGCAGATGCCTCAACGGCGATCCCTGGCCGCAGTCCGACATCGGGCGTCCAATGCGGGCGAGGAAATCGTGAAGGGCACCCCGTCGGTCGGCGAACATGTGCATTTCCTCGGCCGATTCCGCCACATGCGTCGTGAAGGGCATCGCGTGTTCCCGGGAGCAGCGCGCGGCGAGCCGGTAGAGGTGGGTCGATGCGGTATACGGGGCGTGGGGGCTCAGCCCAAACCCGCCCTGGAGCCCGGCTGCCCGGGTGTCGAAGAAACCGAGCGCGCCCTCGAGCGTGGCGTCGTCGTGCACGCGCGGACGCACATCAATCAACTCGTAAAACCACCAGGTCCGCAGCGGGGGGGGATCGATGGCGTGGGCCAACTCGGGGACTGCCTCGATGTTCAGGACCGTGGTCGTCCCGAACCGCGCCGCCTCGGCAAAGCCGGTTCGGATCGAGTGGAGATATTCGTCCGCATCGAGCCCGGCCTTGAGCGCATTGATCCGGCGGATCCAATCCGTGAACGTGGGCCCACGATCGATCACTGCCCGCAGCGAGGTGTAATCCAGATGGCAATGCGCGTTCACAAAGCCCGGCAGCAGCACCGCCTCCCCCAGATCCTCGATCGCTCCGGGCGAGTCCCGCAAATCGCTCCACCGTCCGACTCGCTGAATCCGATTGCCCCGGATTTCGACGGCACCATCCGGGATCGGAGCGCCAGCCACAGGCACAACCAGCCGGGCACGGAGGATCATCGGCAGGCGCCTTTTACCTTGTCCCGCACCGCACCGATCAACAACGGACAGGCCTCCGTGCAAAGCAGCGGGATAAATGGCCCGGGCGCACCCGTCTGATCGATGGCGGGCGATGATTTCGAGGAAGGCAGCGAGGGGACCGGCTGATCGGCGTTCAGCGACCACAGGATCGTTTTGAGGCAGCATCCCGTCGAACTGCACACCACGGGCACCAGTTCGCCCGCCTGGGTATCCGTCAAGTGCCGGGTGACCCGGTACATTCCCGTCTGTCGCTCCAGCACCTCCCGGAGCGGCGCCGCCGCGAGCGCGCCGGATCGGAAGGCCGCGTAGTTTCCGAGCGCCGCCGGGTAAAGGAATTCAAGGGCGAGGCGGACGCTTTCGAGATCCGGGAGGTCGAGCGCCCAGCCGCGGGTCAGGGAGGGTGCGGAGCGGAGCGGACGCCACTTGCCCTCCGCATCGAGCCGGGCCAATGCAATGGCGTCATGTGGATTTGTGCAGATCGACAGGGCCGGGATCTCGCGGTCGGCGTGGTGCAGCAGTCTCCAGCCCGATTCCCGGCGCAGCACCAGAAGCTCGCCAATCCGCGTGCGCCCCTCGTCGAGCCATTCGCCCAGATGATCCGTCAGCGTGGGGGACCTCATGCGGGGTGCTGGCGGTCGAAGGCGTCCACCTGATCCAGAATCACATCCGCGAGCAACGGCTCGGTTCCCACCGCGCTCGCATAGTAAAGTTCGCGGCCCCGAATCCGGTAGGGGTTTCGGCGGAAAACGGTGCGCAGGCTCGCGGGATCGACCGGTTCCGACTCGATGCCGAGCAGCACCGGGATGTCCTGGTAGCTGTGCAAACCGTCCGCGATGAAGAACGGCACCACAATCACATGTGGCGTCTCCGTCAGATCCGCCCATCGGGAAATGAGCGGTTCCTCCTCCATGTAGGTGCTGAGCACCGCGGCGTAGGCAGTGCGGGCGGCGATCCATTGCGCCTGCTCCTTGGCGGCGCGCGCGGAGTTATCGTTGAGATCGGTGCCGTGGCCGACGATGAGCAGGCTGGCCTCCTGCTCCCGGACCTGCGGCGCGACCTCCCGGGCCCGGCGGAGAATCACCTCGGTCATTCCGGGATGGCTCCCGACCGGATCGCAGTAGCGCACGGTTTTGTTTCCCACCCGCGTGATCCGCCCTTCCAGTCGCAACTCCCGCGGAATGACGGTTCGCGTGAAGTAGCCCTCGCTGATGAAGGCGGGAACCACATACACCTCTTCCGCATCCACGGTCCGCAACACATCGCGCATCGACGGTTCCTCCTTCCAGAAACAGGAGACGACCTCGCCAAAACAGCCCCGTTCGCGGATCGTCCGGGCATGGGCATGCGTGGGGGCGCTCGAATCCGGGTTCAACGTCGACCCATGTCCAACCACGACCAGCGCACTGTGGGGTTTGGTGACCATCACGTTAACATACGCCGCACGGCCTCCTTCGGATCAGTATTCCCGGACCAGCAGGTGATCCGCAAGCGCCTCGAGCGCCGCGGCCTTTCGTCCGAACGGGCGGAGCGCCGCCCGGGCCGAGCGGGTGAGCCGGGCCGCCTCCGCCCGCGACTTCGCGAGCCCGAACACCGCGGGGTAGGTGGCTTTGCCAACCGCGGCATCCTTGCCCGCGGTTTTGCCGAGCTTCACGCTTGATTGGGTGACGTCGAGAAGGTCGTCGATCACCTGGAACGCCAGCCCGAGATCGGTCCCGAACCGGCCCAGGGCGGCGACGCGGGCCGGCGTGGCCCCGGCCGCCATCCCGCCAAGGCGGAGCGAGGTGGCGAGCAGCGCCGCGGTCTTGGATCGGTGAATGAACCGGAGGGTCTCCGGGCCCACGCCCTTGCCCTCCGCTTCCAGGTCTGCGGCCTGGCCCGCGATGAGCGCGAGACTGCCGGAGGTGCGCGCAAGTTCCAGTGCGGTGTGCGACGGGCCATGGCGACGATTCGCCGGAGCCTCGGCCAGGATCTCGAACGCGAGCGTCAGGAGGGCGTCGCCCGCAAGAATCGCCATGCCCTCGCCGAACACTTTGTGGCAGGTCGGTTTGCCCCGACGGAAATCATCGTTGTCCATCGAGGGCAGATCGTCATGGATCAGGCTGTAAGTGTGGATGCACTCAATCGCGCACGCGGACGGGAGCGCGGCGTCCGGTTCACCGCCACACGCCTCGCACGCCGCCAGGCAGAGGATGGGCCGGAGCCGCTTGCCACCGGCGAACAGACTGTAGCGCATCGCCCGGTGCAGGGTGGCGGGACGACGCGAGGCGGGTGGAAGACGCGCTTCGAGAGCGCGATCCACAAGCCGCGTTCGATCGGCCAGGTACGAGTCAAGGTCCATGGGGCGGGACTTTGCGCGGACCGACGAGCCGAGGCAATCCCTGCCTCGCTCCTCCTCGTCTTGCCGGCCGGGGTGGTCCCTGTCGAGAACATGGGGGCGCCATCCAAAGCTGATCGTCACCCGCTTCGATTCACCCCCCAACCCGTGGGGAACCTGGGAATCGCTCCAGAATCCGCTCCAGAATCCGCTTGAATCCGTGCATTGGCCGGACAACCATTGACCTTTAGTGCAGACCCTATCGTCCAGCGGTTAGGACACCGCCCTTTCACGGCGGCGACACGGGTTCGAATCCCGTTAGGGTCGCCATCCGCTTCGATGGCGATCGCCAGCAGGCGAATTCGAACGCCGTTCGAGCCGGAGCGAAGCGGAGACAGGCGGAGCCAATCCCGTTTGGGTCGCTCCCCCCGGTGAATGGCGAGTCCGCAGGACATTCGTCCCCGTGGGATTTTCCGCCCCGTATCGGGCTGATGATGAGCGTTTCGGATTGCAAGGTGACCCCCAGGGCGTCACAATGATTCACTATGAAGCCGCGGCCTCTCAGATCCCGCCAATCGGTACCAGGAGAGGAAACCGAGCGCATCTCACTGAAGATCTCGTGCACGGACAAGGCGTCCCTGGACCGCATTGCCGACGAAAAACGCGTCAGCCTCGCGTGGGTGGTTCGGGATGCCGTCACTCGGTATCTCGCAACGGAACATCGAACTGATTCGGAAAGGACCAAAGGGTAGGTCGGTGGATCTCCTACCCGGTGCACCAACTTGGAATACCATGCGCGCAACCTCCGAACCGCCAGTCGCATCACTCTCCGGCATCCTGGACAATCACCGTCGCGGGCGTGTCGGAGATTTTCTTCGCGATAAAATTAGGCAGGGATCAGATCTTTCGATTGTCTCCGCCTACTTCACCATTTTTGCGTACGAGGCTCTGCGGAATGAGCTCGATGCAATTGAGCGGCTCAGATTTCTCTTCGGTGAACCGCGCTTTATCCAATCGCTCGATCCGTCAAAGACCGAGGAAAGGGCATTTGGGATCACAGACGATCGACTGGAACTAAAAAACCGGCTTGAGCAAAAACGCGTCGCTCGCGATTGCGCAGAGTGGCTTCAGCAAAAGGTCAAAATTCGCTCGGTCAAGCAGGCCGGCTTTCTGCATGGCAAGATGTATCACATCGACAACGCCGGCGTGGAGGACGCCCTCCTCGGCAGCTCCAACTTCACCGTGCGCGGCCTCGGCCTCGCCGCAGCAGGAAACAACATTGAACTGAATCTCGAAGTGGATAGCGGCCGCGACCAGCGCGATCTAAAGGCGTGGTTCGATGAGTTGTGGAGCGACGAAGAATTGACGCAAGACGTCAAAGACGAGGTGCTCAGCTACCTTGCGCAACTTTACCAGGATCACGCCCCGGAGTTCATCTATTTCAAGACGCTCTATCATCTCTTCGAGCAGTTTCTCCGCGAACTGGATGAAGGTGGACTGCTTGACGAAAAACTGCGCCTCACTGAGAGCGAGGTGTGGAAGAAGCTCTTCGATTTTCAGCGCGATGGTGTCCGTGCAGCCATCAACAAGCTCCTTCGCCACGGCGGTTGTATTTTGGCTGACAGCGTCGGCCTCGGCAAAACCTGGGAGGCGCTCGCAGTCATCAAATATTTCGAGCTGCGCAACGAGCGTGTGCTCGTGCTCTGCCCCAAAAAGCTTCGTGGCAACTGGGACATTTATCCTGCTCATGCGGCCAACCTGCTTAACCCGTTCCCGAATGATCGCTACGGCTTTACCGTGTTGAGTCATACGGACCTGAGCCGCGAGCAGGGGCAGGTCGGATCGGTTAACTTGGCCAGCTTCCACTGGGAGAACTTCGACCTCATCGTGATTGATGAATCGCACAACTTCCGTAATGACACCAAGGGCAAGCTGGACAAGGACGGTAACGTCCGTAAGAGCCGCTACGAAAAGTTGATCGAAGACGTCATCAGCCGGGGTGTGAAAACCAAAGTACTGCTTCTTTCGGCGACACCGGTGAACAACGATCTCTCCGACTTGCGCAATCAGCTCCGGCTGATCACCGCAGGCAACGATGCTGCTTTCGCCGAAACGCTCAGCATCCCAAATCTCGCCAATACGCTGAAAGCCGCACAGGGCGAATTTACCAAGTGGGCGAAGCAGCCACCGTTGCAGCGCGATTCGCGCGAGCTGCTCGCCCGGCTCGATTCCGCGTTTTTCAAGCTGCTCGACGAACTCACCATCGCGCGCTCTCGCGATCACATCCGCAGCTTCTACCAAAAAGAAATGGCCCGGCTCGGCGGTTTCCCCGAGCGGGCGAAGCCGGACTCCCGCTACGTCGAACACATCGACTTGCAGCGTGAGTTCCCGAACTACGAGGCGCTCTATGAGCGCATCAGCAAGTTCCGCCTCTCCCTTTACAATCCGTCGCGGTTTGTGAAGCCCGAGCACGCGGCGCTCTACGAGAACCGCATCGGCAACTTCACGCAGGCCGGACGTGAAACGTTCCTGCTCGGCATGATGCGCGTTGGCTTCCTCAAGCGGCTCGAAAGCTCCGTCCATTCCTTTGCCACGACGCTTGACCGCACGGTCCAAAAAATTACCCGCCTTGAGGAACGCATCTCGAAACATCAGCAAGCCGCAGACGGAAAATCCGCAGTTGAACTAGCCAAGTTGCTCGAAGGTGTGGGCGAGGGCGACGACGAGTTGAGGGATGCGCTGGAGGTTGGACTCGATGTTTCGATCCCCCTCGCGCACATGCGTCTCGACGACTGGCTTGCCGAACTCGCCGCGGACAAAAAAACTCTCGGGGCGCTCCATGAGAAAGCGAAGCTCGTTGCCGAGGACGCCACCCGCGACGGCAAGCTCGCCGATCTGAAAGGCGTCATCACCGCCAAGGTCCGCAAGCCCACGCCGATGAAGGACGGCACCGCCAACCGCAAGCTCGTCGTCTTCACTGCCTTCGCTGACACCGCCCGCTATCTCTACGACCAGCTCGCGCCGTGGGCGGAAAAGGAACTTGGTATCCAATCCGGCCTCGTCACCGGCGGTGAGGACCGCCGGACTACCTTCGGCAGCACCGACTTCGACGCCATCCTCACCAATTTCGCCCCGCGTGCGAAAGAGCGGCACAAGAAACCGTCGCTCCCGCAAGACGGCGAGATCGACCTCCTCATCGCCACGGACTGCATCAGCGAGGGCCAAAACCTCCAGGATAGCGACACGGTCATCAACTACGACATCCATTGGAACCCCGTGCGGCTCATTCAGCGTTTCGGCCGCGTGGACCGCATCGGCTCGCGCGCCGTGCGTGTGCATCTCGTCAATTATTGGCCTGTAAAGGAGCTCGACCGCTACGTGAAGCTCAAGGACCGCGTGGAGACGCGCATGGCGCTCGTCGATCTCACCGCCACCGGCGACGACAACCTCCTCGACGAAAAGCGCCTCAAGGCCGCCGGCATCGAGGACGCGAAGGAAGCCGCACAGATCGCCTTCGACTTCCGCGACGAACAGCTCAAGCGTCTCCAGAATGAAGTCCTCGATCTTGAGGATATGAACGACTCCATTGCGCTCACCGACTTCACCCTGGATGCCTTCCGAGCTGAACTGGCGCGTTACGTGAAAGCAAACGAACAGGCGCTCAAGAATGCACCTCTCGGCCTCTACGCCTGCGTCCCTGGCCGCTCGGAAAAAAGCGCCGACATCGCGCCCGGCGTCATTTTCTGCCTGCGCGAACGGGACCACAACCCTGACCTGACCGTCGCCACGCGCGACCGGCTCAATCCGCTGCGCCCCTACTGGCTCGCCTACGTTCACGCCACGGGCGACGTGCGCTACACCTACGCGCACCCGAAGCGCATCCTGGAAATCTTCCGCGACCTCTGCGTCGCCAAGTCCACCGCGCATGCCGACCTCTGCGCGCTGTTCGACCAGCAGACCCAGCAAGGCGAAGACATGACCACCTACAGCGCGCTCCTCGACAAGGCGCTCGCCAGCTTCTCCCGCACCTTCCAGCGTCAGGCGGCCGCGCTCCTGCAAACCGGCCGCGACTTCGTCATTCCAAAGGCGAGCGAACAACCTTCCGAGAAAACCGATTTCGAGCTGGTGAGCTGGCTCGTCCTCATCACCCCATGAAGCCAGACCTTATCGCCATCCAAGCTGAGCGTCGCATCTTTCTACTCCGTGGGCAGAAGGTGATGCTCGACCTTGATTTAGCCGAGCTCTACGGCGTCGAAACGAAAGCCCTTGATCGTGCCATGAAGCGTAACCGTGAGCGATTCCCGGCGGACTTTGCTTTTCAGCTCACCGCAGAGGAAGACGAGGCTTTGAGGTGCCAAATTGGCGCCTCAAACGCTGAGGTATCACAAACTGTGACCCCCAAACCGGGCCGGGGCGGTCGGCGCTACCGCCCCTACGCTTTCACAGAGCAGGGCGTCGCCATGCTCTCCAGCGTGCTGCGCAGCTCTCGGGCGGTGCAGGTGAACATGGCCATCATGCGGGCGTTCGTCCGCCTGCGCGAGTTGCTGCTCACCAATACCGACCTCGCGCGGAAGCTGGATGCCATCGAGAAGAAATACGACGCCCAGTTCCGGGTCGTGTTCGACGCCATCCGGCAGCTCATGGCACCGCCAGATCCGCAGCGCGGGCGCATCGGCTTTCACGGTCGGGAAAAAAGCATCCATGCCCGCCGCCGACACCGACTTTCGCCAACGCATCGCCGATGCCCTCGCAACCTTCAGCGCACAGCCGCTCCACGCGGCGGCTCCGCTTTTCGGGATGAAGGGCATCAACCTCATCGGGAGCGATGCGCCATGATCGATGGAAAGGACACTGCTGGTTACGATTCCCTTTTCGAGTCGGTTCGCGGCATCGCCCAGAGCGTCCACGCACTCAACCACGACGCCTTGCGTGCCTATGCACCTGTCGTTGAAGCCATCCTTCGCTCCCGCAGCCCCGATCCCCGCCGCATTGAGCACACCGTGGACCGCTTGCTCGACTTCTGCGGTTACGAGCCTGTCCTCGACCTCTACAAAAAGCTTTGCCGCCACTATTGGGACATCGATCCCGCGGCCACCGCGAGTTACGTCCACGCTTATCGGGACATGTGGGATTCCGAATCGCAGAAATAGCCCATGCCCACCGTCACCGATCGCATCACCGTCACCAAAGCCCTCGCGGAATTCCAGACCCGGCCGCTCAAGGACGCCGCGCGCCGTTTGTTAGACGCCCTCGGCTACCGTTCCGACCGCTCTTTGGCCGGCTCCGATTCCTCACCGCGTTCTTTCATCGAGCTATTCCCGGCCTCCGGCTTCGACCAGGAGAAAGCCCTCATCTCAGAGTGGAAAACCGCCGATCTCCTCTTCCAGCTCACCGACCAGGAACTCAGCCGGGAATCCAGCCTCTTCACCGACAACTCGGTCAAAGCGGGCCTGTTGAAGTCCTACGTCTTCATCGCCATCGAGCTAAAGGGCGGCGACTACGCGCGCGGCAAATTCTCGGCCATCGTCCGCCAGATCAATCGCATCTTCCCCATGCCCGTCATGGTGTTCTTCAAGCACCAGGGCAGCCTCACCATCGCCGTCATCAATCGGCGCATGAACAAGCGCGACGAGAACCGGGACGTGCTCGGCAAAGTCACCCTCATCCGCGAGATCGACTTCGCCCAACCCCACCGCGGCCACCTCGACATCCTCGCCTCGCTGGCTCTGCCAAATCTCGTCCATCCGCAGAAGAAGCCCATCACCGACTTCGATACCCTCCACGCTGCGTGGGAGCAGATTTTCAATGTCGAGCTGCTCAATGAACGCTTCTACCGCGAGCTGGCGAACTGGTATTTCTGGGCGCTCCCGCAGGTCGAGTTCCCCGCCGACCTCGAGCCCGACGACGAAAAGCGCCGCGCCACCGGTCTCATCCGCCTGCTCACCCGCCTCATCTTCTGCTGGTTCCTCAAAGAAAAAAGCCTCATCCCCGAGAAACTCTTCCACCCCACCGACCTCGCGAAGCTCCTCAAGGGCTTCGATCCCGAAAGCAAATCCAGCTCCACCTACTACCAGGCCATCCTGCAAAATCTCTTCTTCGCCACGCTCAATCAGCGCATGGGCAAGGACGCCAAAGGCCAGCCCTACCGCGTCTTCGCCAAGGACGATGGCTGGCAAAAAAATCGCGCCACCTACGACGTCAACAACCTCTACCGCTACGAAAAGCTCTTCGCCGTCCCCGAGGACGAAGCCCTCGCCCAGTTCGCCGACATCCCCTTTCTCAATGGCGGACTCTTCGAGTGCCTCGACCGCACCGAGGAGAGTAGCCCCGACAATCCTGTCGGGGAATCTTCAGGGAACAGGGACACGATTGTCCCTGCCACCTTCAAAAAACGCTACCTCGACGGCTTCTCCCGCAATCCCAAGAAACGCCCCACCGTCCCCGACCGCCTTTTCTTCGACAGCGGTGAGACCGCTGACCTCTCTGCCGCATACGGTGACACCAAGCGCAAAAAGGAGCCCGTCACCGGCCTCATCCACATCCTGAACCGCTACAAGTTCACCATCGTCGAGAACACCCCCATCGATCAGGAAATCGCTCTCGACCCCGAACTCCTCGGCAAAGTCTTCGAAAACCTCCTCGCCTCCTACAACGAGGAAACCAAGACCACCGCCCGCAAGCAGACCGGCTCCTTCTACACCCCACGCCCCATCGTGGACTACATGGTGGACGAATCCCTCAAGGCCCACTTGGAACAGAAAGTAGCCCAGACAATCCTGTCTGGGGTCTCCAAAGCATCTTCATCAGATATTTCAAGAAAACATCGCAACCTCCCTCACTGGACCAAAGACGGCTCCACCTACTGGATCACTTTCCGCCTCGCCGATTCGTTGCCGCAGGAAAAGCTCACCGGATGGAAAGCGGAACGGGACGCATGGGTCCGGCTGCATCCCGAACCATGGGATGACGAACAATGGAAAGACTACGATGAACGCTTCGGCCAACGCCTGGAAAGCTGGCTCGATGCGGGTTCTGGCGAGTGTATCCTCCGCCGTCCGGACGTTCGAGCCATTGTCGAGAAGTGCCTGCTCCACTTCGATGGCCAGCGATACGAGACCATCGACTGGGTGATCATGCCCAATCATGTCCATCTCCTGCTTCGTCCCCAAGATGGGCAATCGCTTTCCAAAATCCTTCAGGGCATCAAGGGTGTCAGCGCCAAAGAGTGCAACGCGGTCTTGGGGCGCACAGGCCAGACTTTCTGGCAGGAGGAATCTTACGACCATATCGTCCGCAGTCAGGCGCAACTTGATCACTTCATCCGCTACGTGGCGGACAATCCGGTGAAGGCAAAGTTGAAGGATGGTGAGTTTAGTGTAGCCCAACGTAGCACGGACAATCTTGTCCGTGACTCATCCGAAGAATCCCAGACTATAGAAGACCAGACAGGATTGTCTGGGCTACGCTCCCGCCTCGACCTCCTCTTCGCCTACACCGAGCGCGAGCACGCCTTCACCCCCGCCGAAGTCGCCACCCTCATCGCCGCCATCGATGCCCTGAAAGTCCTCGACCCCGCCTGCGGCTCCGGCGCCTTCCCCATGGGCGTCCTCCACAAGCTCGTCTATATCCTCGGCAAGCTCGATCCCGACAACGAACGCTGGAAGCAGACCCAGCTCGCCAAGCTCGACTCCGCCCCCATGCGCGAGCAGCTCGAAGCCGCCTTCGCCGACAACCCCGACGACTACGGCCGCAAGCTCTACCTCATCGAAAACTGCCTCTACGGCGTGGACATCCAGCCCATCGCCATCCAGATCACAAAGCTCCGCTTCTTCATCTCCCTCGTCTGCGACCAGAAAACCAACCGGAATAAGAAGGACAACCACGGCATCCGCCCCCTGCCCAATCTGGAAACCAAATTCGTCGCCGCCGATACCCTCATCGGCCTGCCAATCCCCGAGCCGGATCTTTTCGTCAAAGCGCTTATCGAACCCATCGAAAAGGAAATTGAAGCTGCTTACCACAGTCACTTTGCCATCCAGCGGCGCGAGCAAAAGCTCGCTCTCCAGAAAAAGATCAAATCCCTGCGCCAGAAGCTGGCGGATACCCTCGTGAATGAGTTGGGAGCAAAGAAGAATTCCGAGATCACAAAAAAGGCCCAACACGTCGCCGATTGGGATCCCTTCGACCCGCAAGCCTCCGCCGACTTCTTCGACCCGCATTGGATGTTTGGACGTTCAGTCGGCGGTGGCTTTGACATTGTCGTCGGCAACCCACCTTACCTCTCCGTGGAAAAGTTCGCCCGCACGGCGTTGCAGGCCAAGTGGAAGGACACGTTCAAGACGTTCTCCGCCCGTGGTGACATCTACTGCCTCTTTTACGAGCGGGGTTTTGATCTTGTGCGGAAAGGCGGGATTCTCGCTTACATCACTTCGAATAAGTTTCAGCGAGCGGGATACGGGAAAGCGCTCAGACAGCTCCTATCCAGCCAGCGAATCAACATACTTATCGATTTCTGCGAGTTGCCGGTTTTCGCTGCCGCTGCCGATCCAATCATCGTTATCGCAGTGAAAACAGACGCTCTCGCGAGCCGCACTTTCCCTGTTTTGGTCGTAAAGGACGAAGCGGAATTTAGCGTTCTGGCTGCTTCAGTTGCCACGCGAGCCTCCGCCTACACTGCCAAGCAATTGAATGTCGAAGGCTGGTCACTCGAAAGCAGTGACGGTCACGCCCTAATGGGCAAGCTACAAACAAAAGGCACTCCACTGATTGAATATGTTAATCGTGGATTGTATCGCGGTATCATTACTGGATTGAACGAAGCCTTCGTCATCGACCGCGACACACGAGCTTCACTGATTCGCGAGGATAGCAAATCTGCCGAGCTAATAAAGCCTTGGATTCGCGGCAGGGACATCACGCGTTGGACGCATGAGTTTCACGAGCTTTACATCATTCTTGTAAGATTTGGTTTTCACGCTGAACTGAAAAACTATCCGGCAGTCTTGTGGCATCTCACGCAGTTCGAGGAGAAACTGAAGGCTCGAGGCCAATGCAATACTTCGCGAAGCGGTTCCAGTGAGGGACAACATCATTGGCTGGAATTGGACAACAATCCTTTGCCTGAATACTTGAACCACTTTTCTAAACCCTCCGTTGTCTATGCGGACATCGGCAAACGGTTGAAAGCGTTCCACAGCACGGAGGGGATTCACTTCGGGAACACCGCCTATTTCATCCCGAACGCCGAGCCTTGGCTGGCCGCTGTTCTCCTCTCAACACCGCTGGACTTTTGTTATCGGCACGTTATGCAGCCGCTGGGTGACCCGTGGACATCGGGCAGGATGCGTTTCTTCTCCCGAAGCATGAATCAGGTTCCCATTCCGCCCGCCAGTGCCTCTGACAAAGCCAAGCTCACCAAGCTTGCAGAACAAGCTGCCAGGTCAGCCACGGCAGGCGACAATGCCGCCGTTGCGAAGATCGAGCGGGAAATCGACGAGATCGTTTACCGCCTCTTTGAACTGAACGCCGAAGAGATCGCCCACATCGAAAACGCACTGAAGAACACCCGCAGCCCAAGCTCCGAAGACGATGATGACGAATCTGAATAGCCGCACCCCCGCCAGCTTTCTCGAAGACCTCATCGACGCCTGCGTGATGGAGAGTTACTTCCGCGAGCACATGGCGGAGCGGGACCTGCTCTTTCACGACGACGTAGCCCAGACAATCCTGTCTGGGTCTTTCCCCGCCGACCCGCAGACAGGATTGTCTGCGCTACTCTCACTCAACGCCCCCAGCCACCCCATCCGCAACAAGCTTCTTCGCCTCACCGCCGACCTAGCCTTCCCCTCCTCCGACACCAAAGACTATCCGGCCCGTCTAACCGAAGCCTTCACCCGCGCTCACGACTTGAAACACCCCTTGCACGCCATGTTAGCCGACCTCCAAACCATCGAAGAAGTCCGCATCATCGAAGGAGAGAAATAATTGGACATGAGTTCTCTAAATCCAGACAAAGCCCTCATCTTTCGTATTACCCATCTCGATAATGTGCCGTGGATGCTGGACCATGGCTTGCATTGCCGAAACTCGCCCACTTTAGTCTGAAGGGACGGACAAACTATTTGTCATTTAAAAGCCAATTTCGCGGTTTCCACAGAAGAACAGGATTCGGGTTTAGACTTGCCTTGAGAATACTTGATATGAAAGCAATCACTTTTGTAAAAAGTGATTGAAAGATCGTGGTTTAAACGATTGGCAAATCAGTGTATTGATCGACACCTGCAATAGTATGGAAATTTCAGGATTTGATTCGCTTAGCATTGATGAGAATATCGATATTCTCCTTGAATCGGAGAAACGTTATTTAGCAGGCGAAGCCCATAAAATTTTGAAATTGCCGGTGCCAGATGATCCTGTTGAAAAGTACCACAAACAACACGCTTCCTGCCGTTGATTACCTGTGACGCCACAAGCGGATTAAGACCTTCACTCCGTGAGAAATCGCGAGGTAATTTTTTTTTTGTAAATTCTTGGAGTTCAACTTTATCCAAGGCTCCAAATGGTAGTCCTCAACATGCCGTTCGCTCTGCGAATCGCGAACCAAAAGGATACTGCTTTAGGCAAAGAACCTGCGCGCCTTCTTTTCGTCCTTGAGGAACAGGGACAACCTTCTATCGAATGGCAAAAGGCCGAGGTCAAAACGTTGAGCCAAGGCGAACGCCGAGCCATGCATCTTCTCAGCTTCATCTTTGAAGTTGAAGCCCGCAAACAATCCGGTCTGGTGACACTTTTTATCTGCGACGATCCTGCGGACTCCTTTGATTACAAAAACAAGCACGCCATCGTGCAGTATCTCGAGCTCAAATCCGCCTGCT